>Ga0163217_1078778_pt1 | contig 13150 bp, 3 predicted proteins | sample SynspAceP_FD_185933 | JGI IMG/M metagenome (GOLD analysis project Ga0163217, IMG submission 185933) | Saline lake microbial communities from Ace Lake in Antarctica - Synechococcus sp. Ace-P (PacBio error correction) | ecosystem: Environmental > Aquatic > Non-marine Saline and Alkaline > Saline ...
ACGCTCCCCGCCCCGGCCCCTCGCCGCGCCGGCCCCTCCCCCTGGGTCCTCGCGCCGTGCCGGCCGGCCTTTCCTCGGGCTTTCGGATCCCCTCGCGCTCCCCGCGCGCCCTTGCCGCGCCCGCCCGCCGCCCTCCTGGCCCGCGCCCTGCTCCCCGCCCCCCCGGGCGCCGCGGGCGCCCGCGCCGGCGGGCGGTCCGCGCGGTTGGGAGCTGCCGACGGCTGCGGTTTCGCCTCGTGCTGCCGTCCCCGCCCCGGGCCTGTTGGCCGCTCCCGGCGCCCGCTGCCCGGCCCGGCGGCGGCACAAAAAAAAAAAAAAACAAAAAAAAAAAAAAAAAAAAAAAAAAAAAAAAAAAAAAAAAAAAAAAAAAAAAAAAAAAAAAAAAAAAAAAAAAAAAAAAAAAAAAAAAACAAAAAAAAAAAAAAAAAAAAAAAAAAAAAAAAAAAAAAAAAAAAAAAAAAAAAAAAAAAAAAAAAAAAAAAAACCAAGGGGCCGGCGCTCCCTGTCCTGTCTGGCATCGTGTCCGGTCCCCGGCTCGGCTGGTTCGGCTCCCGTCGCGGCTGGGGGGCCCTCCCGCCGGCCGCCCGTTTGCGCCCGCGCGCCCCGCCGCCTCGGGGGGTTGGGCGGTGCGGGCCGCTCCCCCCGCTGTCCGCCCCCCTCCCCCTGCCGCTCTGGGCGCTGGTGGGCCGGCCTGGCCTTAGCCTGCCTGCTCCGGCTTGCTCTGCTTTGGGCGCCTTTTCCGGCCCGTTGGCTGCCTGCGGCCCCTCGCCCGCGCGCTTGGCCCGCGCGCTTCCCGCCTGTTTCCCCCTTGTGGTTCCGGGCCTGGGCGGTCCTCGTCACCGCCCCCGCCGCGCCCGCCTCCCGCGTCTGCTTCCGCCCGCTGCACCGCCCCCCTGCGTCTGCTCCCCCGGGCCGGGGGCTCGCCTTCTTCGGTCCCGCCGCCCTCGGGCCCTCCCCGCGCCTGCCGCCTCCCCCCCCCGTTTCCCCCCCCCCTCTCCCCCTGTGCCCGCCCCCCGCGCGCCCGCGGCCCCCCCCCGTCCCCCTCTCCCGCCGCCGGCCCCCTCCCTCGCCCCGTGCTGGGCCCCTCTCCCTTGGTGGCCGCCGGGGCGCTCGCCGGGTGCCCCCCCCTCCCCTTCGCCCTCTCGCCGGCCCTCTCCCCTCCGTGGCCGGCCCGCGCCTCGCCTCCTTCCGCCGGCGCCGCCGCCCCCGGCCCGCCCCCCCCCCTGCGCTCTCTTCTCGCCCGCCGCCCCCTGGCGACCGGCCTGGCCGCCCCGCCGGTTTCCCTCTGCGCCGTCGCTCCCGTACCGCCCCCCTGCGCTCCCCTCTCCGGGGTCTGCTTCCCCGCTTACCTCTGCGCCCTTGCGCCCGGCCGCCCGGTGGCCCCTCCTGGCCCGTGGGCCCGGGCCCTGCTGGCTGCCTGCCGTGCCGGCGGCCCCTGTCCTCCTGCTGGCCCCCGCCCCGGCCTCGCCCCGCCTGCGGCGCTCCCTGGCGCCGCCTGTATCGCTCCGGGTTGCCCGTGCCCCGCCTCCTGGCTCTCCGATTTCCGCGGCCGGCCTGGCTGCTCCTGGGTGTGCCCCCCCCCCCCCCCTGCTCTCCGCCCCGGCTCCTCCCGTCGTCTCTCCCGCGTTTTTTCCTGCCCCCTTACCGCTCCCCCCCGGCGCTCCGCCGTGCGCCGCCCCCTCCTTCCGGTGGGCGGCTGTCTCTCCCAGGCCCGGGTCCGCCCCCGGCGCAGGCCCTCCTTCCCTCTGCCTCGCGGCTCCCCCCGCCCCCCGTCTCTGTGTGGCCTCCGGGGCCTGGCGCCCGGCCTCGCCGCCGCCCCTGGCCCGCCGCTGCCCCCGCCCCGGGGTGGCTTGGCGGCGTGCTCCGTCCCCACGCTCCCGCCGGCTGCCGCGCTGGCCCGTCGCGCCCTCCTGCCGGTTTTCCGCCGCTGGGTTGCCGCTCTATGGCTTGCCTCCGGCCGGCCCTTTTTGCCGCCCCCGCCCCCTCTGCACGGCCCCGCTGCGCCGGTGCCGTCCTGTCCCCTTTTGTGGGTCGCTCCGCCTGCCTGGCCGCCCTCTCCCTGACCCGCCCCCTCCCCCCATCCTCCGGGTCGGGGTTGCGCCCGGCGGCAGTGCTCTCGCCCCAGTTGCCTGGTGCTCTTCGGTGCCCCGGCGCTCCTCCCCCCCGCCCGCTTGTGGCCTGCGCTGTTCGCGGCTGTTTCCGCCGCGGCGGTGCCCCGCGCGTTTCGTCCTCCTCGGCTGGCTCGCCGCCCCTGGCGTGCCGCCGCCTTCCCGCGCCCGGCTGGCCGCGGCGCATGGCTGCCCCGCTCCCGTGTCCCCCCCGGCGCCTGGGCGCCCTTCGCTGGCCCCCCTCTCCTCCCGCCCGCGGTCGCCTTGCGCCGCGCGCGGCCGCTTCTGCGCTGGCCCGCTCGCCTCGCTGGCCCTCGCCCGCCTGCGGGCCCGCGCGGGGCCCCCGCCCCTTCTCTCTCTCCGTTTCCCCTGCTTTTTCCGGCCGCGGCTGCCGCGGCCCTCGCCGCCGCGGCCGCTGCCGCGCCCCGCCGCGCCGCCGGGTGGTGCTCGCCCCCCCCTTCGGCCGCGCTTCCGGCCGCGCGCGCCGCTCCCCGCGCTCGTTGCGGGCCTGCGCCCCGGCGCCTCCGGTCTCCGCCTCGCCCCCTCCCCTGGCGCCCGGCGCCGGTCCCGCCCCTTCTGGTGCTGCGCTTCGCCCCCCCGCTCTTTGCGCCGCTCTGGCCCCGCCCTTTCCTCTCCGCGTGCGTCCCCGCCGCTGCCCCCGTCCGGGGTGGCGGCCCGGGCCGGCTCTCTCCGCGCGTTCCGGCGCGCCTGCGCGCCCTTGGTCGCCCGCCCCCCTCCCCCCGCTGGCTGGCGCTCCCCCGCGGCCGCGCCCGGCCCGTTCGCCCCGCCGGCCGCTCCGCCCCGGCCCCGGCCCCGTGTCTGCCGGCCGCCGCCTGGCCCCCCCCCGGCGCCCTGGCCCTGCTGCGTGCGCGGGCGTCCCGCGCCGGCGGCCGCCCCCCGCCCGCGTTACCGGCTCCCAGCGCCGCGCCGGGCGTGCCCCGCCCCCGCCCCCCGCCCCCTCTGTGGCGCTGCCGCTGTTCCTCGCCCCTGCGCTGGCCCGGCGTCCCTTCTCCTCTGCGGCCCGGCCCCCGCCTGCCGCCCGCGGCTCTCCGCGGTGGTGCTCACCTTCCGGGCCCGCTCCCGTCCCCCCTCTTCGGCTGCCGCCGGCGGCCGCCCCCCGGCCCCCCGCTGCTCCCTGCGCCTCCCGCCCGCTGACCGGCGCTGGCTTTGTTTTTGCTGTGCCGGCGCCGGGTTCCGGCCATGCGGCCGCCGCACCGGTCGCCTGCCCTTTTCCTCCGCCGCCTCATATTCGGGGCCCCGCTGCCGCGGGCTCCGTGCCGCCTGACTGGCCGCCGCACACATGCTGGGTGCCGCCCCCCCTCTCGCCCCCGCGGCCGCTGCCGTGGCCGCCGCCCTGGCGCTGTCCGCCGCTGCTGGCGCTGCTCGCGGGCCCGCCCCTGGCCGTTGGCCGTTTCCCCCTCGCGGCCGGTCCCCCTGGGCCCCGGTGCCAGCGCCGCGGCCTGCTGGCCTCACGCCGGCCTGCTGTGGCGCCGTCCCTGCGCTCCCGCCCCTGCCCCCTCGCCGCCCCTCCCTGCGCTCGCCCCGCTGTCCCCCGGCTTCCCCCTTCCGGCCCCGCTCGCCCTCCCCCTGCGCGGTGCCGCCTTCTCTCGCGCCTCTGTGGGGCCCGGCCTCGCCGCTCCCGGCGCCTCCCCCCTTCCCCCATGGTTCTGGGCGCCGTCGTGGCTGGCCGCCGCCGCTGCTCAGCCCCGGCCCCCTCGCCGGGCCGTCCCCGTGCCTGCTCCCCCCGGCGCTCTTCGCCGCCGCCGCGCTCGTCCCCGCGGCTTGCGGCTTGGCCGCTCTGCCCGCTCCGCTGGCCCGCCGCCGCTGTTCCCACCGCCTTGGGTGCGCCCCGGGTGCCCCCCGGCCGCGGCTCTTGCGCGGCTCCGTTTGTGGCCCCGGCGCCTCCGTGCCCCCCGCCCCGCGCCGGCGTGCCTCCCCCTGCCCCGCCCCTGCGCGCCGCCCCCCGCTGGCCCCGCTGGTGCCGCCTCCGTGCCCCCTCCCGGCGGCGCGCCGTGGGCCGCCCCCGCTGTGGCGCGTGGTCGTCCTGCGGGGCGGCCCGGGCGCCCTCGGCGCCCGGCCTGGCCCTTGTGGGTCCGCTGGTGGCGGCGGCGCTCCCTTGCTGGGTGTGGTGGCCGGCTCTCTCGCTGCCTCCCCCGCTCTGCTCGCCGCCCTGGCTCTGGCCCCCCGGCGGGTTGGGCTGCCCGCTTCGCTCGGCTCCCCGCCGATGCCTCGCTGTCTTGGTGGCCCTGCTCGCCCCCGGCCGCGCGGTGCCCGCCCTCCCTGGTTGCGCCAGCGCGGCTGGCCGGCGCCTTCCCTGGCGCTGGTGTTCGCTACGCCCGGCGCCGTGCGCCCCCCCCCGGTGGGCCGGCTCGCCCTCGCCCGTGGCCGGCCCGCCCCCGGTGCCCGGGCTTGCTGCTGCGGCCTGGCTCGCCGCTCGGCTCGGTTGCCTTCTTCTGCCCGCTCCCCGCTCCCCGCCGCCGGCCTGGCTGTGGGCCTCGGCGCTGCTTCCGCGCTCCGCTGGCGCGCCGTCCGGTGCGGCTGCTGTCCGTTCCCGTGGGGCTTCCGCCCCGCCCTATCCGGTGCCCTCGTTGGCTGCGGCTGCCTTGTTGCCGCCGGGGCCCCCCGCTGTGCGTCCTCCCTCTGCTCCGCCTCGGGCGCTGCCTGCGCCTCGCCGCCGTGGGGTGGCGCCGCTGGCCCTGGCCGCGGCGGTGGTGCGCGTCTCGGGGGCCCGCGCGGCGCTGGCGCTGGCCCGCTTGCTCCGGCGGTGGCCCCGCCTCGCCCCCCTACCCTGCTCGCCGCCGCCGCGCCCCTGGTTTCTGCCCCGTGCTGCCTCTTTGCTTCCGCGTCCGCCGCCCCGCACGGCCTGGGCCCTTGTTGGCTTGCGGCCCCCTGCCGCGGCGGGCGCCCCCCCCTGCTTCCGCCCTCTGCCTTGCCGGCCTTGGTGCGCCCGCGGGGGCGCCGCTCCCGCCCTTTCCCGGTGGGCCGCGGCTTCCCTCGCTCCGCCGCTGCTCCCGGCTGGCCCGCGGCCGCCCGCCGCCCCCTCGCCACCTGCTCTGTGGCTCCGCCTGGGTGCCGCGGCCGCTTCCCCCTGGTGGGGCGGCCGGCCGCTCCCCTGCCTGGTTGGCCGGGGTGCCTGGGCCTCTTTCGCTGGCCGGGGCGCCTGGCCTGGCGGGCCGCTCGGCTGCCCTGGCTTGCGCCTTGCGCTGCCTGGGTGCTGTGGTGGCGGCCGCCGCCCGGCTGGCTCGTGGCCGCCTGGTGCGGCGGCTTCCGCGCCCTCTCGCCCGCCTCCCCGTTGCCGGGGTCGTGCTTTCCTCCGGCGTCCGCCCCGCGCGCCCCCGGCCCTGTCTCCGCGCCGCCCCTGGGCGGCCTCGCCTGCCGCTGTTGGGGTGCTGCCCCGCCCCCCCGCCTCCCCTTGCCCTCACGGCCCTGGGCATTGCTCCGCGCCCCCGCGCTGCAGCCGCCGTCCGCGTCCCGCCTGGCGGCCTGGTCCGCTCTGGCTGCGGGCGCCCCCTCCTCTCGGCCGCTGCTGCCGCTGCTGGCGCCGCCGCCCCCCCGGACCTGCGGCCCCCGCCCGGCCTCCGCTTCGCTGGTGCCTGCCGCCGGCCGCCCGCGCCTCCGCCGCGGGCCCCGTCCCCGGCCCCCGCCCCGGTCCCAGCCGGTGCGCCTGGCGCCTCGCCCGCGCTGCCGCCTTTCCCTTCCGCTCCCCGCGCCTCGTGCGCTGCTGGCCGGGCTCGGCTGGCGCTGCTGCCCTGGCCCCCGCGTGCCGCTGCGCCCTGCACGCCGGCTGCCCGGGCGTGCTTCCTGCCTGGGGCTCCGCCGCCCTGCCGCGCCGCCGCTCTGGCCGCCCGTGGCCGCCGCCTTGCTGCCTTGCGCCGTGCCGCCGCGGCCGGCTTGCCGCTCTCTGCCGCGTGCGGCGGCCTGCTGCTGCTCGGCGCGGGGCCGCTGGTGGCCGGCCGGCGGGGCCCCCGCCCTGGCGGGCTGTTGCCGTTCTCCGCCCGGCGCGCGGCCTGCCGCTGGCTCCTCGCCCGGCCCGCCACCTGGCCCGCCGGCCTGCTGGTCCGCCCGGGGGCGCGCCTCTGCGGCCCCGCCCTTCCCCACGCTGGGCGCTGCGCCGCCCGCGGGCCTCCGGCGGCCTGGGGCGGCGCCCCAGCGCTCATGGGCCGCTCGCCGGCCTGGGGCTGGCCGCCCCGGCCGGCGGGCTGGCGCCGGCCGCCCCTGCCTGCCCGCTGGCTGCCCCCTGCCCTGGCGCGGCTGCGCCCGCTCTGCCCTCCGCCTGGGGGCGCCGCCGCCGCCGCCCCGCCGCTGGCCCCCGCCCCTGCGGCCCCTGCGCCGCCCCGGTCCGTTCGTTTTTCCCCTCGCCCCCTTGCCGCTCCTCCCCCCCCCCCCCCCCGTCGGCGGCTGTGGTTGTTCCGCCCGGCGCCCCCCCCCTTGGGCCCGCCCCGGGCGCCCCCCGGCCCTCCCGCTCTGGCCTTTTGCCTCGCTGGCGCCGCCGCGGCCCCGCGCCTGGCCTTCGGTGCTCTCTCCCCTCCGCTTCGCCCGCGGTGCTCTGCCGCCGCTGCTGGCGGGCCCGTCCGCCCTGCGCGCTGCGGGCTGGCCGGACGCCGCCCTGCCCTGTGCGGCTCTGCGGCGCGTGGGCTCCGGCGCCTCCCGGGGCCTCCCCCCCGCCGCCTTACGCCGCCGCTCCCCGTTGGCGTGCCTGGCGCCCTGGTTGCCCCGGCGGCGCGCGTGTGGCCCCCGGTGGGCTCCGCCCGCGCTGCCGCGGGTGCTCGCCTTGGCCCTGGCCCTGGTGCAGGCTCCCGGCCCCGGGTGGCGCTGTTTGCCCCCGGCCCCCTCCTGCGGGCCCCTGGGGGGTTGCTGGCTGGGCCTGGGGGCCGCCGGCGGCGGCCTGCTGTCGCTTGGCCCGCGGTCCGGTCCGCGTGCTCGTCCGCCCGGCCCCCCGGGTGCTCCTGCGCTGGCCTGCCCCCCCCCCTGCCCGACTGCGCCGCTGCCCCGGTCGGTCTCTGGGCGCCCGCTGCTCGCCTCCTGGGCCGGCGGCGTCCGCCTGCCGCCCCGCTCCCCTCGGCTGCGTTTCTGTTGCTGCTTCGGTGCCCCCCCGTTGCGGCGGGCGGCCTGTCGTGCTCGTTGGCTGGTTGCCCCTCGCGCTGCTGGTGGCCTGCTGCTCCCCGTGGCCCCGGCTTTCTGCTGCGCCTGGCCGCCGGGCCCCCGCCCCGCCCCTGGCCTGGCCCTGCTCGGTGGGGCCGTGCCCCTGCTGGCCCTCGGGCTGCGCGCCCTGCTGCCGCGCCCGCCGGGTCTCCCGGCGAGCCGGCCTGGTCCCCCGCTCGCTCGCCTCCAGCCGCTTGCCGCAAGTTGACCAAGGAGCTGGGCTAAGCTAAAAACCGGCGCCCGTGCGGGCCTCCGCCGATGCATACAGCCCCGCCGCTGTCTTTCTGGTGCCCCGCGGCCGCAACGCCCTGCTACGCCCGCCGGGCTGGCCTGGCGCCGGCGTGGCTCCTCGCGCCTGTCCCCGTGCCCGCCCGCCTGCTGTTGCTGCTGCCTCACTGGCTGTGGTGCTGCCCCGGCCGGGCTCCTGCCGCTGGCTGGCGGCGGGGGCCCGGCCCTGCCTGAGCTGGCCCCGCCGCGCTCCTGGTGGTGGGCGGGCCTCCGCCTGGCGCTGGCAGGCTCCCCATGGGGCTGGCCCGGGCTCGCGGGCCTGCGGCTGCGCTGCGCTGCGTTCCGGCTGCCGCTGCGTTGCTCGGGCCCTTCGCCTTCGCTGTTCCTCCTCCTCCCCCCGCGCGCGCCCGTGGGTCCGCGTCGGCTTTCGCTGCCTTTGGCGCCCCCTCCCGCCAGCCGTCCGGGCCCGGCTGCCCGCCCCTCGCTCCCTGCCGTGCGGCGCCGGGGCTCGCGGGGCCCGCCCGCCCTCGGCCCTCGATGACCCCTTCGGCGCCCTGCTGCCCTGGCTGCGGTGCCCGGTCCTCCCGCCGCGGCCCCCTCGTGCGGCGCCGGCCTCGCGCCCCCGGCCGTCAGCGCCGCCCGCGGCCTGCGGCCTTCTTTTTGCCCGCCTCGCGGGCTTCCGCCGCCGGCGGGCCCGCCCCGCCTCCCGCCTGCCCGGCGCCCCCCGCTCCCGGCGGGGGCCCGGCGCCGCCGGCGGCGCGTGCGTCTCGCTGCCTTCCCCCGCCCCCCCCTGGGTGTCGCCTCCCGGGGCCGCCCTGCCCGCCGCCGCCGGCGTCCGGTCCCCGCGCTCCGGCGTGCCCTCGGCGCCCCCCCGCTCCGCTTCGCGCCCGCCCCTGTCGGGTTCTTCGCTCGCCCCCCTCCTCCGCCCTGCGGGCCGGCCGGTCCTCCCCGCCTGGCGGGTGCGGCGCCCCTTCGCCGGGCCGCCCCGGCCCCTGCTCCGCCCTGGCGCCCTGGCTGGCGCGCCGGGCCCGGGGCCCCCGCTGCTCCCGCGCGCGGTTGGTGTCCCCGCGACTCCGGGCCGCTCGGGTTGTCCCTTCGGCGCCCGGCGGCACGGCGGCCTGGGCCGCCTCCCGCCGGGCTGCCGCTCCCGCCCCGCGCCCCCCGCCCTCGCCATGCTGGCGCCTCCCCGGCCGCCGGGGCGGGCGCCGGCCCGGCCCGGCGCTGCTCGGCCGGCCCGTGGCGCCGGCGCCGCCCCGGCCCCTGGTGCGCCCCCCCTCGCTCAGGGCGGCCGGGTGGGCCCGCCTCGCTCTCCCCCCGGCCTGGCGGGGGCGCCCCCGGGGGCCCCTGGCCGGCTCCCCCCCCCCCGGCGGGTGGCCCCGGGCTGGGCGCCTTGGCCGGGCGCTCTCCCGCAGCTGGCGCCTCCCCCCTCGCGGCCTCCTCGCTCCGCCCCCGGCCCCCGGTGTTCGCGGGCCCCCCCGTCTGGCTCGGTGCCTCGCCGCCTTCGGGCGCCCCCTGGCGCCGCCCTTCCGCCGCCGCCGGCGTGCCGGGGTGGCGGGCTGCCCGGTGGCCCGCCCGCCGCGCGGTCGAGGTCCTGGCGGCCGCCCGCTGCCCGCCTTGTGGGTCGGGGCCCACCGTCCCGCCGCGGCCCGCTGCTCCCCATGGCCCGCCCGCCCTCGCCCGCCCGGTCTTGCCGGTGCGCGGCCTCGCCCCTGCGCCCGCCGGGGGTGCCCTCCGCCGGCCTGGCCCCGCCCCTGCCCGCCGGCCTCCCGGCCCGTTGCTGGCCGGCGGTGCGCGCCCCGCTGCGGCCGGCCCCGGGGCCCCTCCCCGGCTCGCGCCCTCCCCGCTGGGCCGCCGCACCCGCCCCGGGCGCTCTGCCGGGGGGCGCCGGCCCGGCCCGGCCCCGCGGGCGCTCGCCGGCCGCTCCGGCTGCGCCGCGCCCGCGCGCGGGTGTGGCCCCGGGTTTCCTTGCGCCGCGCCGTTGCCGCCGCCGTGCGCGCCGCTTGTCCGACTCGCTGCTGCCGTTGGTCCTGCTGGGCGGTCTGTTGGTTGCTTCCCGCTGCCTCCCATGCCCGCGCGCCCGCCGGCCGGACATGTTGCTCCGTTTGGCATGCGGCCGGCGGCGTACGCGCCCCCGGTTGCGGTCGCCCTCCCCCCCCGGCCCCGGCGTTGCCGGCCCCGGGCCCCGCGGAGGGTCCTCCCCGCCCCGCTGCCCGCGTGGCCAGGCGGCTGCCGCCGGTGCCCGCCGGGCGCGTGCCTCGCCGGCCTTCCCGCCGGTTCGCGCCGGCCCGCCGCCCCCGCGTTGCCCCGCCCCCGTTCGCCCCGCCTTTGGCGCGCTGGGGCCCCGGCCCCCGGCCGCCCGGGCCCCGGCCCGCCCGCCGTTGCCCCGCAGCTGCTGGGCCCGCGCCTCTCCGCCGCGCGCACGCTCCTCGATCCCGCCTCGTGCTGTAGTCCGCCCGCGCGCGCCGGGGCTGGGCCCTTGGCCTGCCCGGGCGCCGGGCCTGCTTGGCTTCCGTCCCCGCCACTCCGCCCGCTGGCGGGCTTCCTCCCCCCCGCCGCTTTGGGCTCGGTTGGTTTTGTCGGCCGTCCGCTCCTTGCCGGCGGTCTATGCGCGCGCCCCTCACTGCTGGCGTCCGCTTCGGCGGCTGTCCCTCCGCCTGCTCTGGCCCGCCGGCCGCTGCCGCGGGCGCCCAGCGGCCCCGGGCACTCGCGTCGGGGCTCCGGGGGCGCCGGCCCTCCGGGCCCCGCTCCGGGCCCCGAGGCCCGCCCGCCGCGCCCCTGTTTTCTGGGCCGCTGGACTGTCCTCGCGCGGCCCCGCTCCCCCGGCTGGCCCTCCGTTCCCGCTCGCCCGCCCTGGCCGCCGCCCCGTCCCGGCGCCCCGCGGCCGCGAGCGCTCCCCCCCCCCCTTCCGCCCGCGCTCGGCCGGCCCCGCCGGGCTGCCGTCCGCGCCCCTCTCCTCGCAGGCGCGGGTGCGCCGGGCACTCCCCGGCCCGGCTGGCGTTGGCCTTCGCAGGCCCCCCTTGTGCTTGGTGGGGCGCCCAGGCGGCGCCGGTCGTCGTTTGTCCCTGGCGGGCCCGGTCGTCTGGACTCCACGCCCTGGTGTGGCCCCTCTCACGGGCCCCGGCGGTGGGCCGGGGCGCCGGGCCCTGTCTCGCCCGCCGTTTTCCCCGCTGGCGCCGGCCGCGGCTCGGGCGCCCGGCGCTTGCCGCCGGCCCCGCGGGGCGTCGCGCCTCCGCCTCCCGGCCGTGCTCCGGCCGCTCCGGTCCGCGGGCGCCCTCCCGGGGCCGGCCTCGCCCCGCCCGCGCGCGCCTCCCGGTCGGCCCGCGCCCTCCCCCCCGTGCTCCCCGCCCGCGGCCCTCGGTCCCCCGCCGCGTTTGGCCGGCTTCCTCTCCGCCCTCGCAGCGGCCCTGGCCCTCACCCCCGCCCGCTCCGCCCCGGCTTGTCCCCTCCCGGCTGCGCCGCTGCCGCTGGCGCTTCCCCCCTGGTCCCCGTACTTGCGCCGCCACCTCGTCCCCGTCTCCGGGCCGCCCCCCCGGCCCTGGCGTGCTCGCGGGGCGCTCGGCTCCACCCCTTCCGCCCGCGCGCCCGTCCCGCCCCGCCGCCCGCGGGCCGCCGGGCCCGGCCGCTGGGTCTGGCGCCCCGCGTGGCTGCCGCCCTCCCCTCCCGCGCCCCGGCTCTGCCGTGCTCCGCCCCCCCCGCCCCGGCTGTCCGGCGGCCCCCCTCGGTGCGCGTGCGTGCGGCCCGCTCTCGGCTGCGGGCCTGGGCCGCGTCCCCGTGGCCTGGCCGCCTGGCGCCTCGGGCCTCGGCCTTGCCCCGCCGGACTGCTGCGGCCGCCCCCCGCCTGGCGCCTTCTCCCGCGCTGCCGGCGCGCCGCCGTCCGGGCCTCCCCCCGGCTGGGGTGCCCTGCGCGGCCCCAGGGCTCCCCCTTGCCGCCCCCGCCCGCCGGTTGCGACTGTGGCGCCGCCTTCGGCGTCACCTTCTCCGGCACTCCCTCGCCGCCGCCCGCTCGCCTCGGGCCGCCGGGGGCCGGGGCCGCTGCCGGCCGGCTGCCGTCCCCCTCTGGCTCCTCGTTCCCTTCGTCGGCTCCCGGCCGCCCCCTGCTCGGGCGTGGTGTCCCCGGGCCGCTGGGCGCCGCGTGCGCCTTCCGCCCCCGCCGCCCCGCCTTTTCCTGTTGGCCCCGTCCCCCCCGCTGGCGGTCTTCGCGCCCCTCCCCCCGCCCGTCCGGGCGGGCGCCCGGCCTTCTGGCGCTTGGGCGGCGCTCACGCGTGCTGCACGGCGCTGTCCGCTCCGCCGCCCGTTGCCGCCCCTCGCGGGCCCGGGCCCTCGCCGGCGTGCTCCGGTTGTCCCAGCATGCCACCCCCGGCCGCGCGCCCGCCTCGCTCGCGTTGGTGGCCCGGCGCGGCCGTGCTGCCCTGGCTCGCGCCCCCGCCCCTGGCCGCCCATGGCTGCGCGGGCCTCGCCGCGTCCGGCCCTTGTCTTGCTGGCCGCTCCGGGCTTGGCTGGCTGTGCTCTGGTCTGCGCCCTGGTGGCCCTGGTCCGCGCTGGGCCTGGCTGGTGGCGCCGCTTTCTGGCGGCCCGGGCCTCCCCGGCCCCGTTCGTGCTGTGGCCCCCGCGGGCCGCCCCGTGGTCGCCCCGGACCGCCTGGCCCGCCGCCCGCTCCCCGCTGGGCCCCCGCCCCCCCGTGGGCCGGGGTTGTGGCTCGCCCGGCCCCCGTCGCCTGGCCCGCCCCGCCTGGCGCGCCCGCTCCCGCAACTGGCCGCCGGTGGCCGCCGGCCCCCCGGCCCCGGGTTGGCCCCGCTGGCGCTGGCGGCCGGCTGCGCCGGCCTGGCTGCTGGCCCCGCCCCCCGCGCCCCCGCGCGGCCTGGGCCTCCGGCCTTGGCGCCCGGCCCGGTCCGCGCCTGCTCCGCCCGGGGGTGGTGGCCGCGTGGCGCCCCCGCCCTGCGCCGGCCGCGCCGGCTGCCGCTGGCCCCTTGCGGGCGCCGGCCCCCACTGGGCCGCGCTGCTGGCGGTCTCTGCCGGCCGCCCCCCCTGCGGCCCCGCTGCCGGCTCCGCGGCAGCGCTTGCTCGCCGCGCTGCTCCCCCCGCCGGGCTTCGCGGCCTCCGGGTGCCGGCCGGGGGCCCTGCTCCCCCCGCCGGGGCGCCCTCCGCCCCCCGGCCTCCGCACGTGCTCCGCTTCCTTCGGATCTGGGGCTCGAGGCCTTGTTGCGGGCCTGGTGGTCCCTTTCCTCGCAGCCTTGGCGCCTGCCTGGTGCCGCGTCCTGCTCCTCCGTCGCTGGCGGCCGCCCTCTCGCCGCCTCGCCCCGCCTGCTGGTGCTTGGCCTGCTTCTGGTGGTCAGGCTTCCCGATCTGGCTCGGCCCCCCGCCCGCCCCTGGCCCTGCTGGTGCCGCCCCCTTTGGCTGCTCGCCCCGGCGCTGGGGCCCCCCCCGGCTTGGCCTGGCTGGCCTCGGCCCGCTTGTTGTGGCCCCCCCCAGCTCGCCGCCTCCCGCGAGGTCCCGCCTGTCTCTGTCGCGGCGGTGGAGCGGCGGTCGCGGCGGTCCTCGGCGGGGCGCCCGCGCCCGTCGGGCCCCGCTGGTTCCGCTGGCGCCCTGGCTGGCCCCGTGGCGCCCTCCGCCCTGCCGTGGCTCCTGCTCCCGATCTGTGGCGCTCTGGCCTGGCCGCCCCGCCTGCTGGCCCG
>Ga0163217_1059107_pt1 | contig 13149 bp, 7 predicted proteins | sample SynspAceP_FD_185933 | JGI IMG/M metagenome (GOLD analysis project Ga0163217, IMG submission 185933) | Saline lake microbial communities from Ace Lake in Antarctica - Synechococcus sp. Ace-P (PacBio error correction) | ecosystem: Environmental > Aquatic > Non-marine Saline and Alkaline > Saline ...
ATTTTTAATTTGTATTTTTAATATATTTTTTTTTAACCATCATAGTATTTTTTTTTATTTTTTTTTTTGTTTTTTTTTTTTTTTCTTTTACTTTGTTTTTTTGATTATTTTATCTTTTTTTTTTTTTTTTTCATATTTATTGTGTTTTTTATTTTTTTATCTTTTTGTAATAGTTTAATTTCTTTTTTATTTTTTTATTCTTTATTCTTTTTTATTTGATTTTCTATTTTTTCTTTATATTATATTCAATCATGATTTTTAAATTTTATATTTTTTTAATGATTTTGACTTTTTATTGCTATTAGAAAAGAATTTCTCTTAATTTTTTTACATAATTTATTTTTCTTTTTTTTGGTTATTGGGCATGTGAACGGGTGCGCTAATGGCCATTAGTCAAATAATCAACTCGGTTATTTTTTCAAAACTCAAATGAATAGCCTCGACAGTTATTAAAGCTACTGCCCTGATCCTTATCGGAAAACGTTCGACCCAATACAGTCCAAGAGATACTTTGGAAACAAGATAATCCATGTAACTGGGTTGAATAAGGCTCACTCTTGCTGAAGACTCCCGACCCATCCCAAGTCCAACCAGGAATCTACGTTTCAGCTTACTTCCTTTTCCCTCTTAGTCCTTCCATAACACATAATTCAGCGTAGCTTGATTTTCACCTCGCGTTAGCATAGTTTCCTTTGCGGAATGGGATTGAGCTGATTTGATGGAGTTTTGATCAAAAAGAATCGAATGAACCTACTCGACTGGAGGAAATTCATCTGAACTGCTTCTTATGTCATAGCGTATTCTTGAAAGCCAGCTCATGTCCTGAAAATACACCTTTCTTCCTGTTCCGCTACTTTTTTCAGTATCTCTGCGTCTGATTTTTTGAGAAATGGTAAAAAGGCTAATATTTTTTTATCAGTTCTTTATCGGTCAAAAGCATCGTTGGAGCAGGCATGATAGGCATCGTCCCAAGAACTCTGCCTCGGCTTCATCCACCTGATTGAAAAAAACTGCTACATTCGAAGAAACTTCTGGGAAATCGGGTCGAATTTAGATCACGCATCGGGCACATCCAAGGTCGAATGCCATAAAAGCTTGACCCATGGCCTCGTTCGATCTACCACACATATTACCCAAACTCCTTTCCGACAATTCCGCCATTCCATATTTTGGCGGAGTATTCCGAGTGAAAGCCGTAGCAAATCAACTGGTCCTTGGTTGGATAGCGAAGTGAGATCTCCAGGCCAACCTGAGTCCACGAGTAAAACTGGTCCCATAATGGAAGCATTTTTGATTGAAGCTTGATCACCCATACCGTAGGGTGAGCCGTCACGTAATCGATCTACCGGTATACGCCATGAGTACTGCATAACCGTTGCCGATGTTCCATCCAATGCATGGTCATTCTTTCTCCAATAAGTGAACGCGAATTGAGCAATCTGTCCGACTTGCTTTTTCGTAAGCGAGCTTCTGATGATCTGATAAGGATAAAGCATCCATTTCGCCAAGCTTGATTCAAACAACTGTCAAATTATCCCAGAACCCTTAAAATTTCCCTCTTTAAAAGGGGGGATTTTTCCTTTATCTGCCCTGCCGGTTGATGCGCTTGATCCTATCTGTTCCAGTTTAACCCAGGAACATAGTCGGATAACAATGCGGGTTCTTTAGGCCCAAGAGTTATTTGGTATTTTCGCGTAATTCCCGCGTGTTTGAGGAAGGGAAATGGAAAGGCCCAATGTCTCTTAGTAATTCTGCCCACTCTCGCATCCCATTCTGATTCCAGGATTGCCTGTCCCCGTGGGGTATAGCAATCAAATTTGATTCTTGTGAAAGGCATCGGTATTCCGGATCTTCAGAATGATCCGGTGAAAAAAGTTTCATCTGTTACCAATGGCTCACCCAGGATTAATGGCGACTGTTGCACAAGGGAGAATCTTTCAGAAGCACGCAAAAGCCATTTCAGGCGTATGGCAAGCTTAGACCTGGCTTTTTGTGCGGCAAAGAATCAGGTATCCAATGACAAGCAAAGCAATTTATCCGACAAGATAGGCTTTACTGTAATGTTGAAATCAATGGGTCGGAATTGCATAGGCAGCTTGGGCTGTCCTCTGGAAGAGTCAGGGCTGCGGAAAAGAAATGAATAATAAGCAGAAAGAAACTCAGTAATCTTGAATTCATTTGAGATCAATATCTTCCTGACAAATACTATTAAATTTCAAGTAAGATAACCTATTAACAGCTCCTCTATTTAAGCTAATCCATCCTAATACCTGTAACTGAATGGAGTTAAAAATCCAAGCTTTTTTCTCCTGCAATTTGCAGTCGACTTTCCGGTATTGAAAAATGGTTTTGGTAATCACATACGTTAAATCCAAAAGCTTACTAGTCGCGCTTACATATTCCCGATTGAATTGTATTTCCTTGCAGGTAATCAACTTAAAGCATCGCCGGATTTCCCACTTCTCCATTTCTTCGAGCTCGCATGCATAAGTGGAATTCCTGCCCAAGTTTTGTATTGCCAACCCTGTAATGCAACAATATCGAGAGATAGTCATACTAGTGGTGATGCGATTAGATCTTCCGATGGATACTTTGTTTTCAAGCGTGAACTGATCCTTGGGAATATAGAATAGTCTAAATCGCGGAATAGCAGCTGTCGGTATTTGGATCTGAGTGTTCGCAAGTTTCCCTTGTAGCTTCATTTGGGGTTGTAATATTGAGGGTTTTGAGCCATAAAGTTGGCTTTATATTCCGTAAGGATTCCCTCCAACTCTTTGGTGATATCTTTCAGAATCCTTTTTCTAATTTTCGGTAAGATCCAAATCAGAAAAAATAATGAACGTCGTGAAGGGTAAACCTTGGTTGTTCGACCGTACGAATAGCGGAGAATTGTTCCAGTTCCTTTTCAAAAAGACTTCAAAGGTAATCACTGCTCCACGAGGCGCTGACTAGCGCCACACGGTTTCCCAAATAGGTAGTGCGAGTCAAACCAATCAGGTTGATTAAGCCAACTTTTCCTTCGCCAGGGATTTGCTAGCGTTTTTTCCCAACGTAAGGGAGTTTTTTCAAGAATTCCTTTCCCACCCAGCATCCACGCACTCATTGGAGACTTGAGCTAAGATTTCCCTCTCTTGCTGAAAGTTTGTTCAGCCATCTCCATCCAAGCTTTTGTCTGCTTTCGAGAGTGCAGACGGTTTGGGCTGTGAATGGGCTGTCAAAGCTGGGGTCAAAAAAGAAAGTGAAGAGGAGAAGTGAGGACGAAATCATCGTGCTGTCTTTTGATATTAGGGTTCAATTTAAATGAATCGCTTTTTTAAGACTTTGGTTTTTTTTTGATTTTAATTGATCTTGATAAATTATTCATCATGGCAGTTCACCTCCAAATCAATTAAGATCCATCGAGTCAATTTAACAATCTCGACGGCAAATGCAACTAATTGTTCCGAGGAATGAGGGAGTGAGGTCGAAACTAGAATTTGGGTTAACGATCAAAAATCAGGACATTTTGTTTTAGAAAAATCAGTGCCTTTATGGAACAAACCCTCTGAAGATCAAAAGGTATTTCATTTGCCAAAAATCATACATTTGAGAGCGTCACAGAAACTCTGGAGAATTATTGCGGTTACGTGGTAACTGAAAGTATTTGTATGAGCCATTGCCCGGTTGGTGAGTTCAGAAGTTGGCCTTGGAAGAAATAATGAAAGATTCGCATCATTGTGTTTGTTTGGGTGCAAGACTCCCTTGATTCATCATCAATGATAATTTTTTAATTCAAAAAGCGATCATCTAAGAGCCAACAAAGGATTAAACAAGTAAGCTGTCCCAAACATTAGCAAAAGCTCCTGTTTCAAGATGGGCCAAAAGTCATATTAAATTTTCAGAGATCTACCTTAAATTTTTGATAGTTCAGTTTGCCTTTTAAGGTCAAAAGCAATGGGGAAATATTAAATATCGTAATATTATACAATGGTAATCAATGTTTTTATAATTGATCTCCTGATTAAGAATTTCCATTACCCGATTACCAATATAGGTTCGATTGTGTTTTTGGAGATTTTGGGGTAGTACAAAACCATCACCAGTGATTTGATTGAGAAAACAATTACTTGGGTATCTTCAACCAAATCTTTGTCCCAGAGATTTTTGACCATTAAAACAGTAATCCAATGAAAAAGTTTATTTTCTCAATCTACTTTTTACACTTTTCCTAACCTTAGCCCTGAGTGCCCAAACTTCCAATCTTGTAAGATTCATTGTGGAATATTTGGAAAGATCCTAGAGGCGATTCGAAGACTAGGCTAGCCACCATGGACCTTATCATCTTTGAGAATTATGTTTTAGCAAAACCCGATAGTGCTTACATACTTACACAACGATATGCTGGAGTTTGCAAATCGGTTGATGTCTAAGGAATAAGTATCGCAAAATCTACCGAATAAGGGGCTCATTCTAATTTCCAGGAGTCAATTACGAATAGTGCACTTGATTATTTGAAAAGTGGCCATTCCACTCTAATGAGAGCAGCCGGAAATCTAAGCCAGATTTGCTTCTATATAATGGGAACATATGGGGAATATTTAATACGATGCGAGGAGATTATACCAAGGGAATAGCAAGCTACAATCGTAGCTCCAAGGCTCACGAGAAAAAATGGCTCCGAAAGGGGTTATGGCAACTCAATTGAATAACGTTGGCATTGTGAAAAGATCTCGGTGACAACAAAGGAGGCAGTGAAGTATTGGAAGAAGCATTGGTCATCCATAAGGAACTGAACTACGAAATAGGTCAGGCCCGACTGTCTATCTAAATATGTCAGAAATCCAACATAAGGGAGAGAACATACGCCTTGGCAATAGGCTCTTTTGGACTTATGTGCAGAAATTTTTAAAACCACAGTGAAAGAATAATCAAGGGCAAAGCACTTAGTATATATTTTATGGCTTAATCAGATTTTAAGCGTAAAAATAGAACAAAGCACTGATAACTATAATCAGGGACAACTTCTCTTCAACTCGAAATGGAAAGATGATAAAGTGCCGCCAAATAAGTATGGGTGGAAATGTGTCGAGTTTAATTGGAGCTTGGCAGACTCAAAAGGCGATCGAGATCAATTAAGAAAAAGCTAAAGAAATCGGACAAGAATACGGGTTACTATCTGCACCCAGTACCTTGAACGCAATCGAAATTACCTATCCAAGGCAATACAAAAGTGCCAAGGACAGAGTAGCTAAGGAGCAAAGGTAGAGAGCGGGTTTCATCTTGCCTAACTGAGATAGCACCCGAACGAGGAGAATCAGATAGATTGATTCGTCAGGATATGCCTATCGTACGAGAAATTGGAGCATTCAAGTATAGGGTTATCAAAGGCGGAAGAAGCATTTGGTGATTGAGGTTGGCCTATGAAAAACGGTAGTTGCGGAAAAGAAGGATACCACAAGAAATATCGCCATACGGTTTCCTGGGGTTTGTATTAATTGCTTGTAGCCGTGGGCTGATAAATAGAATCGGATATATCAAGAAAAATCAAGAGATATCCATATCTGGGAAGAGCGTGACCGGTCAGAAAGTTTGCTCCTGAATACTCCTTCCTTGGCGGAAATAGCGGAAAGAGTTTTGAAAGACAAAGGAGAAAGCTGACGGCGAGGGAAACTGATGTATATGTCAGTTAGCTGTTCACTTGATTTTAGTACGAATTTTACCGAAATATCCCCACAATGGAAACGCTCAGTGATCGTGGTCTGAGATAATAGTTTGTTTTTATGAGTATTTTTGAATTCTATCATGGCCAAATATGCATTCTGGAGAAGATCAAAACATATAGCTGATGCTTATATGGCTCAGCAGGTGGGTTTTAGCCACCGCCATTTGATGCTTCGGCTGTAAATACGCGTCAGGTCGGCCCTTGAGATGCAACGTTTATAGGGAGTCGCCAAAAGTAGATCGGAAATGAAGGAGGCCGCCCAGCAAGGGGCGGAGATGCGAGTAGGTATCAAATACAGGCCCTGTAGTAGCCGGACTAGTTGGGTGCAAAAAATTCCAATACGATACTGGGGGCATACTGTAAATCACTGCCAGCAGGATGGAAAGCAGTAGGGGAACTGGGGCAAGGTGAAACATTCAGCGCAAACACACTTACAGCATGCAAAGATGGACCCTCAATTTATTTTTGAAAGCGCGTGGTCAAGATTCAGGCAAAAGGAAAAGGTGAGATAGAGATGTGGTTTGTTGTGGAGTATATGAGGAAAACGAGTGAAGCGTTTAAAAAATATTTCAGACGAGAATTTTTTGATATTTTATAGTAATTTGGGCTGACAAAAAAACCTGACACTGTTCGTATCAGGTTTTTGCTCCTCCTACCTAAGGACTTGAAAACTAAGGACCCTCTGAAAACAGTCAGATGCTCTATAACCAACTGACTACAGGAGAATTTGTTTGTTAGAACTGCCTCTTTTGGTAATTCGTGTTGCCAAATGTAGGTGCATAGGTTATTTGTTCCACAAGCCCAATTCAATAAGAAATTCTTTGACTAAAGTTCGTGTCCTTTCCAGCTCAAATATCAGACACCTTACTTTTCATAATTATTTCTAAAGATTAGTGTTTAACCATCCCTGAATTTGGGTTTTTTGAGAAAATCACTCATCAGTTTTCCCTACTATTATATCTGGAAACCAAGCTTCAATAGAAACAACGGATAATAAATCTCACCAAATGTTTTTTTTAACTAGGCTTGAAAATCCAAGTCAAAAGCATCATTTCTCATGAAACAGATTTAATCGAAAGAGACGGGATTTGGTGCGCTATTCAGATTACTGACCTACGCCTGGGACTGGTGCAGTTTTTTACCTTTTACCGGCTCAAAGCCGCCCTTTCTGAGACAGGGTTCGGGTGCTCATATAGGTTTGGGGCCCGGGGATGGGCTAGCCCATATGAACTGGTTGCAAATCTACCTGATGCTGAAATAGTCGCGCTACTGCGATGTAGATAGGGATCCATGCGAAGGAAGCTTTGTAAGCAACTCAAGAAAATCATCCTGATACCAAGCAAAAAATCTACACCGATTTCAGGCATGGTTGGTTTGGAAATCTTTCAGGATGTGCGACGGCAGTGACTATCTGCTACCACCGACCGGATCATTGCACGCCCAAATTACTATTTTGGCTTTTCATGGCTGAAAAGATGTCTTACAGTGAAAACCACGTTCAACCATTCTGCAAGGAAGGCAGTATGATGTGCCTCTCAGAAATCGAACACATAAAAATCTTTCAGATTTGGGTACCGCAAAGTCATTGAGCCGGCGATAATTATCACCGGTGCTGAAATCATACCAATCGAGGAGAATTGGGTAAAATAAAACTGTCCGGCTTTGAAAACTGCGTAGCCCCTCTGATTCAAAGTCTCAACTTATCAGGCCACCAGGCCCCTAATCTTAATTGGATATGTTGGCTGGGACCGCGGGCTCCTTATTCCAGAATATGCTCACTGAAAAATGTCATTTTCAAAACTACGCTATTTCATGGCGTAATCCGGGGGAGTTTTTTCAGGGACTTCTGGTGTCATATAGCAGATGTGGTCTGGATGTCAAGTTGCACCAAGGCGGTGAAGTCAATCAAGCGCAAACGAGAAAAATCGGATGGAGTGGAGATACTCCCAAGTGGACGATATGTGGATTTTAAGTTCAAGAAACTAGAGCCTTCACGTGGGACTCCGCAGTCACCCGGAATTGGCCAAAGCAGAAGGAAAAGCGGATAGGAGCTTTTTCGAAGGAACAAAGGCACGTTGTTTGCGACTAACAGCAGGTAGGGAAATCCGGATAATGGCCAGGTACTGAGTGAATTATTCCTGAAAATCCCAAAATCCATACCCCGATCCCCCCGGTCATGCAACAAAGACTCATGCACGATTCGAGAGTTAAGTCCCCGTTCCAGCAACCTGAATCTTAAACTGATGCCCGTCAATGACACTTCCGATGCATTTTTTGCAAGTGATTTCTCAACTTGCTAGAAACCGGTGAAGTGGAATTCCAAAAAAAGGAGCTTTTCAAAAAAGATGACGCAGCCACATGGACTTCTTTTGGAGACCTTACGGATAAGTGGTGAATTTGATCGATCATAATTGGATTCTTAATTTTTGTAACTTGCAAAACTTTAGCAGCATAAATGTGAAAAAATTACACTTACTGTCAACGGTAAAAACACAGAGGTCACGGCCTTGAAGATATGCCCCTCCTTTGGGGTCTTAAGAGATCTTGCTCTCGATGAAAGGAACTAAGTTTGGATGCGGACTCGAAGGCACTGTTGTGGAGCTTGTAAGCGGTCATTGATGGTTCCAGGCTGTTGGTCCTGTAGTTTTGCCGATTATCTCAAGTCGGTGACGAAAAAATAACTAACGATAGAGACTTTGCCGGAAAAGGGAAAATCATCCCGCTTCGGATGCTTGGATGGTAGCATAGTGTGCGTCATGAGTGCTACTGCCAAAGGAGGGCAAATCAATGACTGCCGCCGCGTTGTTGGGCTTCAAAACCAAGTCCAAATGATGCGGAAAATTGAAGCAGCTATGAGGCAATCTTTGCCGATGTGGTACCTTACAAATCGATCAAGAAGCAATTCTCACAGCCTCCAAAATCCCTTAAACCGCAAAAAGTCCATAAAGAATTTCATTCATTTTTAAAAAATAAAACACAGAAGTCAGGTCCAAGATTTTTGTTCTTCGCAGACGCGATTTCTAAAATTCAGCTCTTTGACTGCACGCGGGTTTAACTTTGGGAGTCAATTATCAATGCGCAGGCCCTAAAGGAAAAACATTACACTTTTGCGCCCAATTCTATATCTCACTTACCTCGAAAATGAGTAATACTCCCCGTAGCACCCGTTCTGAAATGGAACGGGTACCGTACTTCCCTGGCGAATCAGAATTATGGCTGATGAGCTTGGACGACTGGAGCAAAACTCAAAACGTGTCAAGCAGAAGGCCGATGAAGATAAATATTTTTTGTTTTTAGTAAATTCAAAACCGACGGCGCTCTTTTTCAGGTCCGGATGTTTTTACGAACCTATGCGAAAGGCAGGAGCAACCGCCCGTCAGAATCTCATTAAATGCAGCAGCTCAAAAGTGGGAAGTTGATCCTTCAGAAATGCTATCACTGAAATTCTCAGGTGCTTCCTGAGGTACTCGAAAGAAAGTTGATTTGGAGAGCTATCGAGAGGCGCCTTCAAGTATGGAATTGCAGATCCGGCAAGTAATCCAAACTTAAGAAGCTTTCCTGAGTTATAAACTTATTGGAACTGTGTCCGATCTATGAGCTTCATGCAATCGTAACCGGTCAGGCCCAAATTTGTGCGGATATCGTAGATCACCAAATAAATGCAGATGCGGTGACTGCCAGAAGCCCTGTCGTGGAGCTAAGATTATATCTATGCACGATAAAAGCGGCGCTGGCTGTTGCAAGGTGTAAGCGCAAGTTGTAAAAAATTGAAAGGAGCGGGAAATTCCCCCCGGCCTTGACAAACTTTGGAAGGCTTTAGCCGTAATGCTTCAAATTTGGCAGCAAAAAAGAGTCGTGATGCATTTGGTAATCGAATGGGATGTAGGCCCTTAATCAGACCTATAGTTCTGCACACAATTGAAGAAATGGCTCAATCTACCCTCAGGATGGGGAAAAAATTAAGGAGAGAGCGGTGATTTAAGGCAGAAAAATCGGCTGCGGAGAAAGTTTTGGATCGTACCTACCTCCACCGTTATTAATGCTCATGTGCGACTATGTGAGCCTATTGCCGTGATGCGGATTATAAAGAGAAACGGTATTGTGGAGACTTTTGGGCTCCTCTGCAACATCCTCAGTGGCTACGGGAGCAGTTGCAGGCGCATTGGGAACTAGAATTACATAAAGTTGAACAGGTCAATGTCACCAAACTGCTAGGACGAGGGGTTTTTGGAGAAAGATCCAGCCGATTTTGAGTAGTGGAAGCAAGCTTTTATGCTTTTTCTAGGCAGCAAAAAACTCCCGTTCGAGTTCAATGGACTTCGAGAAGATGATATTCACCATCGGATTAATTACCAAATTCCCCATAGTGCACAAGCGGAATTCGTAGCTACGTTAGATAGCGCAAGATAATTGACTGATGGAATCACTAATAATCAAGACCCAGTTTTTCCAGCCATTGGAGCGACGGCTAATGCGGCTGAATTGCATCGCATCAATGGAGAAATGGATTGGGTTGTCCGGGATTTCACTGTTTGAAAAGTGCCAAATATTCGAAATCGAATCACATGAATCCACACGCACAACTCGTATCGTGCTGGCCTTCGGTCGGTTAGAATAATGTCACCAGCTTTTGCGACCCATTTCACCTATGATGGCGAGATCGCAGAAAGCTAGAGGAGGATCCTATCGAAAATGCCTTACACTTTTTAGGCGAGGAACAAGGTTACTTTTGAAGGAGAAAGGAAGGAAAATTTGAAAATCTCTGGGGAAAAGATCGAGGACTTTCCATGGAATACGGTAAGAAATGAAAAAGTCATCGAGAAGTGGCCCAAAAATCTAAATTTGGAAAGCCACAAAGATGGCCGGGAAAGCATTGGCTCTTTGCAGCTCAGTCAGCAGGTTCCTGACGTTATGTGGCACTGCGTTGTTTTTGGTCAGAAAAAGGACGCCTCAAGGCAAGTTAAGTAATCTCCGAAGTTCATCCTCTCTATGCGCTGGGGATTGAGTGGTGTGTCGTAAATACAGAGAGAATCAAGTCCCAATTTGAAGAGGAGGCGCAATTTGCCACTTCTTTGCCACCACTTCTGCCATCACTTTGCAAGAGGGAAAAGTACAGCAGAATAATTTTGAATAATTAGTCAATTATTCGAATGGCCTGAATCTCTCTAAAGAAGATCATCGTCACATTATGCCAATACGAATTAAGCCAACAGGCGTCGGAGAGCCTCCCGTGCCTCATATATTCACGGACTTTGGCCAATGCCTTGTCTATAAATTAAGCAGGGAAATTGTTTACGAATTGCCATTTAGGGTGTAAGCAGATAGTTGAGTGAGGTAGGCAAAACAGTAAAAATCAGTAAGGTGTAGGCAAGGAGACTGCTCTCCTGCTACTGTTTTTTGTACTGAATACTCCGAGTCATCTTCTTGATAAATTCGATTTTGCGAAATCGTAAGCCTGACTCATCCCTACCATCTAAGGCGATTTGTCCTAACCCTTCCAAGCTCATGTTTGCCCAAATTCTCCCCATCCGTAATCCACGATTGATTTGTAGCAGTATATTTTCTGCTAGTTTTTTTGGATAAGCAATCCAGAGTTGTTCATACAGGGCTAGAAAAGCTAGCATCTGATTAAATAACGATATGGATGTTTCTTCCCGATTGACTGGAACAAACCCACAAGAAGGATAATCTGGCTGTTTTTATCCGAATCAATTACCCCAGGCGCCTCTTCCAAGATGTAAGAGTCTATTGGTGTTAACTCAGGAGGGGAAAATTCCATACTCGAAATGTTCAATCCTTCTTTTCCAAGTAGTTCATTTTCTTAATAGCTTCGTCCATCGTGATACGAATTGTATTTAACAATTAAAGAGGATTATGATCCAATTCGGAGTCTTGTATTTGGGTGGTTTTTCGTAATTTCAAAACTCTATAACACCCAACAAAATGCGCCTTTACGTTACGACTTTTCCTTACTTCCTTCTTTTCTATAAATTGCTTTTTCCCAGCAATATGATTCGCTCCTAGTGGACTTTATTGCGGATTAAAGAGATCAAGAAAGACAAATTTGACAGAATTAGCGGAAATAGCCCTTTAGTAAAGGTTCATCCTGGGGTAATTCTATGAACACCGATAGTGGAGGAGAGGCGCGGTTATATGTTTGATTCGAAAGGTGGAGGATCTGGTAAGGATCTAGAGCTTGACACTGAAAATCGTGACTGGGAAGATTTCGCTGTGGTCCCAGGGCCAATAATAAATCCTAAATATTATACGTTGGTGAATTGGTGAATAATGCTGGCCAGTCATGGCGAAATCATCATGTTAGATGATTCCGGAACCGAAATAATTGAAACCAGAATCTGTAAGTGAAACCTGAAAAAATCAAAATTGACTTTACCCGGGAGGCGCAAGGGACGCAGAAACGCTGTGGTGGATCCATATCATGGAGACTATCTATATTATTTCCGAAGCGGGGACAAGAAAAAAAATATATTTATGTGCCTGCCCCGCTGCTCGATTTAATGATATAGAAGCAAGTTTTGGAAAAGAGTGGGTGAACCTGAATTTACAAGTTCGGTAGGTGGGGACATTCCTCTTCTTGATGTAGTCAATTCTGATTAAAAGCTATCTGAAATGTCTATTATTGGACAAAAAAGCCCTGGAGAAGCTATCGTGCAAAGCATTGATGCGAGAACCCAACAATGCTCTTTATTAATCCCCCGAGCCTCAAGGTGAGGCAATCGGATTTCAGCCCAGGATGGCAGCGCATATTATATAGCCGGAAAATCAGCGAAAAGCGTTATTTGATATCCATCCACACTTTTATCGCTATGAAAGAAGAAATTAACATGACCCAGACAAGTCCACATATCCTGATGGTCGACCGCAAATTATTGGGTTTAACCTGAAACTAGGGCTTGAGAGTAAACTGTTTAACCAACAAAAAGACGAGCGAAAGCCCAGTGTGATCCGGGAGTTGGCAAGACGAATTGATGGATTTGGGCCCTTTTGAGAGATCAAGGGCGTGAAATGTTATTGTCATTGAGGATAACTGACAGAACCGGCGAAGAACTGATCTGCGGTTTTCCCCAAAATAACTGGTTCAGTAACTCAATGCTGACGGGGAACTTACATTTTATACGCTTATGTATTCCCGCACCAATCGTCGATTGGAGAGGAGAATAGGATCTGAATTGAAGAGTTGATCGCGCCTCAATTTAGAAGTTGGAGAGATGTCCGTTTGATTTTTTCCGAGAAAGGATGGTCAATTCTGGAAGGAACAGGGAGCATGGTGATGGATCATAAGTCAAAGCTTATGTATGACAGGTATTCTGAGCGCACGCATGCCTTTTGCCTTTTGGATTATGTTGCAAAGTTATTGGGTTTATGAGAGTAGAGGGTTTAATGCTGGTCCAAGGATCGATGACAAGTGTCACCTATTCTACCCATAA
>Ga0163217_1064529_pt1 | contig 13148 bp, 7 predicted proteins | sample SynspAceP_FD_185933 | JGI IMG/M metagenome (GOLD analysis project Ga0163217, IMG submission 185933) | Saline lake microbial communities from Ace Lake in Antarctica - Synechococcus sp. Ace-P (PacBio error correction) | ecosystem: Environmental > Aquatic > Non-marine Saline and Alkaline > Saline ...
GGGAAAGGAGAGATTATCTTGGTTATTGTTTTTTTTTTAAAAAACCGGTTTTTTTTTTTTTTTCCAAAATCCGCCAAAAGCCCCGCCCCAATTTTTTTGGTTTTTTTTGGGCAAAAGAAAAGCGGGCCCCCCTTTTTTTTTGTCTTTTTTTTTTAGGATTAGGCAAATTGGCCCTGCCAACGAGCCATCCGCTTGGGCCCTTTCCAACTTTATCTCAGCCGGATTTGGCCTACATGTTTTGGCCGGTTTTCATGGTGGGGATTTGGGTTTTGTCATCCCTAGTTTGTTTCCCACGCTTCAAAATTAATCTTAAATTTTTGTCGATTGAATTTAAACCTCGGATTGGGTTACAGTGATTCCAAACCTAAATCCAAGGATTATTAAAGACTAATATGATTTTATTAAGCGTCAGTAATTTTAAAACGTCAAAATTTTTCATATGAAACAGCCGAGAACTTCGCTGCCCTAATTGACGTCAGCTATCCAAACGGTCTTAAACCGTGGGCGAACGAATTTGCTATTGTTGGGTGAAGTCCTGGTGCGGAAAAATCTGTATTAGTTTTTTTTCCGATATGTAACTCTCAATTTGGTAAGCCGGGTTATATCGCTTTCTGCTCAATTAGAATTGGAAAATAAAGAATCACGCACAATGAATCTGCGACAGCTACAGAAGTTCGCGCAAACGCATCGCATGATTTTCAAGATCCCAATGATGACCTCAATCCAGTGCTTAACTAATTGGTGGGATCAGCTTGATTGAAAACGCATCCGCAGTCTACCAAAGTCGCCTACAAAGATGCTCGAAATATTTGCCAATCCACGAAAACTTCATCACGTGCAAATCGCATCGCCCAGAAGAAACGCTTTGATTCAAATACCCCATGGAAATTGTCTGGTGGCAATGAAGACAAACGGGTTATCATTGCGTCCGTGTTGTTTGCTCAATACCCTGATATTTATTATTGGCGATAGGCCAACGACAGCACTCGATGTCACCATACAAGCTGAAATTATTAGCAGCTTTGCTGGCTATTTGCCGTGACAATGGGCGTTTGCCTTGTTCTTAACAGCCATGACCTTGGTGTCGTGTCTACAGGTCCGCCGAATCCCGACTTGGTGAATTGTACGCGCGGTCCGGGTGGTAGAGGAAAGGTCCGACCTTGGAATAATTAATGACCTCCGCCATCCCTCCTACATCTCAAGGGTTATTAAACGCGCTAACCACAAATTGAACATTACTCAGGTCAGCGACCTAAAATCCCAAATTCTAAGGCAGTATGAACACTCTCTGGCCCAGAAAAGGACGTCAGGTTTGGCCGCTTTTCACCCTCTGCTGCCTTACGCCCATACGCAAAAAGTGTCGACAAGAACAGCCAAGATTTATAATACAGCGGCGTTTCTACTGTTGCCTGTTTTCTTAGTAGAAAGACATGCTCGATGAGTTTGGCTAATAAAGATAAGGAGGCAGTTATATGGGCGACGCCTGCTTATTCAAATTAGCGCTTGGAAAAAGCCTTTTTACCACCAACGAATGCTGGCTTGGCCAATGGCACTTCCATCAAGGTAAGCTAAAAAGAAAAAAGACAGTGTGCATCATTAAACGGTATAAACTCACGATTAACCAAGGCGAAACTTTGTGCGTGGTTGGAGAAAACGCGGCTGCGGTAAATCCACGCTTGCCACGTGCCATTATGGTGATTAACCAACAGCCTAGCGTCGGGTGAAATTTCATTATCTTGAATCACGCATAGATAAGTTAAACAATCGCCAGCGAATGTTCTTTCGTCCGTCGTAATGCAAATGGTTTTTTCAGAACCCTTATGGCGTCGTTAAACCCTAGAATGACCGTTTACCAAAACACTCATGGAACCCATTTCTCCATAATCCACAACTATTCTCAGTCGCAAGTGGAATCAACAGATTGATTGAATTATTAGAGTCTGTTCCGGCATCTCCGCTTCAAGCTCGGATCGTTACCCTCATGAAATTTTCCGGGTGGACAACGCCAACCGCATTAGCTTAGCGCGTGCATTTGTCCGTTAATACCTGACTTCATTGTGGGCTTGCGAAACCGCTTTCAGCTTCTGGACGTTCTGTACAAGCTCAAGTTTTAAACCTAATGATGGACAAGCAAGAAGAGCGTAATCTTTAGTAATATAATCTTTATTACTGCATGATCTGCCGTTGTAGAACATTTTGCCACTGAGTTTGCCGTAATGTATCTAGGGCAAGATCTGTGAATTGGCAGCACCAATACTCTGTTTAGTTCGGCCAAAACACCCTTAACACTCAAGCCTTAATTATCGCCATTCCTAGATTAGACCAGCAGTAATCGCGCCCAACCGATTCGATTAAATTGGTGAAGTACCAAACTCCCAACAGAAAAAGCCCAATTGGTTTGGTGTTTTTTCAAGCAAAAGATGCCCTTATGCAAATCCGCGATGTTATGTAGAGTCACACCGCCCTGACACCACAAAGCGGACGGCAGCAGTGTGGGCTATGTTCAATGGCTATTGAGGAGGAGCGACTATGTATGCTCTTGCTTACGCTTCTGCTCGTCAGGAAGAATTTCATGGAAATAAGATGGCTTGAGGACTTTCAATTGCCCTCGCAAAAGACTCGCACCACTTTTTCACGTGCTGCAGATGAGGCAAAAACGTTCACAACCGACTTTTTGTCGACGGATAAAGCTGCTTCGAAGTAAGAGATGCGCGTTACAATTAATCGACGCGTAATACGCTTCCGTTATCTCTAACGCCTGCAGGGGAAGTCTTTTCTTCAAAGTGGGCAGAATTGGATTACACGGCAACTCAAAGACACAAAAGAACGTGCATGCAAGAAATTCGAAAACAAGAAGATCTCCAAATACGCTTTGTGACCTCTCAAACTTTATTTCTAAGTTTTTATTAAAGAAGTGATTGAACCATTTTGCCTAGATATCATATGGATTAGACATCAAATATGAAGTCCAGTTAATGGCTAGGAATTGATTTTGTAAACTCTTTGATGGATCAACAATGTGACATTAATGCTCTGCTATTTGGCCATCCAGCCTAAACTTCATCCGCGCTTTGGAATGATGAGCAATACGAGCATATTATAATTTCCGAGAGACTCTCATCCTTGCAGCGTAACGAAATGCAGATGGCGAGCCAAAATATACGCTTCCCCGGCGCAAAGCGAAACCCCTTCCCTATATTGGCTAATTATGAAAACTCGTTTTTAACAAACTGTTTATTCATCATGCACTTACAACGGCAAAGGGAACGTTCCGCAGCTAACACAACCAATCTCTGGAATTATCAACTCCAGTGAGCATCTAAAGCCATGTAAAAGAAGGTTAACGGTATTGGCTGGTTCCAGAAGCGCCTAATGCCTAGACAATTAAAACTATGGGCAAAGTGGCTTTGGCAGGAAAGAGGAAAAATTGGCATATTCCCGTTAGAGGATACGCCTGTATCGATCTAAGTTTTAATCAAAACCAAATCTCAATCATTTTTGGGAAGCACTTAAAGAAGAAAGGTCGCTTCGTAACGCTCCCAACGCTAACAAACCTCTCCGCTGGTTTAATCATCACTATCTTGCTCATTAGTGCCACTATCATGGGGTCCAACTACCCATGGTATTAGCCCCTAGGGCCTTACTGAACAGATAAACCTTGACCAATATCACAACCAAACTCTTGCAACATAATTATAGCTGATGAAAACACTCAGTGATCGCCTTCCAGCGATCACCTTAAGCCCCAAATCAATGACTCAAGCTGATAATCGCGTTGAGTCACGCAGCAAAGGCGGTGTTTTTTGTTCTCAATGATGTTTCGAATAAAGACCTGAAATCAATTTTGACGTATGAAACGGAAATCTTTCAACATAGCTCAAACTTTTGGAATAACCCGTACGCAAAAATCAATCAAAAATGGCCAATTTTATGCCTAGGGCGACTGATCTGTCGTAAAAGCTCACACAACGTTTCCGCGTCCTTCGATCAAGATAGACTTCAGTCACTTCATTTCCAACAGGCTTGGATCCACTTTGTACTTATTCAGGCAGAGCCAATAGTTTTTGGGTAAAAATCGATTCTTTTAAAAGCTGAGGCCGCAGAGCAATTTTATCGCAATGGGTGGCACGTAATACCTTGCCTCTTGCACTCTCAATATAATGCTTAAAGGCCTTGCCTCAATACCCAGTCACCTAAAGGCACAAAATGATCCCGGTGTGGTCGCGATAAGGAAAACGAACTCAGCTGAGAAACCGCACCAAGCTCTCACATTCCAGCGTAATAACGCTTCCATACCAACACAACGCTACAGTCATAAGGTCAACTTTAGGCTGAAAGTGAAGCTCTAGGCTTTCTTTCTGTAGCGGCTTGTCGCAAACCGTGGTTTCTATTCTTACATTACGGGCAAATCGACGACCCATTTCACCGTCCATAAAAATGATCACGTAGCTCGTCCGCTGTTTTTGCTTGGATAAGGACCGCCATATCAGCGTTTTAAATCAAGCGTGACACCATCCAAACCAAAATTCTGGGTAAAAGCGACACCAATAGAGCAACCAATATTCGAGTGTTAACCATCCACAAAATAACTCTGACTAATTTTTCGTATCACTTTCTTTAGCCCAGAGTATTCAGCTGCGGCATATTTGATGCATCATCATGTACAAGCAAAAAACAAGAAAAGCATCGCCCCCCAAGTAGCCCACAATCGCATTTTTTCGGCCAAAACAGACGTTAGCCGTTTTTTGACACTTTCCGCAATCCAACTTATCGCCCACTTCATGACCACATACGCATCATTAATAGGTTTTAAAGTGGTTCCAAGGTCTAAAATTAGCGCAAGCCAAACTGCGCATTGTCTTTCTGGGCAAGATAACCAATTAATTCATCCCAACTCTCGCTGAATTTTGATAGGCGGCTTAATAACCCCGTTAGCTTTATCCTTATCTCAATACGCTTATTGACCGAGATCAAGTGCTGAATAATAGGTTAAGAAAACAGCAGTTTTTTTCGTGTATAAAAATGACAAAATCAAGGCAATAAACTAAAAGCAAAAAAATTGCAATATACAGCCAAAAGCCAATTTAATTCGACTGTTAAACACTTTTCATATAAACGAGTGTCAATTCGCCACTTCCCGCCCACGCAACAGACCAAATAATGCGTATCAAACTGCCCCTTCGCTCCATAACGTAAGCGGCTGATTGAATCTACAAACCAAATAGGATTCACTAGATGACATATCAGCAAAGTCGATAATACAAATCATGACCCGCTAAAGCGACCTGAATTTTAAACAAACTTTGCCGATACTAAAAAGACGCATCCCCCTCCCACCAAACCATTCCATGGAAGCCAAATTACCGTCCGTTAATTTATAGGAGCGCACGTCAACAGGTCGATAAATAGGCGCTCTCAAAATAAAGGTAATCAGCAACAACGGGTTTCGATGCCACATCCAGAAAAAGGAGGAAAAAAGCCGGTTCCGACAGTATGAAAGTTGATGCGTACGGCTTGGAATAACGGCCCGTAATGTCTCGATATTGCGGGTACAACTACTCCGTAATACCCGTAAGATGAATTTATCGGGATAGCCAACGCCAGTGGCATATACTCTTTTCTATCGGCCCTCAGGATAAATCGAAAAATTGATGTTACCTAGGAGAACTCTCTGCTGTATTTCGTACTCGTATTTTTTTATCTGCTGGTACATTACTTCGCAAAAATAAAAGCCCAACCACTTTGGGGGCATTGGAAGAGACTGCGAACAAAGCGTGAAAATGGCTTAGAAGACTACCTCTCTTTCACTAGATTCATGAGCGCGAACAACAGAAGAACCAGTTGAGGTGATATATTGCGTCAAGCATCCATTTCAATTTTTCTGTAAAATAGGCCGCCTGATGCTTTTTCTGCTTGTTTATAAGCTTGCCTGCATTCTCTAAATAAAATGGCAAAACTTATTGCCATTCCGCACAAAAGGAATAATAAAAAAAACAACGTAGTGCGCTTGCTACCTTTTCACCACGGTTTTTTGAAGAAATCAATTGTCTATCCAATCGATGTTTTTTCAAAATAATAAAAGCGTCTCCACATGCCCAACTTTATTCATACTCTTTGTTACTCTACCTAAATCAACGATACCCGACACGGAATTTAAATAGTGAAGAACAGTATTTATAGCGGTTTTTCTGGTATCCTTCGCCTCATTATTTTACTCAAATCTAAACAGGCCTTTGTGACCCAATTCAAATCACGCTTTAAACCAACCTTCTTCAACCAACTAACAGCTTTACTTTCTGACATGGGATTTACAACATTTACCCCCATTCAAGAGCAAAGTTTTTGCCACCAATGATTGAAGGTAAAGACATCCTTGCTCAGGCAACAAACAGGCAGGGTAAAAACACTCGCAATTTGCCCATCGCCCCTCTTACCAAAATCAATCCAACGTTTCCTTTGGGTGGTTCAAGCTCTGGTTATGTTGTCCAACCACGTGAGCTTGCAGACCAGTATCAAAAGAAATACGCAAAGGTGGCGCGCTACAAGATAAATATCAAGGTAACTAAGTCCTGTGGCGGCGGCAATGCCATTTGCCCACAAAATCCGTTCGTTAGAACACGGCGCCCATATTGTTGTTGGCAACACCGGGGCCGGCTAATGGAGCACCTACGCAAAGGGCAACACTAAAACTTCAACGCGCTCAATACGCTAGTATTGGATGAAAGCAGATCGCCATGCTGGACATGGGCTTCGTTGATAGCATTCCGCGAAGTCCGTTGAATTGCTCCAAGCAACCGTCCAGACGCTGCTTTTCTACTGGCGCACTTATGGTGATGGCATTGAAGCCGATCAGTACTGAATTCCAAAAACAACCCCAAACGACTATTTAAGGTCGAAGCTCAAAGAAGACCATGAAGCCAATAATCGAACAATTTTTCCGTTCGCAGTGAAAACAAAGACAATGGCCGAAAACCTTTATTAGCAGCGTTGCAGCATTTTCGAGCCTCGCCAGGCGATTGTTTTCTGTAACACCAAAGGTGGAATCACAATTGTTGCCGATTGGTTAGTCCGAGCACAAAGTCGCGGCTCAAGCGATCAACGGCGACCTTGAGCAAAGACAACGTGATCAAGTATTAGTGCGCTTTAGTAACCAAAGCAAGCTGTGTAATTGGGTTTTGCGGACGATGTGGCCGCTCGGGTATTGAATGTAAAAAGAAAATTGAGAACCTTGTGGGTGAATTATACACCCAACGGCGCGACATCCGATTGTACAATAACTCCACCGTATAGGTCGAACTGGGCCGAGCGGGTGCTTGCAGGCATCGCCGTCAATCTTGTTTAGCATCAAAGATGATTACAAAAGTGCGCGATATTGAAAACTCTGCTTTAACACGACGGCAAATTATTTAATGAGCTTGTAAGCCATTGAATCCGCTCTAATCGTTTAGTCCCTCAAAAAAACAACCACCATCCTTTTCGATGGCTGGTCGTAAAAACAAGCTCGTCAGGAGACATACTTGGCGCGCTTAACAGCGGGTTTAGGTTTGGAATAAGTCTCAAGTCGGGCAAGATTGATATTTTTCCGATGTCCACGCCTCTGTATCAATCGAATAATGCAGTGGCAAAAAAACGGTCGTCAAAGAAAAATTCAAAACAAACCAAATCAAAGGCAGAAATATCCCGCGTCGCATTCTAAAGATAATGAACCCTCGCTCACTTTTATCTTGGTATTAAAACAACACCGAAGCAAAGCTGTCGGTTTGTTTGGCGGCCTAATCATAATAAGCATCGCCATCTCACACCTGCCCGATTTTCCCCTTCCAACACCCGGAATCAGACAAGCTGCACATGTTTATGGTTTGGTGATGGGCTCTTATGGTGTGTATTTGGCCTCCGATAAAACGCTTTGCTTACATGGCTTTACTTCCATCATCTTTGGGGGAGGCAATGATTGAACTCATTACAACCCAGTGTGAATCGCTATGGCGAATGGCTTCGATTTCTTATGCAGACACCTTCCGGCGTTTGTATTGGTCCATGCTTGGCAAAGAGTACTATTGGGTTATTTTTTTCAAGTCAAAAGAACAAGGTTGATGAAAGCACGGAAAAAAAGAACACTGATAAAGTATAACCATTCGGTCAAATATCGAGTCGTTTTAATCCTTTAAAGAAAACACTAAGAGAGACAATTAATGAGCCATTTTTAAAAGCTTTGGCGTGCCTGCCATTGTCCCACTGTATAGCAGACCCAAAAGACGTGGGTATTGAATGCTGCTTTATGAATACTTTGGAAGATGCTTATTAGTCATTAAGGAATGAACAAAATCCATGGCGCTTGGCAACACTGAGCGTTTGCTGTCTGTTTACCCAGTGACACTGTCCATAGAACACCATCCTGACGCTATCATGCACCCCAGGACTTTATCGATAACGCAGAAAACATTCATTAATCCGCCAAACCGACATGATTTGGCTCATTAATGGTGAACAGCTGGTAACTTGGCTAACACCTATACCTTTTCCTGAAGAAAGTAAAATTCAGGCGGAACAAAGCCCATGCCCGTGACGTTGCCGACCGATTCCTAAAAGAACTCCTGCGCAACGGTACACCACAGCTTAGTCCTTCGGTAACGGTTCATAAAGATCCGTTGATGCCTTTTTTGAAGCCAGCCAAGTGCATACTACGCATTGATTTGTGGCAAAGTGATGAGGATCGGTAATGCGCCAGAATTATCTGACTGACACCCCAGAAAGTAGCTACCAAGAAAAGCAAAAGAACTGAAGAGCGTGGCCACAATAAAGGTCGATTGCATTACGCGATTACAACCTGCTTCGCCCAACCAGTTCAGAACGAACAACTGGCAGCTCGCTGGCAAGCCTGCTAACGAATACGACGACGTTTACCTGCACAACACATTTGTCGGAAAACAAAGAACGAATGTGCGTGGGTACAGAACCTGTTTCGCCAAACAGCACCAACTACCTAGACCGTTTACGACGCAACCACAAGCTCCTGAGTGGAACGCTCTGTTTTTGCTCATGGCAATTCACCTTTGCGACAGTGATACGCAACAGACTGCATGAAACAAGGCTTCTGCCATTTCGTTTTTGCGCCCAACCTCTAACCTCTTTTCATCGGTAGCCGGTTTATTCAAACTGAGCAAAGCAGAAGAGCACAAGGTCAATGTGGGGCTTGGAACCGATGTGGGTGGTGGCACTAGCTTTACCATGGTTGCAGACCATGAACGAAGCATACAAAGTCATTCAGTCTGCAGAAAAACGAAAAACCTTAATCCGATCAAATTCACTTATCTATCCACGCTTGGTGGCGCATAAAGCACTTCGATTAGAAGACAAAATTGGTCACCTCGGCGGTTTGGCAGCGAAGCGGACTTTATCATTTAGATAAAAAAGGTACGCGCTGCTTGAGTCTTCGTCTGCCCTTGTCCTAAAATATTGGAGAGAGTTTTGTTTTTGTGCTGATGACCATTGGGATGATCGCGCTATAAAGCCACCTACTCTGGCGGGAGAATGCGTAACACGACGCTAGAACTAATGCTCGTCTACTAAAATAAAAACGGCCAACCTTTACTCCTAAAATTCAGGGTGCTTTAACGTGGTCGTTTTTTTATATAATGCCTCATACACTTTATTGAGGCACACATACTATGAAGATCTCTTGCCACTGTCGCACTGGGCGCTTTCCGCTATTATTTTCTTCTTTTGTGGCCCGCTCTTGTTTTTGGCTTATTGTTCTAAAAAAAATACCAAAGCTGAAAAAAGAAGCGACTCAACCAACTGGCTAAAAACAAAAAGCTCAAAACAAAAGCTAAAACAAAACGCCATACAGACGAAACGCAACATTGTAAACCGAGGCAATAACTCAAGGATAAAAGACGCACGATTTCCCCGCTTATTCCATTCTATAATGCCAAAGATCCAACTTTTCACCAACGCGTGTGGAACGGGCATGATAATTCGATGTTCAAGCGCTTTAATATCATTCTTGGCGCACGCCGAATGCGTATTTCGAATCACCCAGCCAAACAACGTTTCGTTCATAATGTTTGCCCGGGCTTTATTCTCTAAAAATTCGGTTCAGCGATTGTAGTAACCGCTCTTCCGCGGGTTCATCTTTTAAAGTGTGTAAGGTTGCCGTGTTTTTTTCCGTAAGATTTCGAACAAGAAATCGCCATCGCTTCTTCTTCCGAACCATAAAGATGCGCAATTTCGATATCCAAACGCTCACCCTTCAAGCATGCAAACACATCAGGGCGAAATCGGATCATTGTGCCCAAATAATGACGAATATGTTTACCTGTGTTTTCGCCAATAGCATCGCATAAAACAATTGGCAAGCGAGATGCTCTAATTCCAATTTTTTCTTGTCGCCTGTTAAATGCATAACCACTCCTACACAACCTGAAGCAAATATCGTCCTTATGCTTATTTTACTCCATACAAATCCAAGATCTCAAATCAGATTTATAACAACGGCCATTCACTTCCTTATTTGTGCACAGCCAAGCACAAAACTTACTTTAAATAAAGCCGCCAGTAATAATACTGAGCTATTATTAGGGTTCGAGTTATTCGTTATCCTACAAACAACTGTTTTCTTTGATAACATTATGGAAAATGCTCCACACAACACATCGGCTTTCAGGCGTTTCACAAAAGAATTTTACCGTTCTTAGTCGCTATGTTAATGTCAATTGTTGCATCTCATTGATGCGTTACTGCCGCGCTGGGTATTATTGGTCAAGAATTTAGGTGCCACGACGGCAAACCAACGACAATTTGCTTATTAGGTATGTTGTTTCTTGGTTTGGCTTTTGACAATTATTTGCGGCCCACTATCCGATGCGTTTTAGGACGTCGTCCATTTGTTTGGTGGTTTTTGTCTTGTAACGTTGTCGGCACCGTCATTTGTTACCAGCCCAGAGCTTTAGAAGTGCTTAAATGTTCGGCCCGTTTCATTCAAGGCTTGGGCGTTGCTGGAACTTATATTTCAGCTATTTCATTTGGTTTCGCGTCTTTTCATGGCGCTTCAAAATGCGCGAACTCATGTCATTAAGTGATGATGATTTTTCGTCTTGGTTCCCAGCCATCGCAACCCAACACTCGGGTCAAGCCATTATGTTTGTTGCGGATTGGCGTGCATTTTTTTGAAATGTAACCTTGTTATGCGGGAATATTAAGTCTTGTGGTTATATTCCGACTCAAAGAAACCTTGCTAAATCAAAACCCGGTTTTAAATCGCTTTCCTCAGAAAGGGTTTTTACGACGGTTTTTAAAGAAGTGCTAACCAATCGAATCACGCCAGTTTACACCGTTTGCAATGGGGTATTTTTTGTAGCTTTAATTGGCTTAATTTAAATTCGTTCACAGCAAATTTTTCAGGTTCAAATTTGAACGGGCAACATGTTCCTCTGTGTACTTCGGCTTTTGGCTTGGTGTTAGGCTCATGCTTCTTTAATGAACTCACGCATTGTTTAGAAAAATACGGCGCTAAAAAAGTATCGCTTTTAAAGCCAATTTTTGTACCGTGGTGATCGTTTCAACAATATTCTTGTGTCCTGCATGCTTTCGTCGCTATTCAATTATGGAAATGTTCTTCTTGCTTAATGCGGCTGCTATCTTCTTTCAGCTTCGGTTTGCTGTTTGGTAATTTCCAACGCCCTTGGCGACGGAACGCAATGGGACACGTTGCGTGGCATCGCTTCCGCGGTGATTGGCCCTCCGTGTCAATCCATTATGTCATTGAGCATCGGGTAAACTGTCATTGGCCAGATGTACACAACACTTAGTTACCAGTTTCGAGTGGTTTTATGATGAGGGGAATATTAGCGCTGTGTCTTATGTTTCCTGGGCAGAGAAAAGGACATTTTGCTGGCTGAACGCAGAAATCAACGAAACAAAATAGCAAAACAACCGCGCACTCTCTACTAAAAAGTAAGGCAAAAGTCATCACTAAAAAGTAAAGAGGCAAAGTCACCAAACGAAACATAAAAGACTCTGCTTTACTTTTTATTAAACGCAATAACCCACTCTAATTGCTTCTTTAAACTCATCCGAGTTCATCGTTCTTGAATTCAAACAAAGCCGGGCATTAATAGCGCGTCTTTTACTGAATGGCTCTCCAATGCAAATAACGCCATCAAAGCCCACATCAAATGCTGCCAACCATTTCGCAATACATTCCAACACGGCTTCAAACTGATCAACAGTGCGACGGTTGATTCCTGCCATTTATGTTGTTCGCCTAACAACACTCGATACAACAGCAAGAACGCTCTGTTTTTGGCGACCCCAGGTTTCCCACAGGTCGTGATCCAACCCGCTACAAAGTGGTTATTTTATCCGTCGTTTTTACCCTAAAGCTTGTAAGTTCGATAGAAGCGTTTTCCATGTCTTTCTTTTGCGCGTTCGATTCAAGACTCACAACCGTTTCCGCAAACACCACTTTAAGTCGGAAATTACTGGTAAACCGTTGGTTTTGAAAACCGCTGCCGTCATACTAAACCTGATCAATACTGTACTTTGAATAGCCCTGCTTGGTAAAAAGCCCACTTCCGCCAACTTCACCTATGTGTGCCTTTTTTACTGGGTCTTCCTCTTGCCATAACTGTTTCGCTTATTCTGTTTAATCGGCGTTTTCTAACCCTTCAACAGCGACCAACAGAAATAACGCTCAGACGACAATCTCAGCTAATTATTACTCAACATAAGGAATAAAACGACGCAAAGACAATCAACAGCGACCCACTAACAACGAGCGATAAACCGCGGCTATTTTCATGTCATGGTACGCCAATGTCGCCTTTCTCCTTGTTCAGGGAGAAGACTCGCTGTGTTTTTTCATTCGTAAAGAGAAATACAAGGCATTTCAACAACGCCAGCATATGCACAACATTTTCAACTGAAAAGAACGGATTCACAAAATAAGGTCTGGATCACCAAAATAAGAAGGCAATGCCCGTTTGTCAGGTTATCCACAAGCCGTTATTGACACGAATATAAATTTTTTCAAACGCCAAAAACGGTACTGTTGAAGGCAACGCCAAGCGCGCGTAGATCGATCACACAAAGACCCCAAACAGCAAAGCACAAACCGATAAGTGCAAGCTCTCTAAGGTTGGCCACAC
>Ga0163217_1097280_pt1 | contig 13148 bp, 7 predicted proteins | sample SynspAceP_FD_185933 | JGI IMG/M metagenome (GOLD analysis project Ga0163217, IMG submission 185933) | Saline lake microbial communities from Ace Lake in Antarctica - Synechococcus sp. Ace-P (PacBio error correction) | ecosystem: Environmental > Aquatic > Non-marine Saline and Alkaline > Saline ...
CGATCATAGATGTCGCCATCAATACAATCAAAAGCCGGCTTGAAATTCACTGTCCTTTAGACAAAAGCTCACTATTACTTGGTTAGATCATCTAATGCAGACATGCAGCGTTTCTGATACGAACCACACCACATAATAGAATTTTTATGTCCAAAGTGGCGATGGGCATCCGGGTAAATCTAGATTGAATATCATTGCTATCCATATTTTTGGCCCATTAATGAAGAATGCCTCGAACCTTAGGACTATCACTTTATCTAAGACAATTCAACACCCTACAACTTAATCAACAAGCATAAGGAGCAACACTTGCTTTATCGCACTATGATCATCGCTTATTTGCTGTTCGCAAACCTCCAGCCAATGAGGCGAAATCGGCTAAGACAAAACCTCTCGATGTAGAACGACCAATCAAAAGACTTCACCTCGAACCCACTGGTGATACTAGCTTTATAAGCAATGACAAATAGCATTGCAATCCCTCGGCAGTATGGGTATTGAACTAAGCCAACTGCGACCCGCACATCACATCTCATCCCCTTTTTTATTCTCATGTCATATATGGTCGATTGATAAGGAAAAAGACACTCAGATCTGTTTTCAGTGCACCATGAAACTGAATGCATCAACGCGAAACTACCTGCAATCCAACAGAAGTTATTAACGCGAAGCAATCCCGCATCACACACAAACAAAGCCACTGGCGTAACAAAGAGGTAACGATCTGCCCTATAGAATATGGCGATTTTGGCGTTTACGTATCTAGGAACTTTTTTCCAATAAAGACCAAAACCCAATGCGTTTGCAACCAAGCGACACGCCCCTATTCAACGCGTCGTCTATATTTAAGTTATTCCACAAATTTTTAACTTGGCACTACACTATACTTGACTCTTGCATAAAGGCAAAAAAATTGGCCCATAACTTACAAAGGCACAGAATCGCTCCGTGAATAACAAACACCGCACAAATACAAACACAGTTTGTTGGTGCTTATTAGTCACCACCTTAGTACGAGTTTTAGCATGCTAAGGTTTTTCGCCCAAGGATAGGGTTATTTCACACCCACCGATCGACATTACACCTCACAAAATTTCCGAATCATGAGTGATCAGAAAATATTGCATTCGCTCTCACTCAAGAATAATATATTGACCTACCTCCTTGAGACAATGCGAAGTTAAATCGTTCGGATTGGGTGTATGGCCTGACAGGCCAATGGCACGAAAAGAAGAGACAACTCATGATTACCTAAAATACGCTAAGCGGCCTCTTTCATTGCACTGCGCCCTCAAGCGCTCTATATTAGACCATGTTACCATCCATTGGACAATATGGCTGGGCAATATAAGATTGTAAATCAACGTATTCGAATAATACGACCGACTTAAAGCACATAAAAAGCGAGCATGAAAATTCAACTGCAAACATCACGTGCTAGCCACCACTCGTAATATCAGCAAAGGCAGGAAGTATTGAAAGCTAAAGAGTCCACGCCCGTTTTACATTTCGTCAGCCTCGGTTTCAAAATGAACCACTTGAGCACATGGCGTATTGGACTACGGACGTCCCCCTGTTCGCCAGCCAACCACCGAACTCACGATATGATTTGGCTACACAAGCCAATCGCTTTTCCAAAACTTTTCTCTGAACACTTGGAATGCAGCTTTTGTGCCTGCCAGCCCCTTATACTCAGAGCCATCCCTATCAAACAACTAGTACAACTTTTTAGTCACTTGAGGAACTCGTCCCATCATATTTCGCGCTCTCAGCAAATTTGTTTCTCATTTCCTTGAACTCGATGACATCATCTAGGATCACTTTTGCAACCTCGTCATGCCCTATCATAATTCATTATAGGAGATCTTCCTTTCCGAGTCAAATTGTAGAATTGCAGCTTCATCACCACTCGCATCAAAATATAATCAAACTCTTCTTCTTCATCGCTAACTTCTTACATCTGCGCGCTTCGGCTTCTCCAAATGCAGGGACTGGTTTCGCATATTTCGCGTCCTTCCTCTTGAGCTTCAGCACGTTTCTCTATCGAATTGCTATAAGAACGTTTGGGGTTCACTCAAAAATCACGAAGTCTTCAGTCTGTAACTACCCTGACTCGATCATCATCTCAATAAGCTAGAACAAAAGACTCTTGCTTCACTTTCGATTCGCCTTGTTCTGAGAATCATATCCGCCTCATCACATCCGGCGTCATTGTACAATATCTCCTGTTCTCAACATACATGCTCCAACGTCATCCTAAGACCATATTCTCAGACGATCATGTCCAACCGGGTTCAGACAAGACATCGGCCTCAAATAGTGACGCAAACACATCTAATGACAGAATCATCTCATCTAAAGCGCTTTCAAGCTCACTCCAAAGGATCCTATGCATAGACAAATCAATCATCTTCATCTGCCGCCGCGGTCAGGTTACCAACAGAAGCAATATCCTCGGGCGAGAAAGAACAAAAATTACATCAAGGCCATCATCTGCGTCTGGTGTATCCAAAATCAAACGCAAATGGATCTTCCTTCTGCAGCATTATTTTTTTCCTCGACCGTTCATCAAATCGGCCACACGTAACTTGGGCAGCAGCTACGCAACAACGCGCCACAGCGCTTGCTTGATGAGAGGTCAATTCATCCTTTTTAACGATTCTTGCTCTCCTCTTGTTTTCTTCCGGCCGACGCATAACAGCACCGAGATTCACGAACACAAACAACAGAAGGAGAACCACGGCTTAAAGACCAATAGAAACAACAATTGGATTTCCGAAAATCATTATTGCAAGAGAATCAGGCTTCAGCTTGCTGCTTCTTTTCTCTACGAATCTGATCCGCTCCTAACAAGGCTGAATCTACTGTATTCTTATGCTCTCTTGAAAGAGTTTTGTGAGCATGGTAAATTACTGACGTAAATCTGCATTTGCTGTCTTTCAAGCTTATACGCTTTCTAAATGTCTCTAAACTGTTTATCACAACTCACGTGAACATACCTGAAAAGCTCACCTTGTTCCTCGCTTTCTCTTATCCAGCATTCTTGTAGAAGCTGGAGCGATGCACCTTGCAAGTATTTAATGCTCAGTTTTTTGGTCATCACCGATATAGAGCTTACCACATTTTCAGGCAAGTAATGGAGTCCGTAAACTACTTTGGCCAGAAGCCAAAGCTAAGTTGTATCACCACCTGTTTTCCACAACAAATTAGAGGCGTCGTTTCGCTTCGCCTGTGTATTTAACTGGGCTTGCCTCAATTAGAGGACTGAACTTTGTCTTCTTGAGCATCCAAGCGTCAATGCTGACGCTGAAAACCTTCTTTCGAAATATGATTATTGAGAGAGAGAGCAACTTTGTTCTAGCGTTGGCGTAAACCAAAATCAGTCCCTGTCTTTTTAAAAGGTTAATATTATTACAGAATAGAAGCGTCTTAATTTAGTGCTGTAATCGCCATCCATTGGTCTGATAAAATAGTATAGCTGATTCGTAGGAGATGCTTGACCAGCAATAGAACCAAAGCGTGTTGCCTTTAACGACGTTCAATCGCCCTTTCCGGAGACACCTCTCGCCGCTCTCTGCAGACACGTAGCTTGACGAAAAACGGAATCTTTGGATGTTGAAGAAACAGCAGCCGATTGCCCCACTTCATTTTGACGACTTTTCAACCAACGCGAATTGGTTTAATGGTGCCTACTATTCCCTAACCACTTGAACACGGCTTGCCAGCCGAGCAGCCAAAACAAATGCAAGCTCGTCAACTGAAGATCAAGAGCTTAACAGAAGAGACAAGCGACAAATTAAATCATCACATTTAACTACGAGTGGCATCCACAAATTTATGACTGAGACAAGACTCGATTCGGAGCGAACCCGGCTTGACGAAATCAACGCTCTCACTGCCTAAACCGAAGTCAATACAGCATCGTTTGTTAATGACTCACTAGGCAGTCGCCGGAAAGACTGTGACAATTTTTCCGCAATACCAGAGGCGTCAGTGCCAAAGTTTTGGATTGAGCACGTTAACTCACCCAGATCTAAATTGCGTAAACTGCTGGACACATATAGTGCGCCTGACCACGCAATACTAAACGACGGTTTTTCTGAGCATACAAGCTTTCCCCTTTATCTACAAAAAATGGGACACAAAATATCTAACAGAGATCTATACACAGGTGAAGCAATTTATCACATAGCTAGAGAAGAAATAATGGTTTGACACTATAACGTAAGAGAGGTATAAAAAAAATACGAAAAACATCACTGCCTTTTTGTACGTATAAAGGTTTTGAAAATTGAAATATAAGCTAAACACCCTTGCAAAAATTCGCCCTTATCCGAGCTAAAAGCAGCGTACCTTTCAGCTATACCGCTATTTCAAGTATATTCAATTGGCTCACCTCTTGAAGATCGAAATCAATTAAACCATCAAAGACGAACGCCATAAAATTAGCATGTATTAATCCCTCTTCTAGCAACACACTCACACTAGTTAATAGTCATGCCGACCAGCTACAGGGCATAACGGACAACATTATCAATGTGGATCCGTTTTTTATTTTATACCCTGTATTATTTGTATGCTGTGCCCGTTCCACTTGCAACGAGAAATCGCAGTAGAGTGCAGGCGTAGGTACGTTCACTCCCTCTTTCAGGGTGTTGGCAATCTGACGCTACTAGAACCAGCAAAATATACTTTTCAGGTGACTGGTGCGCAAAGACATTGCTACTAGAGGCTTTAATGATGAAAGTGGTACGAGAGATCAACACTTAAAAAATCAAATTCACCATTAAAAGAAGATTTTAGGAGGGGCAGCCTGTCTGGCAAAACCCTATTCGAAAAACAACGCACCAACAAGTAGAGATTTTCTCATGATCTCAATTTAAAGTTACCAAAAAACAACAATTATTGAGATAGTAGTTAATCCGTCACTAAAACGTAATTATGATGTGGTAACAAAAGCAAAGCGATGAAACAGATAATAATAAGACCGTATCCGTCCATTTTTCTTCAATTCATCAGACGGAAGCATCTTTAGCTTTGGGAAGAAAAACTCGTCAATACATGCAAATTTATCAGTGGCTGATGATTTTATTGGTATCTTCTATCGCTGCTGAATCATTTTTATGAGGTGCTATAACGTACGCGGAAATTCTCAAAACCGTCAAACTGCGTGAGCTAGAAAATAAATCATCTTTAAATTAAGCAAAGAAATCACCTCACTCTCACCGTCACTAAAAATTAATCTTACGGAGAGAGATTATCAGAGCAGAGGAAGAACGATGCAATGTGGTTTTCTGAATCGAGACACCTGAGAGATTTATAGAAAGTTCTTCTTGGGCATGGATAACAATGACGGTAAGCTGAGATCCCTCGAGTTTGCGACACGGCCACCTATCAAACTCCCTCATACGAGTCATGCATGCTGACTCAACATGAACTACAACGCGGGTCCGCCCTGTAAAAGAAGCTGCAAGAAACGCTTCAGGTTTATGGTAAACGAATCCATCCCTGTTTACGGCGGCGAAAGAAATTGAGCTATCACACCGCTTCTTGGAACAAGATTTTGCAGTGAACTACAGGATCGCCACAATCTCTTCGTCAACAATCAACAACGAATATTTCGCACCGATGAATTCAACTTTGGTTATGCCTCAAATGCAGTCAACGTGGCCGGAACATCATCTCCCGCACCTGGATGTACCCAATCTTAAAGCTTTGGAAACTTTCCCAGTTCTCTTGGTCAATCGAACCCCAGCAAGGCTGGAAATAAGTCGAGATTCGAGATATCTTGTATGAATCCGGTAGAGTAATCAAGTCAAATACTTTTCCCCTGACTTGTCGTGTATAACGTGCAGTAATATCTTTGACGACTTGGCCTTTATTCAGAAATCTACTCGTAACCCCGCTCTTTGTTAGAAAGGTGTTATCCGTACTTGTAAGGAATTTTATACTATCACAGAAGACTTTGAAGTCCAGTCCCCATCAAAGTAAGCTGAATTTTGAAGTGAACAGTCACTTTGAGTTTGGAACTTACCTCAGGCGAATCAAACACCACGTCATTGGAAGATACTCAATCAATGCTCAGGACGATTGTGAAGGGCTGCTTTACTTCGACCATCGACTTGATCTTGAATTTGGTACATCAAAGGAATCTCTAACTGAAATTCTGATCATTGAATTGTATAAGGCTAAGTTCCTCCAAGTTTGACATCTTAAACGGCTTACCAATATCTATCTTGATTGGAAACGTATATCAGCGCTCCATCAATTTGGTTTCTCCCAGCCAATAAGGTTGTGAAGGTTTTGGCTTCCTCAGAAATTGTATAAGTTTACCGTAATAAAAGCTCATTTCCTTTGGCGGACTCATTCCGTTTTTTGAATTCTTCTTCAATTTACTGCCAAAGAAAATTCCTGTAATCTGTAAAGTGCTTGTCGGTTATTACATACCAAATTGAGCAGCGATATCTTGCCCGGCGCATAGCCTAATTCTGTCGGTTACCAACTCGAGTCCTAAGCCTAGCGCAGAAATAGATTCAGCCTGATCTACTTTGCTTCTTTTCTATCAACCAAGTTGGGGCATCCGAAAAATTGAATTCCAGATTTTTTGCGGAGTGGCAAGGCAAACGTGCGGTACATTGCGGCTGGGATCTTGAAATTAAAGGCTCCCGGATTACGCTTTCGATATCTGCTGAAATAGCTTTTTCCATTTGAAAAGGATTCCCATCGATCTTTTACTCTTCAATATGCTGATTTCTGAAACGGCTCCCTTACTGAATATGATCCTCTGCATTTCCAATTCTGCGCCGAGTAGCCCCAAACCTTGAAGATTTATGCAATAGTTCTGGCTGTCGGCTGCTATTTGGCTAATACGATTCTTCCTAGAAGTGATATTGAAAATCACCTGTTGAAATATACATCTAAACTTCAGTTGAATCTGTGTTTTGAATTCCGCAGCCCGAATTTATAGGCGTTCCAAAATATCCGTTTCGCTTGCCAAGGCTGAACTAAGCTTAATTGCTCGAAAGGTCTTTGGGATCTCCGCTAATCAAAGCTTCTCCAAGCTAAATATCGCTGTAAGTGTATGGATGACCATGGAGTGACTCTGGAATAGTGTTGAATCGGGTGATGATGATATCAGGTTGAAATTTTTCGGATCACCCCAAGATCTATCGTCACTTAATACTTTTTCCTTATCCCCAAGTTTTTGAAGTGTTTCTGTCGTCTTTGGAATATCCAAAGTCCCCATCGCACGGGTAAAAAACTGTCATTCCGCTCATCCGTTCTCTCGCTTTCAATAACTCCTGCGTACGAATCTGACCCGACCAAATGCCCAATTCTTTTTAACCGATAGATTTTGCACCTCCATCCTCGAGTAATGCTCAAACTAAGCTACTTCCACTGTGCAGGCCATTGACCATATGGCCGATCAAGTCGGGTATTTTTCATCATCCGGATGAGCTGCCTACATACAAGACTCCGTGTTAGTCTCCTGGAAGCTGAAGGAGTTGAATGTAAACTAAATCTTCCTGCCTTGGGCTCATGGACTGAGCTTAATCCAACAACGCTGTCAAAGTCATCCAAGACCATGCAACAAAGCTTATAACACACTAAATTGTCAAGAAAGAAGGCTAAATCTATTGAGCAAAGCTAGAATAAGCATGGAGTTAAAAAAAATAAATTTTGATCAGTGGAGTTGGTGAAATCTTTTTACTCGTTTTTTTGAATACCTTACCCGCCCGGGAAATTTGTGATAACCCTAGACGTAAAATTCCAAAAGAAATCGCCTTGCGCTTGTGGGCTTTGATTTGTACTCCTGCTGAGCAGGGCTTCTGTGATTCGAATAACGAAAACCAAAGTTCGCTCATAGTAAGCCCGCTTACTTCTTGATTGAGCTCATTTCGATAAAGTATATCCCCAACACCCACTGGCATAAATAGCTTTTTTTCGTTAATTTCCATTCCCAAGAGCTACCACCGCAAGGGAGGTCTGATCACGAAACGGAAAATTGTTCCCGTTAATTGTCTTTCGCTCATCCCGGCGCATTAGAAAAGGTCTGTCCTAACCCAATCGAGATTTTAATTTAAGCCTCTCCAGGAGGTAGTTAACTCCCAAGTCCTCCTCAAAATAATCTGAGCCTCCGATTTCATAATTTTTTGAGAGCCTGTATAAACGCGGGCAACATTCAGCAAACCATGCGTTGTCAAGATCTGGATAAATTGGAGTTGGGAGTCGGAGTCGATTTCATGTTTCCTAAATAGACTTTTTGATTCCCAGCGAGAAATGGAACAGAGATTGGATTCCCGGCAGTTTGGTTTTTTTTCATTGCCGCCATGGAATAGTGGTTTTTCATTCCAATAATCAGAAATAATCAATAAAGCGATCAGGAAAGTTTGTATTTCGCCTCTGTAACCCAAAATGATATATGGCATGTCACAGTTTTGACCGATGTATTGGTTTTAAAAGTTATCAATGGAATCGAATATGGATGTCAGGTTAAATCCTAGCCCGATCTGTGTGAAATAGGCCAAATGACAAATTTTTTTGAGCCTTTAGTTTTATAAGAAAAGGGCATTCGAAAAAATCCGTAAAAATGCTTGAGGCTTGCCTATTTCGGGAAAAGTCCCTATGGAAAGAGGTAAATCAACCTTCCAAATGGTAGGATAGGCGAATAAAGATGGTTCATGTGAAGTGTTGAGATTTGTCGCCAACTAAACTTCGCATCGATTCCCCGTTATTCGATACTGTTTTGGATTTCATCGGCCCAGGGCTTACCGATTACTTATTAATGGTCCGGATTTCGGAAAGGAAAGGCTAACTCGGATTTTTTGGAATTTAATCCTGGCGCCAAAGAACCAGACGCCACTGAAGCTGATGAAAACAGGCTTAATAAAAGCAAATTCGATCAACGTTGCATTGGATTCAGATTTAGTCGGCCTCTGAAATATACAGTTTATGCTAAATGGCATGGTGATTTCCCTCGAACTGTGATCACAAGGTGAAGTAAACATATCAATTTTCAAATTAGTATCATCCGAGTAAATTTTTGGCAGGTCAAATTCACGGCCATTTCTGGCTGTTTAGGGTGATTTTTCATTTTTCCCCCAAATCACCCTCCCTGCTTCGATTTCTGAAAATACTCCAATTGGTATTTATTTCTAGATTTCCCTTTCTTCCGATTGAGATGGTTTCATTTTTAGGAATCGTCTCAAAACAGATGTAAGAAAATTACAATTTGCTTTGGCCATTGAACCAACGCAAGGTGGTAAACTGTTTGCTGCCCTCTTTTGATCCTTTTATGGATGACGCTGAAATATCAAATGGCGATCAAGCACCATCCAAAACCTGCGTTTGATGCCCTCTTCGCTGTCCGAGAAAAAAGTAGCCCAGCTCGAAGTTCTGTTGATTTTCTTTGAAAAGGGCTCAAATTTTCCCAGCGGTCTCTTGTAGAGCAATACGATAGTTTGGGATCGAAACTCAACAGGTTGGTCACAAAGCGAATAGCTTTACTTGTCAAGGGATCTTTGTAAGTGACTAAACGAGCTTTAGTGCTTTCCATCTGCCTTTTATGGTAAAGAGCTGTCTAAAATTGTGCCTGCGTAGGAGGAAAACTAATGGGCTATGCTTGGCGGAGCTGCGCTGAATTTACGCTCCCTACTTTCGCGTTTTTTTCGTGAAGATCGGGTAACATAGATATGATCCCTTGTCTGTCCCCAATTTTTTATAAACGATAGTTAACATAGCCCTTGTCAAAGACAATAAGATGCCTGCCTTTCTCAGGGTTGAGCTGTCCCCGAGGACATCTTTGTCTTGGTACTCGCTGGCGGTTAGCCAGACTAGTTTTCTGGGACCATGTTATGCAAGTGGAAGCACCCATGTGCCTTAACCCGCCTTTCTTCCTTTGCCCAGAATTTGGGTTTAAGTCCTGGCCCCTTTGAATACATCTGTGTATAGAACTTAAGGTGGTAGAGTCCCACCAGCTTTATCTGGATCAACATTAGGCCTCTTTATTAAATTAGGTAAACTCAGAAAGCCTCGCTGAATCGTCCGCTTTGTAAATGTGCCAAGAGCAAGTCATGATATATAGCCCCAAACACTTCCATTGGGAAACGCTTGCAGTTGGCATCGGACAGGCGTGAAACTGCTGGCGGGAGTTTATAGATACCCAGTAGGTAAGCTTTCGTTCCAGAATAGTAAACACGTGTGCAAGGACTAATTATTAATAATTTGATGTTGAATTAGTTGGAAATCACCTCCGTAAAGCATGAAAACAACTGTTTCCATGTAGTCATGGTCCTTATAATATGTGTCCTGATTTGAAAGTTTCCGTTGCTTGATTCAACAATCGTCGCGAGGTATAAAAGAAAGCAATTGGCCAGATAATTCGGCGTGTCAGATAATTTGTAAGGTTGCAATTGGGGTTTGGTTATGTTGTGGTAACCAACAACCTTCCCCATACAAAAGCGGATTTACCAAATTCGGTTGGTTCCGCTGTTTCCTATTTTGCACATTCTGAGAGTCCTGATTTAACAGATGGGATTTTTTACAATCGGATGCCACTAATTTAAATCATAAAAAAGAGAGAGCCCGATTTTCTCGACTCTCTTTCACATTTTTTTATAGAACCTTAACTCCCGTCTTTCCATCGCAGTTTGGCCCTTTCAGCTCATAGCTTTTTATTATACTTTTCTGCTTCAGCTGCGTTCTTCAGACGAGTATGACTTGGAAGAATTGCATGATTTCGGTGTTATCAAGGTCTGAATTTTCTAAAGCTTGCACAAGAGTTTCGCAGCTTCTTTATAGTTTTCATCAGCCTTCTTCTACGATTGGAGACTGCTTTTCCCACTCGCCATCAGACAGTTATTCAAGTATTCAACAATTTCACAGACTGCTCAAGAAGCAAGGCTCCAGTGTAAATTAATTGCCTTCAAAGATAAGTCGGATCAACTCATACTGATTTTTTTATATACAGCCAAGCCTCCTTCGATATCTCCAGCATGCTCTTGTCAAGGTAACCGCGTCTCAATAGGATAGAATGCGTTATTCGGATCGTTCTCCGAGCGCTTCTTGGATTTGAGCATTGCCTCATCCATTTTTATTTAACTGAAGCAACAATTTGGATTTTCATATTCAGTCAAGGTTTTATCATCATGAATAATCTGTTCTTCCGGCCATCACAGTCTTGTAAGCTCCATCTGGTCTTTTATTCTTCAACCACTCTGGATTTGAAGCTATAGAAATAATCGCGTTGCTTAATTGTAATGTCCAATTCTAAAGAAGAATATCCGAATGAGGCCTTTGGCGTCTTCGTACAATTCGCAAGATCGTTTGCTAAGAAACCAGCATTGTATTGAAATAGTGGTTATCTGCAAGATCAATTTCTTCCAGCAAGGTCGAAGAAGTTATAGGCCATCTCGAGATCATTTTCATTAATATCTGTCGATTGCTTTGTCGAATGAGGTGTTTTTTCAAGGTTTTAATTGAAATAGGGTCTTCAGTTATCTGGAACGCCCATCAATGTCTTCGCTGAAAACTTCCTCTCCTACTCCACCTGTCTGTCAGATCCAGCCATTTCAAAGCTTTCAAACTTAGGGTACTTAAGACCTTTCTTTTCCTCTGCATAGATTTGGACTGCAGTATTAGTCGAATCAGACCAAAACAATTTAGTCTGGATTTTTTGCTTTTTAGTAGGTATGTGGCAGGATTCCCACTTTTTGTTTCGGGATCAAGCGGATGCTGCAAGTAATTATCCGTCATTGCAGCAGCAAGATCACCGGATTAAAGGTTTTTTTCTGCTGAACTGCACTACTTTTTTTTTGCCGCAAAGCCAGAGTCGTTGCAAGCCGATCAAAGGCCATTTGGAAATTAGAATTAGCTTCTTCATGTTAAGATTTTTCTTTTTTTGGTATGTTTGTTTCTGTGTGGTTGGGATCATCTGAAGATTCGGGAGTTTCTCATGTGTAGTCTCCTCAGAGATTTCTCATCGAGTCTTCTTCTCTTTTCTTTAGATATTTTTGCTACGGGAAGAAATCTCATCGTTCCTCCTATTTTTATTAATCCGTACTCCTTGAGTGGCTCATTACCCATCACCACGCAGGGTATCTAGCCGCCATCTAATATGTGATTCCCTGAACTTATGATAATGCATCAAATCATCCGAATCAATCACTTCTTTTGATTGCTACAAGTGGCCGGTCTTCTCGGTACAACTCAATCGATTGACCCTTTACCCCTCTGTTAGTGATTCGATACTTGGATCTAGCTTTGACGTTTTCCGTACCTTTTTCAGACACTACCAGCAAGGTTGCATTTTCCCTCGGAATGCACATACCATGCCATCAATAGTCGTATCATGGATTTAACGTTATTGCTTTGCACCAAGTGGCAGTTTCTTCCCATTGGCCTTACCGCTGTTTCGTTGAAGGAATTGCACGTCCCTGACTTCGCTGCGCAGACAATATGCCTGCGCCTCCAATTAAGTCACTGTCCAACTATTCACTAACTGATCAATCCTCAACGGATGTTTAGAGGCAATGATTCCATTAGACTCTTGGTGCGACCTAATTGTTCTGAATGTAGTCTTCTTGATGATTCCTCGCTTGCGTCACCGAATGATCAGAAATGATTATTGAATGTAATCCGGAATCATTCAAATATCCCCGAATTGGTAATTGATCGGATTCTATCCGCTCTTGGAGTAATACTAATCAAGTTTTGGAACTTGGTCTTCTCCCTTTTGAAGTTTTTTCCTCCTTCTGGAATTGCGTAATGGTCTTCAACGCAGAATATTCCCTTTATCCGTGAAAATCAAAAGGTAATTAGAGTGGATTGCGGTAAAAAGGTACCTTCGCGTCACGCCCCGTTCCCCCTGTTTGTGGAAACCGCCTCTGGATGCCTACTCCTCCTATCTTGGTTTCGTATTCGATAAAGCCGTACGCATTTACATACGCCCCCATTAGATTCCGCTACATCCGTACACGCTTCTTTCATGTAGGAATCATACTCCTCATAACTGAAATCTTCCTGCGTGTGCTCGATTACTGTAACGAACGCTCATTTCGCAAGCGATATCTTTCCACCTCATTCAACTCAGTTGTTGGATGATCTCCTTCGCTTTTCCTTCGCTCCTAGATTTCTTTCAACTCGTCGAT
>Ga0163217_1096194_pt1 | contig 13147 bp, 8 predicted proteins | sample SynspAceP_FD_185933 | JGI IMG/M metagenome (GOLD analysis project Ga0163217, IMG submission 185933) | Saline lake microbial communities from Ace Lake in Antarctica - Synechococcus sp. Ace-P (PacBio error correction) | ecosystem: Environmental > Aquatic > Non-marine Saline and Alkaline > Saline ...
CAAAGGAAAGGGGGAAGAAAAAATTTTTACCCTCTGGTAAAAAGGGAAACCAATTGGGAAAAACTATAATCTTTTCGGGGAAAAAAAAGTTTATCCTAACTCGTTTTTAAACGTAACACGTTTTTCCCAAGGATATCAGGGGGGGGGGGGGCCCAAAAAAAAAGTTCTTCGGAACGTACTCCTTTTTTCAGAGAACAGCGCAATCGCACAAAACAGGTATCCACATAAGCCTGAAACCTCCTCATGGGTGACAATCTTTGACAGATGCGACCTTCTAAATAAAATCTCCGAAAAGTAAACATGGACCAATATGGGTTGGGAACAGCCTATGTTAGTGGGTCAGCACAAAGCGGATACCAACCACAGCATGTCCCATAATGTAACGACCAACGAAAGGAAGATGGATAAAGTCCCTAGAATCTTCAACAGCTTCCAAGGAACACCGCCATCAGCAAACCTAAAAAAAAGTATGCCTCTCCCCATCTCAAGCACCAAACAAAAAAGCACACTCCCGTATACATTGCCTAACTACAGTTCGGAATCATGCGGGAAAAAGAAACGAATATTATTGCAGATGTTACTAGACGGTATCCTAACCAAAATACAAAGTCGTAATTCGATAATTAAAAAACTGTCAAGCCTATCACATCGGGGAATTAAAGGCAGGACGAAAAACGATCAGGAAGATAGGGGTCTCCTATGGCCTAAACAACCAAAAAAAGCTACCGACAAGTTCATCAACGCTCGCCGGGTTACCGTGTTCGAAACGGCCCCCTAAACTGCAAAAGTTTTTGATTCACATTCCAAATCGGAACTGTTCGCGAGCAAACAGGAAACGCCTGTTGAAAGCAGAATAGAGACTACCTAACCTTTTCAAACTATCCATCCACAGTAACTCGACGAATCCTAAAGAATATCAGACATCGTTAATAATTGGAACAAGAGAAGAGTTGTCGGGAGGTTACCATCTATGACAAATCGCGAATATGTTTTCAGAAAAGAAACTGAGCAACAAATCCTAATGAAAACCGCAAGATAATTTAATTCCTAACGACAAACGAGACCAACAAATCGAACCCGGGGAAAACAAACATTTTAAATTGAAATCAAGAAACTATAAAGAAGAACTAACAACATCACTATCTGAATCTCCAAAAAGAAGACTGCTCCTCTGAACCATAAAATCTAAGAAATTCGATGATATTACAAATACCGCTAAAACGCATCGACAAGATTTCAATTCCTCTGACCGTACTAACCCAAGATAATCAAAAAAGGTTTCAGGACGCGATTGAAAGAGCCGTTCCACAAATCGATTAGAAAACATTTATGAAACTTAACCAAAAAAAAAAGGAAACAACTTGGAAAGCAATCAAGGCTCATTGGCAAGGATTGGAAAAAAGAGTTTTCAAAATGTCGCACAAACTGGGTATTCGTCTTTGTTCATATCTCATGGGGGTAAAGTATAATATAACAAACTTTCCTTTACCAATTCAACAGACCATCACGTTCCTGTTGTTTGGTGTCCTGCCCTTCCCAATCCATGAGAAATAGTATCCACAGTTCGTACACCTAGACCATTTAAGATGCTGAAAAAAATATTGACGAAGAAAAATCTATAACACTAACTGATACCAGCATCGCCATCACGTTATCTTTTCTTCCCACATGATATCTAATCCATCCTAGAAGGCTGTATATTCCACTAAAAATCAATTCAGTAACACACTCGGCTGTTCACATATTATTAAGGAGTGACTACTCGCAAACGTCACTATTCTTCAGTCGCGTCATCATATTATAGGGTTTCCACTACTTATAAAAAAAAGTACGACACTTCTTAACTTACGATCATCTTCTGCCTCTCCGATGAGAAAGAACTGTTTTCAAAATATCTTCCCAAAACAAAGTCACAGACATCCCGAATCCATAATAACCCAGCGTACCCTTCCGATATCTCTTACCGTCCAATGAAATCAAGTTGCTTAAATTCGTTGTCCCAAAAATATGCGAACAGAGCCGGCACTTCGAAGTCCAAGACTAAATCTATATACCTTCCGGAGTTAAGTCTATTATCAGTGAGCAATACCTCTACGACCCTAATACCCGAAAAGAAACAGTAACTTGATCCATCTTATTATCAGCTAGTTGTCCATATTTCCTCGCCCAGATTAGAACCCACAACAATTAACAAGGATAGCAATGCCTAGAAACTGCCCAAGCCGGTTTCCGTCACTCAAAAGAACCTCTTAGTTCTTATGAGGACTCAACACACACTCGAAACACAGCACTCTTGGCGCTCTCACCTCTTAAGAGATTGATAATAAATATTACACAAGGTCGCGCTTAATACATATGGTAACTTTCAGAAAAATGTCCTAAGGCCTTGCATGTAGCACAAAGAGAAAGAGAAACCTTCACGTAAAATCAAATTTAGAGCTAAAATCTGCAAAGCAAAATGGTGAATCCTGAACGAACTAGCATATTACTCGCGATTGTATCTTGATCCCCCCACCCACATGGCATAAAGCCCGGACCGGCCTTTCCGTGAAAAAGTAATGATGTGGCAAATTTTACATCCATACAAACAAGACCACATAATATTTACTACCTATGAGCAAAAAAATCACGCGATTGCCCTCAAGTAAACAGAGTCATATTTCTTTTAAGCTATCCACCGCTAACTTGATCAGACAATAATAGAAATAATAGATCGGAAGCACTATTATATAAGAAAAACTACTTGTCCCAAGTATTAAGTATCGAGACAAATAACTTGAGAATCATCATGTGTTATGTATCAACTCCCGTTATGGTCCCAATTGTAGAATATGATACATATAATATCCCGCGCGTTATTGAGAGTGCCGAGGACAGCCACAAAATTACCAAGGTCCCTTTGAGAGCGAGAGAAGTACGAAAAATAATCTATAAATATCATCTCAACATATTTAAACACTAATTAACTTAAAGCGTATAATCTGAAAACCCAATTCAAGTGACTATGAGCTGCGAAGTGAGATAGTTGTGTCAGTGCCCGACAAGAGAGTCAGCGACCCACTACCACCCCATATATAAAACAAGACCATTATTTATCTTGTGGCAAAATTGCAGTGAATGAGTATACTCCATAAATAAACACATATTAGTATGTGTTAGGTAGAGCTCTAAAAAGCGCGTGTGTTAATCAAGTCAGTGGTCATATGAAGAATTCTAAACACATCTAGGACTGCACCTTGTCTTCACACCCATGCACTCCGCTGACTACAGCTGGCCACCAACCACCATATGTTGATTGTTGACACAGGTTAGCAAAATTATACTGGATAGCTCCTATACTAGAATTAGGACACATGTTGCAGGAAACAACAGCAGACTTAGACCAATAGAAAGGATATAACCATGCAAATTTTATTACGATGATTAACATTCAACAGAGGTATTCGTTGGCGCTTAAATGAAGAATGAGCGCTCTTTAAGACCATTACACACAAGCTATACTGAACACATGAATCAGTACTACCAATCTCTCTCAATGCGAGCTAAGCCATAAAGCATATCGTAAATAGCCTAAGCTTATTTGGCTGTTGTTACGCGTGGCCGTGCGCGTTGAGTAGATTCGAAATGAGTGACAGAGGCCAAAGAGATAATAAGATCTTGCGATAGAAGCAGCGAGGTCATTGACCGCGCAAATGAGGTATCGCGGTATATCTCTATAACTCAACAACGAACAAACAAGTCACGTGTAAATAAAAGTTAACTGATCACGGCCGCGTAAGTCATACACATAAGTCACGCACGACGTGTTTCTAATACCAGATCAAGTGTAGTTTAAGATCTCGCTTTTACCAAACTCGCATGGACGGGCCCAAACCATTTAGGATAGGGGTCCTCAATACATCAGGGGGAGCTATGGGTGAGGTAAAACTAGAGAGATAAAGCCGACACCATCACCCCCCACCCCGCCTCACTCAGCCTTCAACCCTCTTCTTCACCCCTCTCACCGCACACACCACCACGGACTGACAACGCGATATCACCCCAAGAGGTAAGCCGAGTCCTGTTGAGAATCAGACAATTCACCACGCTATCCGATCAGAGAACTTAGTCGATCAAATGAGAGCATATGACACAGCAATGCTCGATGAGAACAGCGACTGAGCTAGCCAGAATATATAATCCCAATACACCGGAATTCTATTAGGCACAAGAACACATGAAACGACACTCTATATAATAAACAGAAGGCTCTCGAAAAACAACACTACCTACATTATTCCTAGAAGATGTGTTCACAGTTAGATTTACTACCTATCAATCGCTCCTAGATCTCGAAAATTCCGTAGAGACACGGCGAAAAATATTCACTTTTATCCTAAATATGAACTAATTGCGGCTGCGTTTAAAATAAGCCCGTCGTAAACGAAAGATCCCTAAAACCAATCTACAGATCCATACCAGAACCTGCCCACTACACCACGATCACCAGACGCACATGACCAGCCCACATCAACTATTACACCGGCGCTTTATCTCACAGTATCATCAACCAAACACATCCGCTCACAATTCCTACCACATACCATCCCACACTTTTCACACCAATCAGGAGCAAGCCCTTTCTTTACCAGATTAAGCACAAAGTTATTTTTTACAAATTCGCACAAGCGGCGACAAACACCCATATAACACTCATAAAGCAACTTGGAACGAGGGACCACTCACCGCTAGCACACATTATAACATATCCATCAACATACTCTGACGGATATACCACCTATACCACAGGATATTCACCCTATATCGACACGCGACGGGCCGATCACTACTACCCAGATGGACATCAACCTCCTAACACACAACATAAAGCCCACCATACCATATCTCAAAATACTACATCATAAGCATAAGCATCACTAAAATCATACAACTTCACCACTCAAAACCACAAGTATAACACACGAATCGGGGTAAATAAATTAGTGGCTGCAGTTGACGAAAATGGCAACGTCAACATTCTACTCATGACCTACGTAGCCCATAGACCATAAATCTAACAGACAAACTCGCTTCCGTTTAGTGACGTCACCGCAAATATAATACAATAGTATCAACAACCACCCTAATCACGCTAAAACAAAATTGGTAAGACAACAAAATACTATAGTTAAGCAGCCTTTTTATGCACCTCTCTCTATTTACGCTACAACCACGAGTACATACCTTTCTATCTGCATCTATAATATCATCTTGAGAGCGATCTAGCCCAAAACTCCACAACATACAAGCTATTCACTAGAATATATCCACCATATACGGACATCACTAACTAACCATATAAGCTCAATCATTCTATCTCGTAGACGAACATAACTGCTACCAAAAAAGCGGCGAAGAAAAAAATATTAAAATAGGAGTTCGGTAACTTTCGTTACGGATTCGAAAAATGAACATAGCACCAAGGAGAGTAATCCGAAATAGATAGAGATGACTGCACCTAGAATACAACAATATATTGCAAAAGTATCTTCCAACAATAGTTTTATAAATTCCCCTATTTATTAGGTACAACAAACAAACTAATAATGAATACCCACGTCAAAAAAAAAGAGAATGTAATGTAACTGAAATCAAACTGAGTAGCCCGCTAAAACTGAAAATTTTGGGTAGCCAAAACCAGTCGCAGGCTGCTCCAAAAGATTGAAACTAAAAAAAACAAAGTAACCCGTTTACATATACATCTTTACACCAAAATACTCTTAAGTACCCTAATAATACTTATCACTAAGCCTAAAATAAAAGTGGATAAGCACAAAGTTATAAATAAAATTAACTCACACACCAGTATACCATAATATAAACTGAAAAAAACAATAAAGTAATAGTCATTGCCAACCATTCCCGTGTAAGATACCAAAGGTAACCCCTAAGCCCCGGCTCTAAGCCCTGCCCCACCATACCCAAACGCCACTAAATCAAGGCGATATGCCTAATCTCCAGGAAAATACGATCGTCACTTCTCTTTTGATGAAATACGTTATCCATTAAAAGGGCAAAATAAAATAATTTATAATTACTAAATAAGTAGTCACGATTCACAATTTGCTTTGCTTAAAAAAGGGTAAGCGACAACACAACATTCTATATTTACGAAAGCATGTATTAAATCAAAATTCCAAAAAATTAAAATAAATTCCACGAATAATAAATGTAAGAATTTCGGTTAAAATAAATACGTACACACTAAAAAATCACCAGACCATAGTCTGCGACAATAAAATGCAAATCTTCATCTATACAATTCATATGCTAAATCCATTTAAATACATCTTGTAATCTAAATAAAAGGGAATGAACCTAATACTATTTATCGAAACGACTATAATCTGAAAGTAGATTTAAAAACACTTTTCAAACCAATCGATCTAGCATAGCCATCATAAAGCTAAAAACGGGAACAACAGATTTGATGCCCTAAGACCAAGCGAAAATCATACTGATTTAATCCTTAGATGAAACAGTAGCCACGAATGAGGTATTGAATTTTAGAAAAATTTAAAGGCTGACGAGCAGTACAAATATATTCCTACAATTATTCTTACACCACTTCTAGATAGAGCGACTTTATTAGAATGTTTATCGAGATGCATGCCTCACAGGCCTACAGTTTATTAAACCCCATATACTAAGATTACGAAACAAAAATTAAAACCGCATTAGGAACCTGTACCAACCCTGCAACAAATGACTAGTAAAAAGGGCATAAATGAAATTGAGCTTTCACAACATTTTTTTAAGATACGGTACTAATTATTCTACTACTAATCGATTCCTCGCTCAAGCACATATTTGGAGCGTATCCGAAATGAATCTATCTTACTGTTTCTAGAATGGTCAAATCATAATGCTAATGAGCACTACAATTTCCAACAGCCACACATCAACCAGAGAAATATACTGAAATTGCCTCAATGCACGACTATCTATCTCTATTGGTACCTACATTTTACGAAATGCATAATAGCCCTATCACAACCAATTAATCAGAGGTTAATAACAGCCTCAGCCCGCACAAATGATTAATCATGCTTTAGTTTAATCTTGTTGGGGATGGCTTTCAAATCCATCCAGAATTATTGAAAAATTACAACCGCGTCTCCAATTGGCAATGTCTATGTAGCCGATCGAAGAATCTATACATGTTGCCATCGTAAAAAAAAACTACGTATACTCCATTACGCACAGAGCAATTCACCTCACAACTCTTAAAAACAAACTTGAAAAAACTATCAAACCCACCGTCATATCTAACTGAATTTACCAGCTCCATACCCAGGGGTTGTATCAACCGAATTGAGGCACAAGGCTATATTGAAAAAAACCATTCTGAAAAAAACATTTTAATGGAAAATGTACCTAATCTTAATTGAGAGTTCCTCAAAAACAAGACGTAACGATGAATAGCATAAATTTGATATTGTCAACGATCACAACCTAAAAAACTATTACTCTATAACACTAATGCTGAAATCGTAAGAGTCTTCTCTCTTTACTAAAGAAAAGCAGTATAAGACGCCAAATAAACAGCAAAAGCAACCGAAAGTATTCTGAAGCTAAATCAAAAATTATAAATATCATAACCATACCCCATTAAGGCCAGGCGAACCACCCGACTTGCAAAATCATTATTAAACGAAAAAATCCTTCTAACAATACCATTAATTTTTAATTCAATAGATACGAATTGGGGGGGATCAGTATTGGTTAATAGCCCAGGACCTCTAGGGAATGTGATACAATGACATGAATCCTGCAAAAAAATTCCTAGTTTTGACACAAATGAACATAAATTTAACTCCTACTTGTCATGAAATTAATTGAATAAACCAAAACTATGAAAAGGGAAGTGGGCCCATAAAAAAATACCAAAAAAAGAAAGGAAAACTTAGAAGTTACAACGCTCTTGATTACGATAAAACACAGAGAGCCTATGTCATAGAATATAGGGAAGCAAACTAAAAATAAAAAACTTATACAACAAATAAAAACACTGATATATTTTGAAAACTCATCTTTGGGGTTCTGTTACCGATACAATGAAAAACATTATTAAAAGCCTACCATCCATTTCTAAATTGTAGGCTATCCTATCGCTGAAATAAAATTATACCCTATCAATATCAGACAGTGTGATCTTGACCTCGGAAATGACAATCAAGGAGAAATAGAACCCACTTTCTATCATAAAAAAAACTATAATAAACAAGAAAAAACTTTTCAGGTAAAACTAACCATTAGTGCGGTTAAAAACAGCTCATCACGACTACCGGATTGCCCTAATTGAAGATATTTCCAATGAAATTAAAAGCAGAAAAAGGCATCTGAAAATCCGGAAGATACTCTCAAATTGCTAATTAAAAATAACAGAATTTAGCTTGAAGATCAAAAACTCTCGTAAATTTGCTTAACAACAATATTCGTAAAAAAAAAACATATTAACACCACACACACACCCCACGCAGAAAAGTAAAAAGCCTTTAAATCTGTTCTCACAAGCCACCTGAAAACTCAAAAGTCTTTCAAAATCACAAAACCCATTGAACTGTCCAAAATAGCATGGTTGAAGAAAAAAAACTTTTTCTTGGGGATATTCCTGAAATGGCACACAGATACAAACACAAACGCGATTATAACATTCCCAGTTTTTAAAAACCACCACACAACTACAATGCCATTTATGACCTATACGATATTACCTATAAAACGAAATTAATAAAAACAATATTAGAGCACAAAAAGAAAGTACATAGGCAGCATAATGCTAACATGAATTTAGGCCTATGAAGGATAACATGATGTCACAATTCGTTCAATCAAAGCTTTGTAATTTTAAAGTGCTATAGGGAAGATCAAAACTGGTACATAAAAAAGCCCTAGTATTAAATAAAATGTCGTTGTAGAAAACACAAAAAGAGAAATAAATGGGGTATCTAGACAATTCGTACCACTAAGTAACACACTGTGAACTAAGTATTGTTACATTAGTGCGCAACCACGAATATATGAAGAGGTAAGGTAATAGTTCACATATTAGACATCACATATCAGAAACTTATAGACAACTACAAAAAAGAAAATTAACAAGCAGAGCTAGAAACAACAACCCGAAGTAAAAAACAAGAGTATGCCCACATATTTTTCTCAACATTAAAAAATCACCACTACGAATTAATAAGTGCCTTATCTCTTGTTAAACGAGAATTATCAAAAAAGACGAAACCTGAAAAAAACAACTTAGCCATATGCAAGAAAAAGTTGAAGCTATGGATATTAAAGTTGATGTATTAATAAATTCTACTATAGTATGTGAGACTATTGGCCACAACGAATGATAGAAGTAATATCAAAAAATTACAAGATATCATTTTTTAGAAACCCAATAACTTTCAAATAAAAATTACAAATGAACGACTTATGGTCGTACGGATAAAACAAAAATTCATCAACTTATTTTCAAAAGCATTCTTAGCAATGCCTTGTAGTTCATATTGAAGGGAAAAGACTTCGTGGAGATCGGCTGTAAGAACGAGCAACATTGAATATTAGTATAAAGAATTAACGTTAAGTATTCCATATAATAATATGAAAAATATTTAAATTTTTCCAGTCTGATTGCGCAATAAAGAAAGGTCTACAGGCAAATAAGGTTTATCTATCGTGAAAAAAAAAATAATCGATATCTATCAAGGGAAAATTTGGCTTAGAAAAGTAAAATCAATAACTGTCACTAACCTCTTTTTTACCTTAAAAAAATAACAGAAGCACAACTCCAACTTACGTTTATATAAAAGAACTTTCCCGCTGGTAGGACTCGTGTTCGTCGCCTTTTGAAACAAAAATTTTATCAATGTACTAAAGAAGAAATTCCTTAGAAAAAAAAATACTTAAAAAATGTAACGGGAACAAATTCAAAAGAACGGGTGAACTGGTCATAATAAAGCATAATTAAAGTATTCTTGTTTAAACCCGAATTATAAATTAGCAGTGAGTTTTTGAAAAGCGGCCTTAAATTCAAAAAGAGAATGACCGCTAAAAGATAATTTTTCAGCTATCTTAGACAAAATTACACCTATTTGTAAAATACTATAAATAAAAGATGAATGTATTATGTAGATTGATGAACCCTATCTTAGAGATTGTCAGCAAACAAACGTGTTTTCAAAAATTCCAAAATTTAGAGTTGTTGACATTTTTCCCTTTTAAATGCAAATGGATCCATCCAAAATTTTAATCAAACCAGCAAGTAAGAGAGAAGAACGTCTTTTTTGTTAGACAATACATATGCCCTGGTTTTACAGTATAGATTTTGTAACAAATCTAAAAATCCGCTAGATTGTACTAACAAACATCAAGATACTAATTTTTTGCGATGAAGCTAATGAATACAAACATTGTAGATTCTTTGTAAAGCCCATGAAACTCAAGAGCGTTTTCGAAAAAGCAATTTTAAAAGTAAATAAAAGCTTAGAAAGTACTCTTAAAAAAAGTTCTCTCAGCAAGAGAGTACTAGTCTTCAAATTTAGGTACAATTATACATCAATACATTGAACGAAGATTAATCTAAATAAAATTCAATGAAATACTTTATTGAAGGCAAAGGAGATTAACATCGAATACAATAAAAAAAACAGCAAACAAGGAATTATCGCGTGCATAATTACCTTAAAAAATATAAAAATAACTTCCAGAAGTAAATACCTTCAATTTTCACCGTTCTTTATTATTTAATTACTAAAATTAATGATATTGAAGATAATAGCGTCCCTCATTAAAAAAGTGTGATCCTTAATTCGGTAGATAAACAAACTATGCCTGTAACTCCAATAGAAGATTAATTTATTGTAATTTTAAATACACTTAAAACTAAGACTACAACTGACAAAAAAACTAACAAAAGTCAAAACAAATATGGATATTAATCCCTATCAACAATAAAGATTGTTTCGAAATTTTCCAGCCATGTCCTCAACAGATTAAGAGGCACTTTTTGAAAGTTTTAACTCATCAGAAGTTAGAAGAAGCTATTCAACATAAAATAAACTTGTTCAAAGACCATAATCAAATCGTATTCCTTACCTAAAGGGGACTTAAGCTACATTTCAAAAAGGGGAACAGCCCAACCAATTATTTCGTGTTTTAGACGTTATCGTCCTTCGATTGTTGTATTGTTGATATACGGCAAAATCTGCCACCCTTATGGTAAATCATAGCACTGGTTATCTAAAAAAATCGAAAAACAACTATTGCATTGCCAAAAAGGTTTGCACAAGGTTTGTGACCTTAAGTAAAAACGACAGCTATATTCTTCTACAAATGCAAGATAATTATACCATAAAAATTCGAAGACGATTATTATCAAACTGATAACCGTCTTAAGTATAGAGGCAATTACCTGAAAGCCGATTTAATTATTTCCTGAACAAAATAAATCTAAGCCTTTGTTTTAAAGAACTTAACTACGCGCATTAATCAGTTATATTTCAGTACATTGAGTAAATTTTGGTCACCATGTGCCAACGGACAATTAAGACAGTGTTTTAAAGAGCTTTCTGGTAGCCTTAGATCCTGACACATACCGTATCTAGTTTAAAATCGTCAAAAGATCCTTGATATCCCCTGTAATGAGATGCTAAACATTATAGCATCATTTACCCATCGCATTTCGATTTTTGTTAATATTAATTTGTGCAGCGTATACCCAATGTACATAAGGGGGGCTGAAAGTGACACTCAAAATGCCGTAAACGTCAATAAGTATTCGGCCAAAAAACTTAAGCTACGGCAATTCAACCAAACACAAACCTACTTTACTACCAATATTTCAACAGAATTTTATTTAATCCCGAGAGCCAAAAATTCTCCTTATAATGAGAAACGGATAAGAACGGCCCCCTTACGTAGTATTATGGAATACAAAATGTGAGTTGAAAACAGAAATTATCTAAAAATCCGACAGCAACAGAGCCCCTAAATCATATATCATTAGACTCTTGGTTATACTCGAATACGGCACGTATTTTTATAAAACTCATTCGATTTCGGACGAAAAGGAATTCCCCTACTCGTCCATCAACGAACCAAACTGGAACCCCACTCTATGCCAAAGATTTGGCTGAATTCTCAATTAAAATGCATCCAGAAAAAGCCAACCCGTACGTGCATTTATCATTACAGTAATGAAGGTACTGCTACTGTTCGATTTTGCTAAAAGTATAGTTTGACATCATAAGAGCAAGCATTCAACTCCCAATCCGAGCCAAACAGAAGCGTTAATCCGCTACTGCAATAAAAGCGTCCCAAAATACAGTGTTTTGAATGAGCTCTAAAATAAGAAATAACTTGCCTAGAACTCGAAATTTTTCCAGGACTGGCAACGATAGCTTAAAAAGCTATCAGTGCTTTATCTTAAGCGCTTCTAATGTACCAAGAAAATATTCTTTTTTCATGACTAATTTTTTGGTATCCAACTCCTTCTTTAAAAATAGTTATAAAGCAATAAAAACGAGCGTGTCTATTTAGGACCGCTTCTATGTTGTGACTTTTCTAATCACTCGATGCGTAAATTGTGAAATGCTTTCTAATATTGTTCTTTTAGTTCCCATAATCCACTATTGATCAAATTCAATATCATTTTCGTGCCATTTTTAAGGGAGAAACTTCTCTATGGGTATCTAAGTAATCTCGGTTTTCGCACAATTTTTTAAGCACTTCTGCAAACGTTCATTTTTCCACTTATCTAAATAAGTTCTTTATACGCCTTTCTTTGTGGCTCTTTTCCTCGGATAAGCTTGTCATAAAATAACTTAACTGTCCGCTATGCCGTCAACCCCCACAGTTCCGCATATCTCGTCTATCCGTTCCATGACACGCCTTTTTTCTCTCTACGCCCATTTGTATTTTTTGAATATCTACGACTTAACGAACTTGTTCAATATCGCTGCTATGTCGCTTGACCTACCTAGAAACTGCAAGGTCCTAATTTCATCCTCGACGTTCTCCATGTTCAGTACATTCAACGCAAAATTTCTACAGCTTCATTCTACACGAATTTTAAATTTTAATTGGGGCACCAATTTACCGGAGTGCT
>Ga0163217_1014585_pt1 | contig 13146 bp, 11 predicted proteins | sample SynspAceP_FD_185933 | JGI IMG/M metagenome (GOLD analysis project Ga0163217, IMG submission 185933) | Saline lake microbial communities from Ace Lake in Antarctica - Synechococcus sp. Ace-P (PacBio error correction) | ecosystem: Environmental > Aquatic > Non-marine Saline and Alkaline > Saline ...
ACGCGCTCAATTGAAAGCTGTCCAATTCTGGCGAATCCTTGACTTTCTCCATTCCCCATAGCCTCCGATTTTAAGTTGTCGGATTGCGCAGATTATATGGTTCCTTAAAATGCGGTTTTAGCTTCTCTGATATTCCGAGATAGGTCACCTGTCCAAGAAGCCTTGTAAAGAACCAAAGATCCAGCATGGCTTCAGTCATTTTTCATTCACTTTTGCCTAAAAGAGTGGATCTTCACATGAAACTCCACTAAGTTTCGCCTTCTATTCAATTGGATAACTCCCAAAATGAGTTTGGAATTTCGCTCCTGTAAAATGAACTTGGCGTCAATCAAATTCTAAGGGGCCTTTGAAACCATGCCTTTCCTTTTGGTTTCGTCATAGAGTTCAATTCTCCGTATGAATTGGATGATATGCTACTATTCCGTGGATTTTCCTCCGGACTCTCCAAGCTTCTGAAGATTATGAACCTATCTCCAATCAAACCAATGTTAGAAATGGGATTTATTACTTCTCAAAAAAGTACTTTTGAGATTGATAGGAATTACTTTGAAATTCTTCCTTTTATGATTCCTATAGTTTTCCCTTCTTCAGTATCCTTTTTTACAAAGAAACTAGTGCAAATCATAATAGGGCTAAACAAATCTTCCCATCTGTAGGTGCTACAGGAGTTTAAATATTTTGAGTTTAATACCTACTAGTTTCAAATCTTCATTAACAAATTCCTTTTAGTTTTATACATCATATGAAAAGCCTGCTGAGATTATTTTCTCAGCACAGGCTTTCAATATCTTTTACTTTTCTGTCCTCATTTTTAAGGTTTTAGAATTCTCACTTCAGCCTTTTGACCTCAAAGGATTGGACCAAGTTCTCCACCCGCTTGGCTTCCTCGCTTCCAAGCGATTGTCGGATGGAGCTGGCTCTTTGAAAGTTGCTCAATGATCATGTAAATTCGGTGAGCATGCCATCCAGTGAGTCAAGACATTTAGTGAATACATCCTGGAATTCGACATCCGAATTAGTCGGCTGATGCTAATTATTTTGATTCAGCAAGTCAAAGAGGACGAAGTTTGATTTCTGCTTTGTTGTTCTTTTGCGAAGCGCTGTCCAGCCTCGATATTCCGACCAAACTGACTGATCCAGTCCTTCGGAAAGACCTCGATAAAAGATGTTATAATATTAGTTTCCGATGAAAGGTCTTTGCGTTAATTTGGAGAATAGTAATCAGCCTACAGAATTCGATCTTGGTGTAATAGTTTTTGATCAGATCGAGCTGCAACTGGAATTTACATCGTAAATAAGTTCCTGTGGTTGGCTGATCGTGAAAGTCTACATTCTTGCTGATGTTTACTGCTCAGCGTAAAGCGGCCTCCTGACTCAGGTCAATGTTGTCGTTCAGTTACAAACTACACAGTTGATCAATCCTGGAGTTCTGTTGAAAGCCCGTCCTTGGTGTTAAAGATTAAATTAGACTTGATTTTCTTCCACAGGCATTCCAATAAGTCCCAGGAAGAATCGAGTTCGAAAGTTGCCATCCTAAGTTTTCCAGTTCTGGTGATTTGCCCGCCTGGACGAGGGAGGATATTTCCGATTGATCAAGCGTATCCTGAGTCCGTGATAAAGGTGGCTTATTCCCAATGAAAATTTGAAAGCTGTGCAAAGAATACATTAAGAGAACATGAATAAGGTTTGGAATTTCTCCAGAATTTACCTCTTTGCTGATATTTGCAAAGATGTTGTGGTTGAAGCTCTGGACCTAAGTTTGATTTCCGATACTTTAGATTCAAGTCGGATTCTGATTGTTTTACCCAAATTTTGGAAGCTCAATTTACGCTTGGCTCATCGGTTTACTCTGTTCGGTAGCGAAACTCTGCCAGAGAAGTCGGTCTCATCCCGATTTCTGAAGTTGACATTTACGCTGGGAGGATATTGTTGAAACTCCCGCTTAAAAACGCCTTCGTAGGGAGAAAAGGCTTCGTTGTTTAATTGAACGCATTTTGGAATAATCCAAATTCAAATTGATTGCTATAAGCCACTGTTATTGTAGGCCCATAGCCACTTTCGAAGCCTTGCGTGATAAATTTATTTATCAACTCATTACTTTCAACAGCTGTGTCGGAGCACATATTGTTTTTCTCGATCAGTACAACGAGTTTTCTGATCTGCCCGAGTAATTATATTGTTGCTGACTTGATAGCCGGAAGGTTCCAATCGATTTTTCACCAAGAAGGTTCTGTCAAGGTTGGCGTTGAACTTCGAATAGTTAAATCCATCATTCAATGCGTTTGTTTATTTGTTCGGTGGTGTCTAACCGATCCCGGTTGTAATCTACGCTAAGCGCCAATAAAATTAGAAAGCTGATCTCGATTAGACCAGGTGGTGTTTGATATCTGTAAGAAAGGGGTTCGTCCTTTTTTGTCAAACTTATAGACGGAGTAAATATAATGGAGATGTTCAGCGCTTTAGTTTCCGTATTGAAATAGAGCGAAGCGCATCCCGCGAGTCACCGGAGCTAGCACCAACGTCTAAGGCGGTCACGGTCACTGAAGGTCCTGTTTTTATCTTGATAAGAGAACGAAGGTGTGATTACATGAGTTTTTTTTCATTTAGATCTGCCCGATTCTTGCATCCGCTCGATGAATTGAAATTTTTCTACTGAGTTGGATCAGGTTTTCCTGATAGAATCTGAACTGAGGCTTTCCGTTGAATTACAGTCCGTTCATTCGTGGATTTGGCTGAAGGTTGTTCGCAGTAATTTGTTGAAGAAGTAAGTTGCCGGTGAAATCACTTTTTTTACCACCATTTGTCACTGTAGTTTAGAAACCAATTGCATTGGTGGCTGAATAATACCAATGTCAATTTCCGCCCGGAGAAAAAGCATTGTTTTCCTTCTCTTCCCTTCCGCCACCACCCACCGGCGAAGGCATTTAGCACTTCGCCTGCCGAGGTCCTTGGCTTGAGAAATTTTGCTGATTGATGTTATGTTTAAAAGACCCAGAAATTGAAATCCGCTGGTCTCCTTTGAAGAGGTTGACACTTCCACCGGCTGAGTAGCGTCGTCCTGTTCCATACCCTTCCATAAACATTCCCATTGTCCCATTTTTTTCGGTCCTTCACGAGAATAATGTTGATGGTTTTGGTGTAGTTCCATCATCAAAACCAGTTTAATCGGCTTGATCTGAAGCTGATCGAGCACTTCTACTCGTTCGATTGCGTCAGCTGGAAGATTCGCAAGCAATGCTTGGGTCCGGAGCCAAAAAACTCTCTTCCCAATCCAGTAATATTTTCTGCACGGCCCTCACCCTGCGCGCTGAGTTGCCACCTTGCACCGTGGATACAGGGCATTTCCTAATCAGTGTCTTCTGCCTGCGCAATTTTCCTTGCGTCTTAAAGGCTTTGGCATTAAGGAAGTGGTGTCTCCTCTCTGCTCTCCAACTGGATTGAGTCCTTCGATGACAATTTCGTCTAGCACTTTTGAATCCTTCCAAAGGACTAATCTCGCCAAATCTATCGGATCTCTGAGTTGTGCGCTTTGGTGATGGTCACATATCGATAAATTTAATTTCGAATTTTTGACATCAGGTAATTTGAAGGTCTTGCGATTTCAATTTACGCCTGACCATCAGTCACCGGTGCTTACAAGGCAGTGAATCTGTGACGGTCTAGATCAGTAAACATTTGCAGCCGATCATTGGAGTTTTTTTTGGGTGACTCCATCTAGTACAGTTTCCAGTAATAATCTCGCCGGACGATCTTGGCCAGCAAGGTTTTGTCCCAAAGGAAGGAAAAGCCAGTAAGCTGCTTAAAAATCAGTAAAATAGTAAAGTAGTTCTTTTTTCTATGTTAAAAGGTTCTTATTCTGCTTTGACCTGTTTTGCATACGAAAGGTTTACTTGGGTATTACGATAAAATAAGAGTGGATGTGGGGCAGGATAAATGGTTTTTATTGCCCATTTGAACTATTGAAAAATTTAAACTTTTTTGCCATGATCCCGGATAGGATATTCCAAAGTGGCTGTCATCGTAATCGCATTTCATTTTTGATGACAATAACTTGAGGAGATTCATGCGGGACGCCAAATTCTTGAGCTACTAATTTCGAGAGTTTTCGCGGGTAGGCGATCAGATCTAAAAAGTATGGAACAACTTTTTCCTCATCACCATTTTTTTCCATTTCCGAAGCAAAGCGATCAGTGACACGCACTCACCGAGCAGCGGGTGCTGTGCTTGAAGATCATTACGGGATGATTCGCTTGAGTGCTTTGATTTTGGCGATTTGGTCCGGGTTTGAGTTAAGTTTATTCCAGTTCATTTCTTTATTCTTTACTTTTGGGACATACTTGCAGGGAAGAAATAGTTTCCTTTCCTAAGAATTCAATCATTCATGAAAATATCCCCTTTTAACCAATTAAGTAAAGCATATCTTTTTTTTCGCGGTGCTAGCTATCGGCTTTTTCAGGATGCAAAAGCCCTCAGCCCCACCCGTTAATCCCTGGTCCTAGTCCATGCCTCCGCCAGCGATCTCGTCAGTAAATGTGCCGCTTCAGATTCCCAAAGCTACTTTGGATAAAATTTTCAATTCACAGATTCCGAATATGCTTTTTTTGAAGAAGAAAGGGGCTTGATATGGGTTCGGGAATCAATGGTGAACTTGAAGTTGACTCGAAATGGGAAACGGATCATTGGAAGGCAATGGATATCAGTTGATCCAATTGACGGTGCCGGTTTTGGTCGAAGGCCAAGTGGGCCTTAAAAAAGGGGAGGACTGGGGAGTCTTTTCAAATCTAAAATCCCAATCAATGCCGCAATTCAGCCCTGTATTTTGAGGTGGATCCGGAGATCAATTCCAATTGGGATTTGGGAATCAAGGCATTTGAATAGTTGACTTGGGCAGGCTCACTGACGCTTGATGTACTCCGATGCAAATTTGAATTTGAGCAGCTTTGGTAGGTAAGGAGATTCGAAAAATGGAGTGAGCAGAATCTGATCGTAAAGTCCATTGCTTCCTTAAAAGACTTTTGGTTGACTGACCTGGGCACAGGTTTGGAAAGCCATTTTCCAAGGGAACTGGAAGGGGTTGACAGACCGCATTTTCGATCCAGCCTCAGGAAGTTCATTCCGAGAGTTTTTTTTGATGCGATCAGAATTTTAATTTGTGTGCTGGACTTGAAGGAAAAGTGATCTCATCCCGGCCATCGCGGCGCCTTCGAGGGCTTTCCAACTCCCTAAAATTTGACTCCAAATGAAAATTCTAAAAGTGAATTGGAGATTATAATGCCCTCACAGTCAGTTAATGATCAACTGAATCAGCTTTTTGCGAAAATCTAGCGAATAAAGTATTTCAAGTTGGATAAGAAAACCACGATGATTCCTTCCAATATCAAAACGCAGGCCTTTGAGAATTGATACCGTAGCAATGGATTCTTTGCCGAGCAAAGCAATGGTAAGTCTTTGAAGGGACAATTTTTTTGCCAGTAGGGGACCTGCTTTGAATGCCGAACGACAGCTGATTTTTCGAGGAATTATCATACTTCAAACTCTGAAAAGTGAAATCTCGGAGCGCAAACCAGCAATCGGACTGAAAAGCGAAAATCATCAAGAATATTGAAAGCGAGGCCGGTTTCCCCGATTGGCGACTGATCGACGAGAGTATGGGAAGCATTCAAGATCGATTGGGGCTTTTCCACACCAATTGCTATTTGAAGATTCAAACCTGCAAATTTATTCTGCTGGATTCTATCCGATGAAAAATGAATTTACTGATCCAGTTTGAAAGCTACGGGAAAGTAAGGAGTGGACTGGAAATAAAAAAAGCGATCTTTTGGAAACCATCAGGGTTTTTTGCAACAGATCTAACTTCAAGACAAGCTTAATTCTCTCAAAATGGGACAGGGTTTACGATTAAATCTAACCCAGCTTTCCCAGCTTAGAAGCGAAAAATCTTGGATGAAATGGGACGCTATGAATTTCAATGAATCATGCTGCACCGATCACTACTCGCATAACAATTGACCCAGTTTCTTCAAAAAACAGGAATTTTTTGCGAGTAACAAGAGCCAGACCATTACAATCGCCACCTTGGGGAAGTAGCCCCGCCTGCAGTGTAATTTCATAAATTTTTGAAAAATCGGACTTGGCTAATTTTCCCCCTACGTATATACCTTGAAAATTTTTTTTTTTTTTCCCCCCCCCCCCCGATTACCCCTGGGCAATGATATAGTAAGGATGAGCACATAGCTTCCTGATATGGAGCCTAGATCCAGTTGCATACAGCAGATAAACAGTAAAAAAATATCACGAAAATCAATTCATCGGTAATAAACCGTTAATAAGCTTGAATATTTTTCCTCTGAAGCCCGGAATTAATTAACTAACAAAAGCTCCCAGCGCTATTGTAGCACAGGGATTCAAACCGAAGTAAATCTGCAACTATCCGTTAGCTTAATTAGTAATCAAGCTTATGGTATAACGATTAAGGGCTCCTTCCTCTTTGTTTTTTTAAAATCTTGATTGATCAAATAAAACAGTAAAGCCAATTAATCCGCCCGACAAAGTAATGCCCCTCCCAATACTTAAGCCAGCTCAATAGCGTTTCGTTGAATTCAATATTTTGATTTTCCCCAAAAGGAGGCTGCAAACGCAGTAAACTAAGGTGTAACATAATAATGCCTACGATAATCATCAAAATTGCTGCACTTCCCATCATCGTGGACACTCCCTCACCCTTTGCTTTATATTCATGGATTACAGCAAGTGTAGCTGATGGATCTGGTTGGTGCTGCTAAAGATGCCAGGCACCAGACTAATAGCGATTATCCCATGAACTGAATCGAAAAATGTGAATGAAAAAGTAAAGGGTTTAAAAAACATAAACAGGAAATACAGATGAATGCAAAGACAACATTCCATGACTGTTAATGTTAAGGATTTTGCTTCTGTGGGTCCTAGTTTTTGTAATTGATATGAACCGCCCTATTGAAAAAGGTTAATGACAGATAGGGATATGGAAAGTAATGGAATCTGTATGATCCACAACTCGGAATGATATAATTCCTGATAAGTCGGGAATTAAAGAAGGATTTCCGGCTAGGATATACCCTGAGATTTTGGGCAGTTTTTTAAATTTTTTCTGCAACTCTCCCGCGATATATCCAACGAATATTAATATCCCGATACTCAAGAATTACGTGCATAATTCTTTTGTTTTGGATTGTGGAGAACCAAATCTAAATACAATTTTAAAAGTTTACTATAAAAGTTATTTAGGTCGAATATCCCTAAACTGCTTTTGAGATTCTTTTAAAAAAGGCACCTACTTTTCCTTGCTAATCCATACAATACCATGAAGAAGCTTTTCGGGAAGAATATAGACCTGAAAGAAACGTAAAACTAATTAAGATTGGGAGTGGATCAACTTTCTAACTTGGAAGCAACAATTTTTTGTCTAAACTGAGAAGAAAAGTTTATCTAGGTGCCCCTGGACCTATTACTATAATTAAAGCCTGAGATTCAATAAACTGCTGCTAGATTGAACCAAAAAAGCCCGTCCAAAGGACGGCTTCTTCAATCGGGTTCAACAAGTAATCAACTTCATCTTTTTCATAAGCGGCGAAGAGCATCTGCTTTGAGCTCTTCGTTCAGGAAGTTTTTAGAGATCTGATCGATCTTACTTTTGAAATTTTTCTCCTTTTTCATCGCGTAACGGATCGCATGGCGAATTTCACCACCGAAGGGTCATTGTCTTCGAGGAATCGCTGAAGGATTGCTTCTGCGATTTTGGGTTCACGCTTCTGCGCACCGAACGCAGCGGCAATCCGTACGGGCGAATCCCCCGAATCACGCAGCCGGCCTTGAGGATTTCATCAGCTGCTGTTTTCCCGAGATATAGCCTACGAGATAAGCAGCTTTTGATGGAAAGGTTCTCAATCATTCCCCTCGATAATTCAGAAAGTAGCGGTAACGCCGCCCTCTCCGAATTTCTTTGCTTCCAGCCGGAAGTCAGTTCAATCCTGTTCCCTCAAAAAGGCGAGCAGTTTCCTGTGGATCAAAATTCCCGTGTTTTCTTTTTGCTTGGTGCCATGATTTTTTGGATTTAAAGTGGAATAGTAAGATTTGAATTGCGCATGGTAGTGCTTCACTGAAGTCAGATCCGGTGGAGGAATTGGTGATATTAAAAGTCCCCGTCCTGTCATCAGGTCGATATTAAATCACTCAGCATGATGAAGCCAAGCACATGACCAAACTCATGACCTAAGTCCAGCGACTTCGCCGATCGAACTTACTAGCAGCCAGGCTTACAAGAAGGGTGTGCTGGCACAAAACCGTTGTATCCGGAACGGTAACTTCGGACATAAATAGACGCACCACAGGTCAATTAGAATCCAACGAAATTCCGCTGGTTATAAAGCATTTGTTTGCTCAATCGTGACGGTTCCATCCGACAATCTCCTACAATCCACGACATTTAGAGAAGGTATGTTGAGATTTCTCAGTGGAAAGCGCAATTTCCACACGTACTGCCAGCTACCGATGACTTCCTGCAATTGCGGCAAATTGCTCATTGATGGTAAAACTGGTTGGAGTTTCCAAGATTTTACATGGACACGCCACGCGCTCTTTTAATACGCGTACTCCAGCAGTGGAGGCAATAGATGGCTGCGTGCTGGAATGAGAAATTCGAGCTGTTCCTCCCAAAAACTACTATTCATCTGAAATTGGGATAGCCAAGAAAAACTTCGTTTCCCATCTAACGGAAGCCCAGTGTGATCGAATCAAATCCATGAACTTAAATGCTCCGTTACTTGGACTCCAATTAGATACTTCCACCTTGGTAAAATGAAATTAATATCGACCTACTCCAATCCTGGGCAGGTGCTCTCATTAAGTCCATGGAAAGCAGAATAAACTTTGCGTCCCAGCCCAAACTCGAATATTTCCCGCGATCGCTCCGTGAACCTCCCAAGCGCCTGTGCTTGGGCTCCAATAAATGCTCCCCCTGAAATGATTGTACCTACCGACTCCACCGGGAGTAGCAGTTTTCATCTGTTTTGGGATACCCTAAAAACTCCGCTCCCAGCCGCAAAAGGGACCAACGCGCGCGATCAATCCATGTACTTCAATGAGCCCCGATAAGACGGATGATAGTAAATGGAACCGTTTGACAATAAGCTGAAAATCGCCGACACCGTCTGGGCATCTATTGATCGCCAGTAGTGTTTGTTCCCAGCAACCTGAGGAGCCTCCCAGCGCCCAACTACTTGAAGCATAAATGGGATGCATTTGAGTCATTTTGATCCGCTTCAAAATTGCTTTGAGATTTTTAATTCTTCTCTACAACAAGGTTAAGGATCAAAATTCTAAAATTTGCATAGTGGGTTAAAAGTTTAAATGAAGACAAAGTAAATATTAAATTAAATATAAATAGCTGAAAACAAAGCTATATGTTTTAGGTTTATCATTTACCAATAAAAAATAAAAAAACTTGATATTTTAAAATCTTCCCTAGGCAATCAACTGGTCCGAAGTTTTTTAATCCCTTGAACCTGAGCTAATTTTAAAAAGGTTTCAGTAAAAGTTGGGCAGTGAGAAATGCATCTCCAGATGCGGGTAATGTCGATCTTCAGTTTAAGATTTGATATCGCCCGCAAAGAAGCATCTAATCCGTAATCTCTGGAGAATCTGACTTCGATCTTGCATGACAGGACCGAGCTTAATCGAATAGCCAAAGTCATGGTGGTCAATCATCGGATGTTGGTAAGTTTTTTCCAAATCCAAAAGGGCTGCAAGCCTTTTTGCATCATTTCTGTATCAAAACGATATGATGGGCTACCAAAATTGAATTCCAAAGTATTTTTAAAGCTTTGCCTCCGCAAAATCTCGAATCGGAATTTTTGATTTTGGCGTTCCGATCAAGCCATGAATTGAAGCGGTTTTTTTGCCCAGATTTGGAGAATTGATAGAGCTCCAATGCTGTTTTCGATCAATATTCGTTGGATCCTGATTTTTACTCCCGCCCTAATGAAAAGAATATAATCGTCTTTTTATCGAAAGAAGACGGTAGTCTCGTATCAAAAAATGGTAAACTCCAATTGATCCAAACTTCGATGGGAGGAATGGATTTTTTGATTCTTAAGAAGAAAAGCTTCTACAAATCAGCTTCTTCACTTTTTTTTCTCCAAGTTCCACGCAACTCATGACTGAAAATAGTCTAACTGAAAGCGGATTTTTCAACAATGTTTTTGAAGTTCAGTAATTTTGGTGAAAAGGTGGTTTTTTTAGTAATTGCCGTTCGAGTTTTTCCGAGACTTTCAGCTGAATAAACCGCCCACTTGATTGATTTTTCAGGCCTTCCAATGCTCGGTTCGCATTAGAAATTTCATAGGCTTTTGCCCCTGCATGAAAAAGTGCCCTCAAGTTAGGCTCCAACTCTGCATCGATCAAAAGCTTGCAAGTTGGTTATTAGCTCCAATTCACTCCATGACTCAATAACAAGAAGTCTAGCCAAAGTCGGCCAAAGGCATCATCGCACGGGATTTATGTCGAATTCATTTTTTTATTGTTCTCCGGACTTTTTCTAACTACTACAAAAGCCTTTGAAAAAACCGAGAGGTGGAGGGATTCAATCAGTGGCATTTTTCGGCTAAGAAATTCAGGAAGATTTTCTGTTTTGAATTTCTTCATAGATGTGAAGACTGAGCGTTTCTTCTCCTAAACCCCAAGTTTGCCGGCAACCGGCCGAAATCAAAGAATTGTCCGCGCTAGGAATCGCCTCCTCTGTTTTGGTCTGATGAATCCATTCGCCTTGAAATAGCTTCTTCATTGGCTCATCGGTTGTACCACTTAGATTTGCTGGCCAATGATGTATCGCTGGGCAGAAAGCAAAGCCACAGCAAGGAGTACTTTCGACCATTGCCGTGCCAAAGCTTTAGAAAGTACGCATGGGCCTCCTCGGTCAAGCTTCAGGGAACATCTTCGTAGACCAAGGCATTGTCTTGATCTGTACGGAGCAATTGTTCTTCACGACCTTCAGACCCTAGGGAAAGAAAGCAAAGGGGATTTTCCGAAGCGCTTTCGTCTTCATTAGCCAGTGAATTTTTCGCGATTCGCATCGCCTGTTTTTGATGATGATGTCATTGACTTGCGGTCATCAACCGAAGCCACAAAATCCATGGTACAGTTCAATTTTCCAAATAGTAGCGGAGCATTTGTTTCTGGCCTGATCCCGGATAAGTCTCATTTCTTTTAGATCAGGCGTATTCATCAACCCATGGATTCAATACTGCGGAACTATTTCCCATGGAGGAGCAGCAACATCGTGATCAGAAGAATGATCCCGAAACAGGACTTTGAAAAGTCCCATCTTCCTGTCAAAATCAGGTGGATGTACCGATTCTTTATCATGGTCAAATATACAAATCTGAAAAGGAAGCATCTCTCCGCCTTGTCAAAAACCGGCGTACGTGCATTACTTGTGCGGTGACAGTATGCAGCGGTATCTCCCTTGGCAACCTACTCTTGGACCGGTAAGATCTTTGTCGGTGATGATTCCCAATGGGAGAGATCTTCCCCGCAAGACTACGGATACTGCTTCACAGTTGGTTTTTCAGCCGATCAGCGCAGCGGCTTGGTTGGATAGTTTGCTCAGGAAAAAAAACCCCCCTCCTAAACCCAAGGGTTTGGAGAACTTCAGAAAATTTTGAATTTCCGACTGATCAGAGAAAATCATCAGGAATGATCCCTAGATTTGTTTTTAAATTGCGCCTCTGGCTTTTTGTCCTTCGGAAAGGTCCTGTCCGGATCACAACCTGGCCCCAAAGCAAAGCCAGGCAGCAAAATAAAGGGCTACTCGACTGTTTTGCCTCCAATACTTCTTCAAAGACAGAACCAGGAATTGCATAGACAAGACTGTTTTCCTGCACTTTTGCAGAGAGTAGCATAGGGTCGCTTTCCAAGTAGAGCCAAAAACCCAAAGAATCACCTTCATCGCATTCATCGCGAATTCCTCTTGATTTGGATTTGATTCCCGTCAGGAAATAACTTGCCCCTTCTTTAGAAATATAAAAAATGGTTTCGGCAGCTTGCCCTTGCCTAAAAAGCACCTCGTCCTTTTCTAAATAGCGGATTCTACGGATGCAGCACTTTTTCCAAAGCTTCTTTTGAAAGAAAAGAAAAAGGAGAAACCGCTTGAGAACTCCGCTAGCCGCGGTGGCGAATGACATTCATGCAAGTATGAAATATGAGTGAGAACTCTAAAAAATTTTAGACTTCTCACTTAGCTTTCTGAATTTTATTTTCGCTATCATAATTTTTCTCCACTACCTCTGGATCTAGCAAAGTACTGGTATCTCCCCATGCTGTCAAGACTCCCTTCGGCTACTTTCGCGTAGGATCCCTACGCATGATCTTGCGGAGGCGTGTTTTTGAAGGCCAGTACGATTTGAATTTTGTCTGGCTTGGCGTTGGGCAATCATCTTTGAACCATTTGCTTTGGAATCTCATTGACTAGTAGTCCTCGGTTCTGTTTGTCAATGTCGCAGTCAGCATAGCATAGAGCCCTGACTTGACTTCAATGCCGGATATCCCAACCACAGCGGATTTCTATGACCAGCGGATGTTCTTTAATCGCATTTTCAACTTCGGCGGTTCCCATTCGGTGACGCTGAGACATTCATGAACATCATCCCACTCGTCGAGGATTCTGTAGTAGCGTCAATGATCTCGCTTTGACCCGTCTCCAGTGAAATACATTCCTGGATAAGGTGGGAATAAGTTGCTTGCAACGCTCATGATGCCATAAGTCGTGCGAACCATAGGAAGGCCATGGGCATTTGAAAATGCAGAGATTCCCTTCCATCCGAATTTTCCCAGGTCAGTTTCTTTCCTTCAGGATCTTACAATGGCAAAGTTGATTCCCGGAGTGGAGCGTAGCATAAGCTTGGTTGGTAGGGGTGATCCCTGCAATTGGTGAAATCAAAATTCCACCGTTTCGGTTTTGCCACCTAAGTATCTAACGATTGGGCATTTTGTTCCTTTCCAATGTGGTATTGATACCAAATGCCAAAGCTCCTTCGTTAATCGTTCACCGACGGAGCGCGAGTACTTTTAGCGAGCTCAAATCATAGCCTTCGATGGGTTCGTGCCAAATAAGCT
>Ga0163217_1021825_pt1 | contig 13146 bp, 13 predicted proteins | sample SynspAceP_FD_185933 | JGI IMG/M metagenome (GOLD analysis project Ga0163217, IMG submission 185933) | Saline lake microbial communities from Ace Lake in Antarctica - Synechococcus sp. Ace-P (PacBio error correction) | ecosystem: Environmental > Aquatic > Non-marine Saline and Alkaline > Saline ...
ACGAGAGATTTTCCCCAAATCCCTCCAAGTAAAGCCAAAATAAACCGGTTTTGGGGCAAACGCAATATGGCAAGTCCTTTTTCCAAGGAAAAAAAAATCTTTCGAAGAATGGAAAATGCAGTTTTTGCCGAGGTTTTTTTTCAAGAATTATCAAAATTGTTTCGCCACCAAACTGGCAACGACATGAAGCTTGGACACAAATTTTAACAATAATTATACCCTAAAAAACAAAGATTGAGCGGGATTAACTACGCACAACAATCTATAAGAATCAAAATTGGAGCAAAAGAGAACTTCGAGACAATTTGGAACGAAAAATCCTTTTCAGGGAAGGAAAATAGCAAAGTCTATCATCTATCTGAAACTGATGTAGAAATACAAACCAGTTTTTAAAAGACCCTTATTTTTTTGGATTTTCTTGGATTGAAAGAAGGCTATTTAGAAAATGATTTGGAAGGCGCTATTCTCAAAAAGAAACCTAGAGCAATTTTAATCTAGAACTGGGCAAAAGGGTTTTGCTTTTGTGGAGCGTGCAAAAACGAATCAATACTGGATGGTGTAGAATTTTAACATCGATCTGTTTTGTTTTTCATCGAAAAGCTAAAGCGTCTTGTGGCTATCGAGTTTTGAAATTTGAAACAAGTTTCCAAACCCTTGGCTACAAAGACAGATGGGAGGTTGTAATTGGAAATGGCTTAACCAAAATGAAAACAAGAAGGGGGAAACGCTCGATGGCTTGATACTTTGGTGCTGAAAAAAGGAATTGACAAAATAGAATGCTGGAAATGGGGAAAGACGGGATTATGGTTAGCAGAATACTGGACGGAATTACCTTCAAGAGTGGAATTATGGAAGCTAAATTGAGTCAGGCATTATCTAGAAGCCAAGGAAAGATTAGAACAAAAGAAATTGCTATAATATGGAACCTAAACCTAACGCAATAAAGTCCAATCCTGAATTTCGGCGGCAGCAAATGGAATTGCGGAGCTATTTTCAAGCGGCCTTTTTAGAAAAGAGGGGGCGATTCCAGTGATTATCGATCCGGATGAAAAGGCTGGAGGCCGAACTTGCTGAAAAATAGCCGAGGACTTCAGATCCGAAATACTCCTTTCTACGGAGCCAAGATTCCCGAAAATGGCAGTAAAAAAGACAGATTCAAGCCTTTGGAAGATAGATGGGATTGTAAAATAATGCTGGAATCAATGATGGGCGTGGGTTTGGAAAAGGGAAGCCCAAAAGCATTCGCTGAGTCCGTGGGCACAAAATCTAAATCATTATTAATGATTTAAGTGGCATTTTGCCTTGCCACAGCCTTTCATTGATCGAGCAAAGGCAGCATCGTCAACATCAGTAGTAAAACAGCCTAACTGGACAGGAAAATAACTTCTGGCTATACCGCTTGCAAAAGGTGCAAATACTTTCCCTCACTCCGTGAGTGGGCGGTGGAGCTTCTCCCCTATCAAATCCGCGTCAATGCGGTGGATTCCTGCCCGAAGTGATGACTCGATGTAATGAAAAGGATGGATGAGAGTTTTTGATAAAACCCTCAAGAAAAATTAGCTATTGTCGCTTCCTAAAATCCCTTAAGGGAATCGATTTGAAACTCCGGAGAAATTGCAGCATGGTCATCTTCTTACTTTCTGAATAAAGCCAAGCCCATATCAACGGGCAGCAACTCCATGTAGAATGGTGGGCTACACCCATCTTGACCGCGCTCCTAAATGAATCGCAAAACGCTTTTTGTCCCAAAGGAATTGATCCTTCCCTTTATATTGGATCACTTCTTTATTTCCGCTCTTGGGCCTTTGCCAATGATATCACCAATCCAATGGTTGGCGGCTTTCAAGCGAGTCTTTGGAGTTGCAATAATACGCAAGCCTCAATTTGTCCCTAACTTGCCTTTTTATGGCGGGTACTTTACCAATGGCTTTACCTGCAAAGCTTTTCTTATTAAAAAGTATCTTATAAACTGGAATTCTCTTAGGTCTTAGGCCTAATACTTTTTCTAGGAGCGATGCTTTTTCTATCCAGGCAGCAAGCTTGGGAAAGCTATGGCTTCTTTTTGGCTTCACTTTACATTTTGACTTTGGATTGGGCATTTCTCGAAACTCCGGCCAATGCCATATAATTTTGGCTATGGGACCTGCGAATCTACCGCCCACCCAACGACTAAAATCTTGCTCAAAGCCTTTCAACACAATGGGAGCTTTGGCAGGATTTGTTTGGTTTGCCAAAGATTTTATTCTCAATGCCCTACCAATCGAATAACACTGACGCAGATGGGAACATTCATCTTCATTCCCCTGGATGAATCTGCCAAAGCAGTGATCCGAACAGCAGATCTGATGGTTATTCGAGATCCTATTGTGATGCTGGCTTGGTTGTCTGGTATTTGGTTGTGATTGTCCTAGCTAAAATGCCTGAAAGTAATGATTTCCAAATTCCAAAGTGGAATTTTAAGAATACCAATGCGCCGTCTTTTGAAGAATCGAAACTTTTGTGGAAGGCCACCCTCGCTCAAAATGGTTTTATGTGGGAGCACATGATCATGGTTTGGACGTAACAATATCTATCTATGGGCCGAGGTACTTGGGATCAAGCAATGCGGAGGCGGTTATTTTGGCTATGCGGCTTTGTTGGTTTTTCTTGCGGCCGTTGGATTTGCACATTCCTTGCTTTCCGTTCATCCAGCCAAGCAAATTGTTAACTATTTTTCTCATTCTGGCAATTTTTGTTTACTGGCTGGGCCATCTTCTTACCTGGCATGACTGGGACTCCTATAGCTTAGTGGCGGATCTCCATTTGCCATGGTCCGTTGATGTTTCCCACCATTTATGGGATCCGCGCTTGAAAAGACTTGGAGAGGATTCCAAAATTTGCAGCAGCCCTATCTCGTCATGGGCCATCGTGGGAGGAGCAATCAATGCCGACCTTACAAGGAAATGAATCCTAGATCTTGGCGGTTTCAACTATGACCGATATTCAAATTCTCGGCGTATCCGAAGTCAATTTTTCATTTAATTTTGCCTTTAGGCCGTTTTCGTAATGGTTTTACTACTTCAGTCCTCCGAGCCAAAAAATTTAGTATCAACTTAACATTCCAACCTAATTGAAATCACTTTCTTATCCTATTTTGGCATTCGCTATGATTATTTTTCTATTCACGCACAAAATATTACGCTTCCACTTTGGAATGGAACCCCCCACTTCAAAGGGAAAATGGATCTCAAGGAAGAAGTCGTGTCAGAAGGAATCGTCAGAATCGGAAATGTGCAAATCCACTAATCGAAGTATACCTTCTGCAAAGCAGATTGCAACTGGAAAAGCTGTCGTTATTTCCCAGGCGGGGTTTACGGTAATTTTAGCCTTACGATTGGGAGGGACGGATTTTTGCAAAATGGCTCAATTCCAAGCATTGCTGGAATTGTAAAGTTAATACCGCCCTTCCAAAATCCGCTCACTGACTGAATTCGAAAGAAGTCCCTCTAATGGATGCGCAACGCGCAGATTCGTTGGGTTCGGCAAAATGCTTCAGCCTGGAATATTGCCCATCCAAAGTTGGGATCATGGGATTCTCAGCAGGTGGACATTTGGCTTTCCAAACGCTCAGCCACGCAATATTCACATACCAGTTTGACGGGACTATGGATGCGGTAGAATGCACTTTCTGCGCGACCTGAATTTTTTCAGTATAGTCTATCCAGTTCGCATTCTTTTTGTTAATCCTGCATACGCTCTGGATCGATGACAAGCGCTTTTAAGGGAGATAATGATACGGAGATTTGAAGAGACGTTTTTTTTCGCCTGAGTTTGAATGTTTACCGTCCGAACCCTCCAAACTTTCTTGGTTCAACGCCGGAGATGACACTGGAGTTTTCCCGGTGGAAAATTTCATTGCTTTAGTTATGCGCCCTTCGGGCTAAAGGGAGTTTCTGCCTCGCTTTCATGTATACCCTAAAGGTGGGTCATGGGATTTTGCTTTTGAATGGGAAAAGGACCAACCGTGGAAAACTGGCGCGTGTATTGTTAGACTGGGAATGAAAGCGCTTTAAAAATGATTATTTTGAAAATTGATTTTCTTAAGACACTAAAAATTCCTCCTTCGACGCGATGAATATCCCCAACTGCCTATCAAAAAGTCCAGAGTGATCATGGTAATTGTTTCGGCTATTTTTCTGGGGTAATTTCAGGCACTTTTTCGCCCAGTTTTCTTTTTTTGAGGAAAAAAGTCCTGAATCCGGGCTTGGTTAGTATGTTGAGACTGTTATTGGGGGGTGTCATTTTGCTGATTTTTCTCACTTTTCCCGAAAGTCAAAGAGCACTTTCCAAATCTGGAAAAACCGATCGATGTACTTCAAATTTTTCTTTTTAGTATTCTCGGTATGGGTTGCCGCCAATTCACTTATTTCTACAGCAATTTCTCTTTCAAATGGCCGGCTACCGCTACGGTTTTACAATACTTTGGGGCCGGTCATCGTGGTAAGTCTAAACTTTGCCGCCAAAACGCGAAGAATGGCCCATTATGGCTGAATATATGCAACTTTGGATTGGCGCTCAGCGAGGGACATTCCTTTTGGTGACCCATGAAGTTTTGACACCTTTGGCGGTGATTAGCACTGAAGCATTTCTTTGGGGATTAATTAACTTTCCCGCAGGCAGCATTGCTTTTTTACACCATTTATCCTGCAGGGTTATTGCGGCAAATTCTCTCCAGCAAAACTGTCCCTGGCATGGGCCATGTTTTTTAGGTGGTTAATTAAGGTGCAATCATGAAACCTTGGGGAGAATTAAGGATTTTGGATGTAACAGACCTTCCCTTGCTTTGGATATATTATCTTTTTTCGGACAGTGATCGGCTAATTTACTTATTTCTAAGCTCAGTAAGTATTATTGGAAGCGACTACGGCCAGTTTGATATGTAGTGTCGAGCCATTAGCTGCTGGGCCAGGAAACCGCAGTAGTAATGGCTTGGAGTTTAATTTTGGATTGATGGATTGAATTCGGAAATGCTTTTTATTTTGATCACAGTCACGCTTTTTGACGATAAACTCTAAAGCAAAACACCCAAAAGCCTCCTCTTCACAGACCTATTTCCCTAAAGCTAATTTGAGGAAAATGTAAAACCCATTTACTTTAAATTCTGGACTGATACGTAAGAGCTGATAATATACTTCCTTGCCAAAGACGATCAACTCGTCAATGTTTGCCACGCTCTATAAATTTCTCCTTGTTCTATCCACTAAAGAATTTGAATCCGCTTGGCGAAATCGTACTTAATCGGTGTGCGCAATCACAAAAGGTGGTTCGCCCTTTCATCAATTCTTTCAACTCGCCTGGATCAGCGTTTCCTGATTCCGGTATCCAAATTGGAGGTTTGCTTCATCCAAGATCAAAATTTTCGGGTCTGCTAAAATAGCTTGCTAGCGATAGCGATACGCTGGCGTTGCCGCCGGAAATAGCTTTTAAACTCCTCTTTCCCCCGATTAACGTGTCCCAAACCACCCTCAAATCGGGTCTGTAAATTCTTGAAATGCGCGGCGTGGACTGCTTGGGCTAATTGCTTCAGATGCATAGGCCCTTGGAAAAAGGATGTTTTCCGAATCGTACCTTCAAAAGAAATCATCCTGAGTACCACGCATAAATCTGGAGGCGGAAACGATTTCTAGGGGTAATAGTCTGTAAATCAATAACCATTAGGGTGATTTTCCCGGAATCAGGATTTAAAAAAGTGGCTGCAAGGCCAGCAATAGTGTTTTTCGCAGATCCTGAAAGTTCCCACCAAAGCAGTCACTTTGAACCTGCTGGAGCAGAAAAGCTCACTCCTTTGGATCACTTCTTATCTTCTTTCTAAGGCAAATGACACCTCTTCAAAAACGATATCCCCTTTGAAATCTTGGAATTGCCAAAGTCCGCTTTTGATCATCGGCTCTAGCCGGAGAATTCATATCTCTTCAGTTTTCGATCAAGTCTGCAAAAGCCTCGGTGAGTTGAGGATCCAATATTTGAACATCTGGACGATCGAGCATCAATAAAATCCCAAATAAAGAGTGAATGCAAGAAAATCTCCGAAAGTCATTTCCTCTTGCATGATCATATAACCACCCATGTCCATGATTCTGCGGAGGCCCCAAAGGCCACAATAATAGCGCACCAAGCGGAAGTGACCACACTTGTTCGCCGTTAAGCTTGCTTTCACATTTTGAAAAAGCTCATCAACTCCTTTTGCAAAAAAGTTTTAATTTCTTGTGCTTCTGCATTGAAAGCCTTTAATCACTCGAATTCCTTCCGAGAGTTTTCGGTTAGTCTACCGGTCACCTGAGCGTTGAATTTTACCTCTTCCCTAAAGATGGTCCTGATCCTTTCCAAAAAGCTTTTCAAAGAACCAACCCGAAAATAACAACTGGAGCAAGCCCATAAAAGCGTCATCATTGAACTGATTGCTGGATCAAAGAAATAATGAAATTATGGCGGTCAAATATTCCTGCCAATCATCTGGGCAAAACGCGGTTTGCCAGACCAAATTCCTAGAAGCTTCTAATCGGTCATAATTCTGGAAACCAATTCCCCTGTCTTGGTAATTATCAAAGGAATCGGATCGGGTAGCTTAAATGAATTGAGCTTGCCACTTGTGAATCGGAGTTTGGAGATCAGATTTTGAGCCTCCACACTTATATCTGAGTCAAGGCATAAGAAGTCACCGACCTGGATTACTATCGCGTACAACAACAACAATAATAATAGCCATTGAGCGCTTGTCTAGATCTTGCTTGGGGATGACATCCATCAATTGGATTTTGACGGCTCCTGGAAGCACTAAACATGGCATAGTCGGCTTATAATAATCAGGAATAGGCCTAAAAAAAAGGTGCTTTTCTCCTTGGCCAGATGTAATGATTGTTTTGAAACCGAGCTCATGTGACTCGCTTTTTCCTTCGGCCATTCTTTTGGTGTTTTTTTTCATAGTAACTAAAGTGGCAACACCAAGATCAAGGGATAAGTTCTGATCTAGAATTATTCATAAAAAAAACCCCGAATAGCATTCGAGGTGAATATAATCCTTTGGATTAGTTCGATTAGTTTGTTTTTGGCAATACATTAAGAGATCAAGATACTTTCTTCTTATGGGTCAGAGGCATTGGAAATAAATCCGGATGACTGAGTCTGTGCCTCCATTTTCCCTTGCGGAGTTAAAAGAAACCGAAATCTTCTGATGTTTTACCTGGTGCGGATTGGTTCTTTTGGCCAATTGGTGGCAGTACATCCACAAGTCACTGCAACATTCGAGAATGATCAATGGCGCGTTTCCAAGAATTGGTGAAGGAGAAAGGTATGAGATACTTTATCACCCTGAGTATATATCCCCAAAATTGAATGACTGTTCCTTAAATATGAATTGTTGCCTGACCCTGTGCATTTGCCTGAAATGCAAAGACGCAAAGCAATTAGTGTAAATAAAAACGCTTAATTTTTTTCATGATTTTTATATTGTTTAAGTCTTTAAATGCGATTTTGAATTTCCAATACAGCCAAAAAATATGGCGATTGAAAGATACTAAGTAAGAAAAATAAGTGCCGAAAAATCCATTTTTCCTAATAGATTTCCAATTTCCTAAAAATCAGTTAAAAATCTTCTCACTGTTTGTTCTTAAAGAAAAAGGTCTGGTCAAAGTTTACCTAATACAATTCTTCCTTAGCCCGAGTAATTGCAGTATAAAAGCCATTCGTTGGTAAAATCACGTCTACTTGATCTTCAGGCAAATATCCTTGAAATCCACAAAACAGCCTTCCACTGACCAGTTTTACTCCTGAGCTTTGTTTGACAAGTCCAATGCATAAGCAAATTTGATCTGAAGCCATTTAGGAAGGGATCTTTTTTATCAGCTCCTTACGCTCTACTTTGCTAGCCACACCTTCAATAATCCTCCCGAAACGCTGCCGATAAAGATCTCTGTATTGATCTCTGGTCAGCGAAGGCTTTGGGGAATGAAGTGTAAATCCAATCAACTTTGGCTTCAAAGGTTTGGCTTCTCCGGATAGTCCTAGCAGTTCTCAATTCAAGTGTTTGCAAACCGAAGATCCATAAAATTCTTTCAAAAATTCTAATTTTTCAATCACCTCAGCCATAATCTCCATTCGCCAAGAAAAATTCACGCCGGATCTGATCCTGCATGTAGGTATAATTGTTTTTTACAATCATCCAAGAGATCCTCCAGAGCTGAATTTCTCCTTCAAGAAAATGAATTACTCGCCGGATGTACTGATTGTACTGAACGGCAGCTTTTGTTTAGAGCGCGTTGATAATGGTAGTATTCTCAGTGCATATTTATCATAGAATAGCGCAAGCCATCTTCAAGTCGCTCTCCAGTCCATTTTTGAAAATATCCGAAAGCTTTTTGGTGCAATCTGAATCGCTGGCTTTTTCTAGCTTAAGTTTTGCTCTCGGAGATTAGTTGCATTAAATAAAAATCCCAGAATTCCAATTTTTTTGACAGCATAACCTCAAGTGTAAGCTCGATATTGATCAGCGTCTAATCTAAAGTTGCCTTAATAAATAACCGCCTCGGTGCTGGACTGTAATCACTTCCCACCGGGGGAAGCTGGCAGTAAATCCCCAACCAAAATCAATCTGTTACCCCGATCCATAAAAAACGAAATGTAATGAGATCTCCCCCAACAGATTGCCCGACATTCCTCCATTCATCTGCCAGCATGGAAAGATTCATCGATAATAAAAACGGTTTCCCTTGTAGTAATTTCTTTTGAGGATAATCCTCCACCCTTAGCGACCCATCTTCCCCTTGGGCTTATAGATGATTTTGTGAATGGTATAAGCTTGGCCTGCCACTATAATTAACTCATCACTTTCGCGGCGCGACAGTGGGAGCCAGCAGCAAGTGAGCGGCATGGATAGTTTGGGAAGAGACTTGACCAAAGCAGAGATCACAGAAGTCTTTTCTGTAACCTGCATATTCCCCGAAAGCCACAAAAGTGGGTTTGGATTCGGCTGGTAAAAGCAGGTAACTGATCCATTTTTTTAAAAAAATTCAGCCTGACCAAGCAGTTGGCGAAAGGGGAAATTAGCAAGTAAAGTAAATGTGAAGGCTTGAAAGAAGGCTCCTTTATCTTTGAGGAACATAGTACGAATGTAATGGCAAAGGACAATATCAGCTAAGGAAATGAATCAAAGTTTGGAAAAAGTTCCGGGTTCGAGTAAAGGAATTTTAATTACAGGATGAAAAAATCCTAATGGGTTGAAGCATCTCATGGGAAAATGGGAAAATACTTTGGTCCGGTTACCGGGTGGAGGAATGGACCTTTGACAAAATGCTAGAAAATTAATCTTCATTCGAGAATTTTCTGAAGAGACTTGGTTTGGAAGTATTCGTTGAAAATTAACTTATTTGTTCATGGAATACTCGATCCGCCACTTCAATGGGATGGAGCATTTCTTCTTAGTAAAAAAAAACAGGAGGGGAGTTGATTCTTGGAATTGATCCCGAATTATTTTTAAACATCAAATATTAGCTGAAATCCGCTGGATGGACATAAATGAACCTTCCAATCATTGCCCAAAGAGACCCTTCCATCAATCTTTTTGGGGAATTAAATCCCTAAAAGGACCTAGTATTATTGCGAGGATATTTTAAATTTTGAAAATAATCTCTAAAAATAGCAAGTTTTTAAACCTTCACCTTACCCAGATTTAAAAATTTAGCAAAAATGATTTACCAAAAGTACTATCCTTAGTGTTCTCGCAGTAGCCATAGGTTCTTGGATACCTTCTTTGGAACGGGTGTGAAATGTGGTAGAAGAAGGAGAAAAAAAATTGCGAAGCTTGTCGAAACTGCAATCATCGAGAAGCTCCAACATGCTACGAAAGGATGCTGAATTGGCCTTACCAGCTTCCAACGGAGAATATGCTGGCATTGGAATGATTTGAAAGAATTCCATCAACAGAAGGTAAATAATTTGGCTTGTTCAACGACCGAAACAACCAAGCTTCTCGAAATACGGAAAAGGAAGAAATCACTGTAGAATTCGATACCTCGATTGTAAAATGTGGTTGAACTCCTTGTTCAATGGAGCGAAAGTTATCCCAGATTTCAATTTGAAGCGCTTGCAGTTGTACCTGCTCTGGTGGAAAAATGTTTGAATTCTTTCGCAGATAAGGTTGAGCGAAATCAAATACGATGTTAAGCGTATTTTTGAAATCAGAGACCCTGCCTCCGGATCAAATGCCGAACAGAAAATTAAATAATAATGAAAAGCATTGAAGGTTGGTTCAAGAACTTGATGCTTCGACTGAGGTTAATTTGGAAATAATTACCAAAATTTTGGAAAAACAAGCTTAAAGTTTTATAAAAGTGACGATTTTGATTTGCAGGATGCATCTTATCTGTCCACTTTTTTATATAACTAATTCGATTCCCAGATTTTTGCAAAAGATGAGAATGAAAACACGATCTGTAATTCATCCTATCAAGGGCTGAATTCCAGATAGTTTTAGAAAAAACTCATCCTGACAGATCCGCTTCTTTTCGAGCTGATGTTCCTGCCAAAATCTATCTTCATTCGCCTTAATTTTGCGCTCGTTCCGGGGGTGCTTTATCAGCCTGGAAAAAGAAGCCGTTTATTTAAGAATTCGCAGGAAAAACGCTAGATAATCCTTCTATTTCAATACAGCGCTGGAGCAGTAAAATTTGCAAATTCCTTCTCTGGTATTTTCCGGAAAGTTTGTTTAAAACTTTGAGCGCTCGTTTTCAGAACTTAGTTTTTCACCACGGTTCAGTTTCTTTTTCTCTCCTATTTATTTAAAGAGCGTTCAATCTGATTGGGCAAGGAGATTCTTAATCTAATGTTTTTGAGGGAAACATGTACTCAGCAGCAATTCAGCAGATTCAAGGAGTTAAGTGTTTTCAACGTCTTTGAAAATCACTCCTTCCGGAAGATTATTCCTCAAAGTATATTTGATTTTTAGTGAAGCATTAGAGTAAGCAATCGAAATCTCGTGAGAATTAGTATTTTTAATGAGCCTGGTACAAATGAAATTAGCGAAGAGTGGGGGTAAATCTTATTTTTATAATTTCGGAATGATTGAGGCTTCAGCTAATCAGAATTATACCCATGGGTTTAACCCGTTGAAGCGCTAAGTCTTTTTGAGGTAAACTGGCAATTTTGTCCTAACTTATGAAAAAGATCGCCATATTCCCTGGGATCTTTTTGATCCATATACCTTGGACATCAAATGATATTGTCATCACGAGTTTGGGTTTTTGACGAAAGTGATAATCGGCGTTGGTTATAATTCAACGCAAGAAAAATCGGTAAACTTCGACATCGAACATGATGGTTCAGTAAAAATAGATGAGGTATATCAAGATATGGATCGTGGTCCCAAGGTGATTGTGTATAACGACTCACCTCAAACGCTAGCAAAAACATGGGCCAATTTCTAGTAAGAGGACTCCGAATACGATTGATTTTGAAATACGAGAATACGATCAGTCAGATGAAATCGATACCTGAATGCAGATTTAGAAACCGTCCTTCCTCATCACTTCTCCCGCGATTTGCTGCTTATTAGGCTCCACGAATTAATCCGTGAAGTCCACAAGTTTGGTGGAGATGTCAGTGAATTTATTCCCTTATAAGCTTTTGAGTTTTTGTGTGAGTTTAAAAAAATGCTTAAAACAATAGCGCATCGAAGGATACGAATTGACTAAAGCGTTTTAGCATCAGCTTCAAAAACCGCACAACGAAGATCCATCATCCTCCTCTCGCTGAGGAGTCATCTTATCATCACTCAAGCAATCCAGATCGAATACCAATAGGTTTTTTTCAGAATACTTTTTTCTATTTTGGGTGTAGGTAATGCCAGGTATTAACGATTGCCTTCTCGCTTTTACTTTGATCGCACATTCTTCCCTCCACTTCTCGAAGTGCGCATTGAATTGGAGTTTCTCCTTATCAATTTCCCTTTAGGAAAATCCATTTACCGAGACGATAGATCAAAAGGAGTTTTGTCTTCTCTTTGGTCCGATTCCTCCAGCAGCCTTAATGGTCAAACCTAACTCCTTTACAAATTTTTTGAGTGCTACTTTATCCTTGGTAACCAAGTGATAGAAAGTCTAGCTTTTTTTGAGTTTACGAGTTTTCTCAGGGTATAAAGTAACTCAAAATAAGATAAATTAGAAGGCTCATGAACAGCAAATCATCTCCCATTGCGGCCTGAGCTGGAAAGTAAATCTGCTGGGAACTTAAATGGATTCCAAAAATGCTTGTTGGGATCTATTCGTTCGTAACTAATTAAAAATCAAGGGGCTTGTCATTCACAAAGATCTCATGGTCGAATCGAAGTCGGCCTGGGTGGATATCCAAAAATGCATAATTTTTTTCAGTTGCCAACAACCTTAGCCAGCTTAATCTCTTATTTTTGAGATATGGAAATTTTGGACCCAATGTTGCAGCGGAAGTTGCAAGATAAGTTATTTAGAAATCCAGGCATCAGTATTGCAGCCTGATAACGATTTACATGGGCATCTGGAAATGGAAATCTCCCATTTATTGTGACACAGACTGGCCCTCTCCTTCCCAAAGTTCGGAATTCCTTGATCAAAAGAAAATTTAAATGCAAAAGTATCCAGCATTATTTTCCAACTGTAAGAGGCAATTGCAGGTGTGCTACGGCCGGAAATTCCTCCCAGAACAACTTTTGGCCAATGATTTGGACCTTCCCTTATTTATGTCAGATCCAAACCCAAAGGTCCATGGGAAATGGAAAATATGATCCGAAGGAAAAGTAAACGCCAGGTCAGAAAGTAGTGGTCGTAGAAGATCTGGTATCATACAGGTGGGAAGTTCATTGAAGGCTACCCAAGATCTAGGACGGCTGGGTTTTGAAGTTCTAGGTATGGTTGGCAATCTTTCTTATGATTTGAATATAGCTGCAAAAAATTTTTGCAGAAGCCGGGCGTAAGCTTGTTCTGTTTGGTCCATTATGAAAAGCGATGCTTTCCAACAGGCTGTTCACCGCAATTAACATTAAGGATGATATGCTTCAAATCGTTGCTGCTTGGCGAAAGCGATCCTGCAATAGCCTGCCCGATAAAATAAAAAATAAAGCGGCTAAAGCCGCATTTTAATTTT
>Ga0163217_1069393_pt1 | contig 13145 bp, 14 predicted proteins | sample SynspAceP_FD_185933 | JGI IMG/M metagenome (GOLD analysis project Ga0163217, IMG submission 185933) | Saline lake microbial communities from Ace Lake in Antarctica - Synechococcus sp. Ace-P (PacBio error correction) | ecosystem: Environmental > Aquatic > Non-marine Saline and Alkaline > Saline ...
AGGCCACCGGCCTGATCGCTCCAACCGTCGAGTTGATATCAGACGGTGTTCATTCATGTTGGCACGAGAGCTCGTTTCGATCAAGCTTTCCGACGGGCCCGGGGCGTAACGCAGAGCCGTCAACGGCGGATAATTCGTCTAGCACTCAACCGTCGCCGACGCCCACGGGTGTTGAAATGTCCTCGAGTGCCTGCAGGGACAAAGCATCCCCGCAGTGGTCATACGTCTGCGGCCGAATCTTGTCATCAAGTGGCGAGACACTCTGACCACGGTCACGAGCGATTTTTTCATTCATCGAGGCACGCAAGGCGCATACGTCTTGTAATCTCCCAATCAAACCTCGCTCAGTGTGGAGCGAGAATTCGTTGGCTGATGGCGACGCATAAACCTATACATGGAAACATGCCGATGGACAAAGATCTGACCATCGCGAATCAGGATCAGCGATCCAAAATCAACGTCCGTCGAATGGTTTCGACTCACGCTCATTGCGGATGGCGAAACTTGATTCTGCAATCGGTCGGTTGGAAACCTTGATCCGATCATGAATCCCGACATACGCAGCGTGTCTGCAGACTCCAAGTTATTGTTGATGCGTTCGTATGGCGCAACCGGACCCGCAGGAATTTGAAGTCGACAAAATCTGTCATTCTGGCGATTTCCCTTCTTCGCAGATCAGTAAATGACTTGGCAATCGTAGACTCGGTAGCGCACAGAACGTCCCTGCAAAGAAGTATCGCAAACGTGGGAATCGCGGGTGAAGCGGGATTCCTGACCATTGTTCGTTACGCCCGATGGTACGTAAGTCAGCCTGTTGATACCTTACGCGGAAGCAGAACGCTTCGATCCAAGGTGGGACGGGAAGTCAGGGCCCGACCGCGGTCTTCAACGGCGGCGATTCCCGCACATGCCGTCCGATCGTCCGACGCAGTTTTGTTTTTGAAGCGGGCAGATCCGTTTGATCTGCATTCTGCAGTACGTTTTGTGGATCTCCCCCACCACGCTCGTCGCGAGAAAGGTCGACCGATTTCTTTCTGTTCGAATGGTGTCAACATCGATTTGAGCAGCACGGTCGATTGAGCTTAAACAGTGGTACGGAAACATTGTCGATGGGGTTCTTCGTCCAATGCGGTTGCCACCCAGCCTTTTCGATGCCAACGGCAACAATTGGCCGATCGGCAGGCACAGGGGCATTGTTGCAACCGTAACTCGATCGGCGAAGCTAAGGGACTGATCAGCGACGACGCTGCTAATCGACGACTGGACCGATCCCTGTTCAATTTTCGAACAAAACGAAATGAAGTCCGCAAATTTTCTTCCCGTCGGATATGTTCTGGCCAGCAGAGATTAATAGGGGCCCCTGATACTTGGAGAAGAAAGCAACTGGTGTTGTATGAAGCCGGAAGGCCATAACCGTCTATTTCAGGCAATCTAGGAGAACAGTGGTCTGTCGTCCGCGGGATCTACTGGGTCCCCATAAAGTGGTCATTCACGCATTTAACGCCCAGTTCCACCGATAGCTCTTTTTTGCCAAAGACTGGGGAAACAAATATAAACTCAAGCAAGCGAAGCGCTGCATAATCATGACCGCACGCAACCTTCGAAACCGAACTAGTGTTTATGGTAGAGGATGCGAAGCGGTAAAACGCGGCATGGCAACTGGTCACGTCTACGCTTCAATTTGGCGATTTATTTGCTAGAGCGTCATGTAGTTGAAATATAGGCCAATTGATTGTATCTATGCCATTGTCAAATGTATTACGCAATCCCCAAAGAAAAGCTGTCTGGCAGCGTGAATCGAGATGATAAGTGGCCGAACACCCTATTCATGATTTTTATGTGCACGGAACGCGTCAACAATGAGATTAGCTTGCTCATGTACGCATGCTTAGCGTGCAAAGTCATTTTTTCTTTAAATGAGCTAGAATCCGCCTTGGATTGGCACTTTTAGCCCAATCGATTAAGATCAAACGTCCGACAGAAATAGGAACCAGCATCAGCGTGTCAATAGAGGCCAACCACAAAGTCGAATATAAAGTAATAGCAATACCAGCGGGTCCGCGCATCCGGGCTCTCACCCAGTCAAAGCGCGATGCTTTCACCCCGTTCGAGTCCAAACCGAGACTTCCTTTAAACATGGTGTAGGCGTCTAGCCCACAGCCAAAATCGCCATATAAACAGAAATAAATAACCAGACTCCTCTCTCTGTTTTACACCTTAGTGTTTTTAACACACACGCTCAGCCAAATACCAAGAGGCTTTTAATGCTGAATCGCCAGATTTTCATCTTTCATCCTTCTATATACTTTTAAAAAAATCGACCAAAAACAGCCAATATCCAGGAAAGAACCTGTCGCCAATAAGAAAGTACTCTCTTACCAACTTTATCGATCGTCAGGATATACTTTTAACACATTATCGCTTATAACGAATTGTTTCAGGGAATTTAATATGTATCTAGTACGTCCAGTAGAATTTTTTGCCAGATCTTCCCCGCGCTCGGAACTGCCTTTGCCCAACCGCTTCCGGTATTGGTACTTAACAAACTTTCCACCGCTGAACAGGAGCGCGCTAAACGACCAAAATTTGCCTCATCGCGTCGCTCTTTTCAATACCGATGAATGTACCCAAGGGGCGCCAAGGGGATGAATCCTCACTTGTTTTTGCTGTTGTCGACTACCAGCAACGAGAAAATACGTCGGTTGTTGTGGCAATCGATGCCAATGGGCGGATGCTGAGCCCTTTACAATTACAGCTACCGTATCTTCGATGAAGTGGTTTCACGCTTTCCCAGTCAACTGCGAAATTCACAATCGTATTCCAGCCTTGTATTGTATGCCATGACTAACATTGCGGCAGCATAGCCGTCTTATTGCTTTGGTCGTCGGACAAAAGCAACATCAAATCCCGCTAAGCCATGTCGTTTTGTTGTTCAAAGCGTCGGTTGCTGTTTATCGCATCGTTACGGGGCTGACACGTTTTTACTAAACGCCTCTTGCTGAGCTTCGCGGTGAAAAGTGACAGAAAAGGGCTACTCTCTTTTTCTGGAAATGCGCTTTGGAAAAACATTTTTTTTCCATGGACTTCCAAAAGCCGACTACCTTTCAGCAGTGAGTAATAAACATTTATCGGCAGATGTTTAATGGCCTCGTTATCCTATTTGATGTGCCTAGCTTTGCCAAGAAAGCGGCGCAATGACGTTATTGGTTGTTTATTCATGAAGACTCCCAGCCAAAAGCGCAGACTTTTTTGAAGAAGGCTTTTCGAGTTTAGAGGCTATGGTGGTGACATTTTCGAATGCAGGGGCCAACAATTGAAGCCAGAACATGAAAGTCTTCACAATCCAAAATATCCAGATCAAGAAATCAGGCAAGGCTTTGTGCCTCTGACCGAAAAATCAAAAGGCGCAATGGCACTTATCATCTGGCGGGTCACTTAAGACAGCTTTCGCGTACAGCGGGCACCGGAGAGCCAACAAGTTTGCCGGTTTAGCCTTAGAAAAAGCTAACACAAAAAACTCCCGCTATTTCAGCAGTGCCACCGCATTCAATGGTCAGCTCTGTAACAACAGAACTTAACTAGAGACTTTTTGGCACTTTGACCATATGACGGCATCAAGGCAAAGCAAAGTCTTTTAGCACCGGTAAAACGGTTTAATTAAACATCGAAGAGGAATACCATCATGATTGGTCATACGCCATTTGTCAGAAATGACCTAAGGTCAACTTTTCGACTTGCCGAAAACGGGATTGTTTCACCTCTCTCGGTCCCAGTATAGAGCCATTCTAACAAAGAAAAAACGACGGAGCGGTTCGTTCCTTTGGCTAAGATATCGTCACCAAAACCGAGCCAATGAAGACTACTGATGGTGCTAGAAGACAGCACAACAGGCAGACATTCCGTGGGCACTGCGGGGTACTAGCACACGTTGTCATTAGATTGACCATTTTTATCAGCTACCAATTTAGGTTAACCACTATACTCATAGCTCAAGAGAGCTTGAGTGTCCATAACGCGCGTGCCAACGCATCATTTTGAATATGATTCACGGGTTGCAGTGAAATTTGCCGACGTTATTTTAGAAGGAGCGACTTTCCCATTCCTTCAAAAACTGGTCAGCTATTGTCTTAAAGCACTGTTTTTGTGCATGGCACACATTTCCAGAACGTTTACGAAAAAGTTCGTTGCCTGAATGCGCGTGGTGAGCGATGAAAATGGCGCTGTCGCCTTTATAGGGAAGGTCTTTGGACGTCATTGTTTTTCTTCCATCGAACTTTAAATGAAGCGGATGAATTTGACGGGTCAACCACAAACAATTTTAATCGCTGAATTGATGCGAACAACCCTGTCTACGTGAACTTGCTGCCGCCAAAGAAGCCAAGATGTTTAAACTGGGGCATCGTTCATTCAAACATACGGTTCGAGCGCGTCGTCTACTAGAGCAGAAGGCTTTCGCTACGTAAAATTAGTCCGACATTTTGATGGTGGAACCAAGTCCTAGAAGCCAGAGTCAGGACATTTCGCGCTGTTCGTGATAGCCGGTCCATATGCCTTGCTATTTGGCCAAATCCCAATAAGTGTAATCGAGAAGGAACCTACTACCTTCGGTTTCAACGCAAGAAGTAGCGGACTTTCGTTGCATCTTGATTCAACGATCAATACCACCTGGCAGCGCATTGACTTTTGACTCAAGAAGAAGCAGACAGTCTGTGTATCATCACTAAAGAACGGTACGAGTCGTCGAATTATGCACCTTATTCAAGGGGCTGATTATATCGCCCTTTGCGTGAAATGGGTTCCCTGCTTCTAGGGACCATCAATGAACAACCACTACGCAAAATTAAAAGGAGTCATTATGAACACGCATGAAACAAGCACATTACATAAACGGACAATGGCTACAGGTCGAAGGGTCAAGCTATTGCCGCTGCTAGTTGATCCAGCGGACGCCAGTGGTAGTCTGGCAAAGCCAAGCGCGACAACGACCCAAGTTGATCTTGCCATTCAAAGCCGCTCGTAGCGCATTCCAACTTGGGCAAATGCGTCCATTGGAAGCCCGTTTGCGACTCATGCATCGACGCCTTTGCAGCCTAGTAAAAGACAATCAGCGAAGCCATCGGACGGCCATCAGCCGAGAAAACAGGCAGCCCATTTGGGAAACTCGCACTGAAGCGGCCGCTAGGTCGTAAAGTGGCTTAATCTCAAACAGGCTTATCTACGACAGAACGGTGAAAAAACTACACCAATGCGGGCGCTACTGCACGCTTACGCACCGTCCACATGGCGTTGTGGCCGGTTTTTTGGCCTTATAATTTCCAGGACATTATTACAAACGGTCATATAGTACCGTGCACTTATTTGCCGGTAATGACGGTTGTATTTAAACCTAGCAGAACAAGCCCAGCCACTCCGATTTGATCCTTCATACTATGGGAGCAAGCAGGCTTGCCGGTGGGCGTAGCTAAACATGATACGGGCGAACGAGACACGGCCGTTGCCTTAGCCAATCATCATGGTATTGTGGTCTGTTTTTTCAACGGAAGTCCAACAAGTCGGACCACATTCTAAACATAAAACTTGGCGGGTCATCCGGGCAAAATTGGCTTGGAAAATGGGCGGAAACAACCTCTTTTAGTGTCCTGAAAAAATCGCTGACACAACGCGCCTGCTGTGCATGAAATCATTCATCAGCCTTTTATTTTGCGCAGGGTCAACGCTTGTAACCTGTGCGCGCCGTTATTATATGCCTAAGGCCTGCTTGGCGATCTATCTTCATCTCTAGTGACCGCCTAAAGATTGAAATTGAATCGTTTCGATGCCAGCGAACAACCTTTCTGGGAACAGTTGTTTTCTGCTCAACGCAGATGGTTTGATGCAAGCTTATCAAAAACTGGTTGCATTAGGCGCAACACCAAGTCTTAGAAATGACGGCGGCGGTGACAGCAAAACGGTTACGTTTACACCGGGCATTATCGATGCGACCAGACATGTTTAGATAACTTACGCCGATCTAAGAAATACTTGGTCCTTTATTGGACGTTATTCTCGCTACGACTTCTTTGGGATCAGCCATTGAGTAGTATGCGAACAACACGCAATTTGTGGGGCCTCTCTGCCCGGGTTTTATTGTCCGAGTGATATAAACCGAAATACCGGTGGTTCTTGCAACACAGTCGTGCTGGGCATTATCAACTGGAACCCGCCAAACCACAGGCGACATCTAGCAACGCACCAATGGTGGAACTGGCGCAAAGCGGCAACCAATCAGAGCGAGTGCTTACTACGGCGCTGATTACTGTGCTTCCCAGTTCTCCTAAGCATCGAAAGGCTGACAAGTTAAACCATGCATTGAAATAATGGGTCACGGTCTATCAACGTTATACGTGTAAAACTAAGACCTAGCACCTAGTAATAAACACGATTGAGGTAATTTATGAAGCACAGCGAACAGATAAGCCAAATTTTGGGATGGTTAGTGGGACCAACCGCAATCAATTACAGGTCGGCTTTCTTTTGGTAATTGTTCCGCTTTCTTGTAAACACACTCGGCCACGAACTCATACAAAAACCCAAAGAGGCCGCGGCTAAGCAAGGCTTAGCCAGATGAAAGCCTTGGCGGACATGGGCTTTGTTCAATGGCGTACTGACGCGCCTCATGAACGCCCACATATTCCTACTTTGCCGCCGTCTTCGGTTTTTTCTGGCAGCGAATGCCTAACGTATAGAACAGCCGCGGAAACAAGCACCTAAAGCTTTGGCTGCGGTGACTCCGCCTTCATGCATGTGGACAGCCAACGCTGCCACCTCAGTGGGGGTGGGGGGGGGGTGGGGTTCACCAGGTACGGGCTGCATAGCAGTTGGACGGGGCCGAGGTTCAATTCTACTCGGCTAACTTGGGGTCAAAAATTTTCACCGTTCGATCGAACTGAAACCAAGGGGCCATTTTTTACAAGCCACGTTTTAAAGATGATAAACACTCGCCCATCACGCGCATATACCATTGCAGTGTTTGATCACTTGTTGGGTGATGAAAGGGCCGCAAACCCATAACGCGTTTTTGCCACAACTATTGGCGAACAAGGCATTGAATTTTTTTGTCTATGGGTATGGAAGCCTTCAAGCAACAGCGGTCCTCGCCCTCAGCAAAATCCTTGCTCGTCCACAACTTAGAAGCAATCCCGCAAGCGTTGCCCGTCGTCATGGAATTATCAGTGGCCCAGTGGTTTACGCCCAACAGAATCCAGCTGTTTATTGACGCCGGTGTATTGCATGAAACGACGTTATCGCCGTAGGCAAGTCGTAATGCACACTTCTATCCATCAAGAAGCGTTTTTAAATACCGCACAAGATGAAAGCAGGACCTTGGCTAACAGCGTGGGGGAGACAGAGCCTCTCAGTTTCACCTGATTGAAGTGCCAAGCGCTGCGGTATCGTACAAGGATTTGCAATTCCAGTTTATCTATTCCCAATAAGCCAACTGCTAAGCCGTGGTGACAATGACATGGGTATGATCGTACCGGGAGAATGTGAAAACAACCCTGCGGTTTTTTGGGGCGTATTTAAACAGCTTAGTAACAGGTAACTTCACGCGGATCACCATGAAGTGAAAGTGTTTCGACTAAAACAAAGCATGAGCAACGGCGGCGGACCAGGCTTGCCTCGACTTCGAGTGGCATTAAAAGGAGGCTGAACAAAAAGCGATTAATTCATCCACGACTGATGAATAACGCGTTATTTGGACATAAATAATTGGGTAGACAAGCATTAACGGTGATGAACTGCAATGAAGCGACCTTGCTGACCCTAAACTGTTAATAGAAAGCCGCAAATGGCAAGTTGGATGAACTGCTCAGAATATGGACTTGGGGAAGCGGGTGTACGAATTTCAGAAGTAACCTTTACCCAAACCCCACCCTACCTCCCCTTGAAGATAAGGGGAGGGAAAAAAACAGTACGCTAGCCCCTCACTGTCAGGTGAGGTTGTTCTTCGCCCCTCCCCCTGTAAATGGGAGGGGTTGTGAAGGGGGGTTTGTTCTTCAGCTCCTCCTTCCTCTGTTAAGGAGAGGGAACAAAAATACCCAGTAATAACGTAGCAACCTCACCTGTCAGAAGAGTGTTTGTTCTTCAAGCTCCTCCCCCGTGTTACGGGGAGGTTGGGAGGGGGTCACTGACTTTATGCAAAATAGTTCTGCAGTACGAATCCGAGCTCATTCATAATTTGCGCATTCGTAAAAAACGCACAACCTCTACGTCCTACATCCTGAAGATATTGACGACTCTCCTATCATATACTGAGCTTTCTCTGTAATGACAGCACCATCCAATTCCGATAACAAGATGTTTTTTCGGAGCAGTAAAAGGTCCACAATAAATATCCCTATTCCATGCGCCCTTCGAAACTTACACCAAGCTGTCGTCCTCTGATGTGACGCCATATAGCGACGCTCAAGACTCTGGCATATTTAACTTCTTAATTTGAGCTCTCAAATATTGATACAGTTTTTTAGATTAAATACTCGTTTCGCTCATTCCAATAAGCCCTGCTAAATCTTGAACATTAAACCCCACCCTAGGCCCTCCCTTGAATATAAAGGGGGAGGGAACAAAAATAGTACCATAGGCCTCTCCCTGAAGATATAACGGAGAGAATCAAAAATAGTAACGTAGCTCCTCCTTCTCTGTTAAGCGAGAGGGAAAAAGTAGTACTTAACTCCTCCCTTCCAGTTTAAGGGGGAGGTTGCGGAGGGGGTGTACTAATTAAACTAAAAATGCTCACTTCGTTTCGTAATTAATCTTTGCCTTGTAGGTCCGTGAACAACACGGTGATGTCTTGTCCACTGTCGACCAAGGGTCTTATCAATTCTTCGATAATCAAAGCAAACTTTTGTTTTACTTCATCGCCTCGGATCAACCACAGCCCCATCAAAAAAAGAGGATAGAGAAAGGAGAAGCGCCGCCCACGGCAAGGTAGGTCGTTTGGCTGATACTCAATGCGTAAATGCGATTAAGCGTGGTCCGTCATTTTCTGCAAACTTTCTCAAATCAATATATCAAGCACAGACTCTATTCGTCAAATGCCAAGCCGCGTACACGTATATGAGGCATAAACTGTCCTTATCTATAGTATTCATTAAAGCACGCCTAAATCGTGATTGAGTGGTTTAATATTACGCCACATAATCAAAGTGAATGTGTCTCAAACGATCATTTTCCATCAAGCCACAATATCCCGCTCCACTTACCATCAAACCCAGGCATCAAGCGCTTTGCTTGACCAAACCAAGCCAACGAATCACCAGCCAAATACAAAAAGACAACATCCGCTTGTTCTCTCCGTCGCAATTTCAACGATGAAATCACTTGCCTCCAGACATTTCTCGTAAATCGTGTGAAAAAATAGATACGTTGAATTCACCATACTCTACTTTAACAACGGGGCCGATATCATCCTATCGCTCTCGATCCTAACATTCGGTGAAAACTGAGCTTTCGGGCACGTGCTTTCGCCCACGCAGGCAATATCGTTGCCAAGCGATAAAGACAACCCTGCCAAGCACAACTGTGTTAGCGTCTGCATGCAATAGTAAAATCCTATTAATGTTTTTCAATTGAGGATCATAAGAACACGGTTTTTTTAAGACGGTTGTTTTTTTTTAATAATAAGTCTAAGAGTAAGTTTAGGCTTAAATGATGTAAAAAAAAACAGAGATTTTCGTGTAATTTTGCAATATCTCCCGTTTTTTCTACTGTATAGCCAATAAGAGGGAAATAGGCAGAATAAGTAACGCTCTATTTTTCCTAGACGAATCCGCTAACGGCGTCGAAAAGTATACTCCATATCCCAAGGGAAACAATCCAAGTATCTGGCTCACTGTCCAGTGATGAAAAAGTATCCACCAATGGTTTATACCGGGCTGGTTTGGCATAAATCGTTGCAGTGGCCGCTTTTGGCACATTTCACGTACTTTTGTCTTAGCAGTGCGTCCCGTGTCCACACTGGAGGTCATCGACTAGGAATAAAACCTTACGCCGTCCCCTTCACACTTTCAGAACGCTCAATTCGCCTATGTTTTTATCGCCGCGTCGCCTTGGTTCGTCAGCCTGCCATAGCTGACAATTACAAAATGGTATCAATCAAAACGAATGTCCATTTCAACCGACACAGAAAATAGCCGCTGGCAACCCAACAACCGCGAGTAATCAGCGATAATGCCTTCCAAGGACCCTTGCTCAAGCAATCGCCAAGACAAAAGCACGCGCATTTCTATGCAACTCTCCATGATACTGGAAAATCTTTTGAAAAGGGATCATCAAGGCTCCTAGCTTTTATTAAAACTATCGTTTATCGTGTAGTTCAATATCTATATATATAGATAACCACTCATTATTACCAAAAATATTGAATACTTAGAAGGGTGGGGATTTAACGGCCATAGGCAGCCCCCGCGCAACAAAAGTGTACCCGATCGGGACAATTTAGCATGCTTGGTTCATCGACCAGCCCATCGCCAAAGCGGCCTAGCTAGAGCGATTTCATGCGGCATAAATACGCCAAACCCACTTCGCTAGAGAACCAAAAAACCAAGTCCCCCCTGAAACTGCTCAATCGCGTCCAGTAATGCGGCTTTCTCTGCTGTATATCGAGTCCTCATCTTCTAAGCACAATAAGTTCGTCAACCACAGGGTAAAGCACTCTACATCACCGTTTGATCGCCTTGAATTCATCCTATTTAACACGTCCGCCAAACGCCATGGTTCTTCCTATAATTGCCCATTCATGGAGGCGATCTCTTTATGCAAACCAGGCACCGAATCGGCCATATCGTCAATCCACAACTTGAGAGGTTGCGAGCATAAACAACTGGTTTTACCGAAACAGTCAGTACCCTTGCTCTTGAGCAAAGGCGCTTTTTCCACTGCGTACAACCACCAAAGCACTAAAATGTTTCATGCTAATTCTTCGCCCTCCACTGCGCTTTTTAATAGTCGAAATCATGCTTTAATCTCAAGCCGTCCAAATTGTTCGTCCATCGCAGGCAACGCCACACGTAATCCAGCCATCCGCCCAAGCGAGTATGATTAATGCAACCTGATGCAAGGCATTTCAAAAACCTTGTACGGCGATTCGCATTGACTTTCGAGGGTCCGCAAGTAATAAACAATGGATTTAACCACACTCACGGCTCTTGGGAGTACCAAAAGATGGTATTAAATTTGGCATGACACGTTTCGATAAACACGGCTGTCGAACGGTTTAAAGATTGTAAATGGCTTGCTCGTTGCCAAGCCCACATCGGTCAAACGCAAACTCACCTAGGTGCAAGCCTCAGGTTCCGCGACAGGCAAGGACCTAAAAGGTTTTTTAAAGCGCTTAGCCATTTTTCGCATCAAAACACAAAACCCACGTCGTAGCGCAGCCAGACAAAAAAATTTTGCCAACCGACCGAAGGACAAATAGAAGACCTCAGGCCAATTGAGATATAGCGTTTACGTCAGCTAAACAACTTAAACCTCAGGGCTAGAGGTCAATAAAGGCCTTCATCCACACCAAGACTCGCGCCCTGCTTTTCCAGCGTGATCAATCAGCGCCGATAACTGTAGAACGCTAACGCCCCATTCTCCCGTAGGATTTGTTTGGCTGAAATGACCCGGCGAACCGCAAAGTCCTGCTCAGCAACTCTTCCAGACGTCATACATAAGCAGTTCATAACCCATTTTTCCCCAAGCAAAACGCGTGGTTTCTTGATAACCCCACGAGGCACAACAAACGCGCAGAATCGCATACGGTTTGAACTCTCGAAGAAGAATCGGTAAACGATTCAATAATCTGCTGGGAACCTGCACCAATCGCAATAAGGCCGACAACCGTATATTAGCCTTCGCCACGTCAAGCAAAAGGTCACTTGATCGGTAAATCCATCCATAAAGACGAATCCATTTGAAGGAATACGGCAAGGCTCACCGATTCACGCCGAAGAACAAATCCAACGCAATTCAGCGCTTTATCAACCCACTTTTCGTTCCCAATAAGCCAGATTCCCACCATGCTTTGGTGGTTTCTAATCTAATGTAGATGACATTCGTTGAGAAGACATTAAACCAACAGACATATGACCAATCCCCATAAAACCACGCTTTTATCCACGCAGTAAAATAGCCTCTTTTTAAATAATGTGTAGGCGTTGGCATATTTCTACCTCAACGTTCTCGCCAAGAATGCGGTCTTGGATTGTCCGATTTTTCAAATTACGGTGCTTCGTGCCGACCTAATTTCGAACTACCTAAGTGTCAACTACCCGCACGCGGCGGCGATCGAACAAGGGCAGCATTTTGACTCTTCCAAACGATGCAGGGAGCGACGAGAACTACGGCGAAATGGCCGCATGCCAATTTCCACAAATGCATACGTGTAAACCACGCAATCGCGCAGGATAATGTAATTCAAACACAATTCGATCGAAACGCGGCAGCAAACCAAACCAAAAAACAGATAAAGATTCGGTTTTATACTACCCCACATGGCATCTAAGTATTGGCCAAACGATTTACATAGGAGCGACGCCTGGAGCACTCCATAATTTAAGAACGCAAAAAGAAAAGAGTCGGCGCGAAAAATCGCATCGCTGCCATTTTGCCAACAGGACTCAATGCCGGCTTTCGCCACGGGCAGAAATTCCGTCTAAATTTTGTGTATCACGGCTTGACGAATCCATAAACTCAACCCCCGAGGGCGCGTCTTCATTCGAGTTTTTCAGTAGGCGTTTCTCAGAGCTAAGGCGGCGCGCGGATAAAGGGCGTATAAATTGCCCAGCTATGTGTCAACGTAGAACGTTGTACTCTAGCGATGGCGAGATGATACTTTATGCAACCAAAGACCGAGCAACACGTATCTCAAACATCTTGCGATACTAAAGGCAGGTGCATCAGAAAATAACCCAAGTGCAACACCGGCAATCAGCCAAGCTATTACACGTCCCGCCATTCGCTGGTCCGCAACGGGCTCGTGTCTAAGGTAATGGAGGTATATTGGCGACAAAGGTCGATGCCCAGCGGCAACGCAACAATAAGGCCGGATGGGCCAACAATTACTTTCTTAGGTCACTAATAGACGATTCGCATGTATCAACGGCGCGAGCACAAGACAT
>Ga0163217_1099309_pt1 | contig 13145 bp, 6 predicted proteins | sample SynspAceP_FD_185933 | JGI IMG/M metagenome (GOLD analysis project Ga0163217, IMG submission 185933) | Saline lake microbial communities from Ace Lake in Antarctica - Synechococcus sp. Ace-P (PacBio error correction) | ecosystem: Environmental > Aquatic > Non-marine Saline and Alkaline > Saline ...
AAAAAAAGGAAAAGGGAAAAAGAAGAAAAAATGGTGAAAAAAATTTTTTTGGGAAAAAAATGGGGTTTAAAATTTTTTTTTTTTTTTAAGAAGAAGGCCCTTTTTTAGGCAGGGGGGTTTTAGGCCCTTAGGATGAAAATTTTTAATGGTTTTTGGGGTCTTAAAATAGGGCGATGAAATATGGGTTTTATGAGCAATTGTATAATTTGGAAACCATGCCCTAATAATGGGAAGGATGCCCAAAAATTAAATATTAAAACCGGGTTTTTCATATGTTAAATTTGGGCCTATGGGTAATAACCGGCATTATTCATGCCCCTGTTTTGGATGCCTTAAAAGTCTTTATAAGAAAGCCAATGCCAAGATAAAAGGGGAAGTTAACTGGTTGGCCTACTTTAGCATGTTATTAAGGGAATTAAAATATTTATCATTTAGAAGTAGATTCTATTTTTCCAAAAGGGAAGTAGATAGTTTTTTTTTTTTTAATATTGGTCTTGATATTATATGGCATGGAGATTTGTTTTGGTCATGGGAACTAATCCTGGTAGTGCCAAAGCAAAGAGGAACTCTTTTGTTTAGTGGCTTTGGCCATTAAAAGAAGGACGTCATTCACCATATTTTTAGGGATCCTTTTTTTAGTGACTGATTTTTTAATGTAGACGAAATGTCTTGATTCAAGGCCGGAAACCGAAGAATTGGTGTATTGGGGATTTTCTAGACATGTAAAAGTTAGGTAGCGGCAACGAGGATTAAAATATTGGATATTGGTAGCGGAAGATGGGTGTAATTGGCATTTTCCCTTGCTAAAAACTGCAAAGCTAACAGTAGCCATGCAAGATATTTAAAAAGCCATTGGGAATGGAAGACGAATCCAAGAATAATGGTTCATAGTCGAGTTTATTGAGGGTATACATGGTAAATTGGATTTAAAGAAAAATTCGATGTATTGTATTAATCTCTAATGTCAGGGATTGGAAAAAGTAGAATGAAAAATAATGTATTGGATTTACGAATGGATGGACTTTTGTTTCAGATGAAACCCTTTATTTTTTATAAAAATTGTCCCAATTTGCGTTGATGCTTTAAGGCAATGGTGTTTTGTTTTTGAAGAATACCATTTTTTGGGTAATGAGACAAAAGCTATTTGGAAATGAAAATTTTTGGATTGAACTCAGAGGAATGTTCGGGAACGACAGAATGTTAAGAGGGATGAATTATTTTGTAATCTTTTTTAAAATATAGGAATGGATACGGTGTTGGGGGTATTTGTAAGGGTAATTATAATTAAATAATCACCTACTTTTTTATAGGTAAGAATTATATGAATGAAAGGATGTTGTGTTTTGTGGGAAGTTATGAGGGCAATGATCCTGAATAATAAGGCCGCCTATAGTTGGGGCGAGCTGCCAAAGGAGGAATTTACTTAGTAATAATGGTTGCCCGGCAAAATAGGATTATGGGTAAATTGGCCGCAAGGTGCCCCTAGAAACTAATGGAAAAGTTAATTTGGGCGTTTCCCAGATTTTTTTAAAATGAAGGAAGTATTCATGATGGATTCAGCTTATAGTTTACAGAAAACATGCTCAACGTAATTAGGATGAGACCTTTCCGATGGAATTATTAACGCTTCCTGGGGGATATGGTACCATGAGGAATTATTCGAGATGATTACATGGGCACATTAGGCTCATCAAAACAATTGATTTTGAATGTCAACGGGTTTTATGATGAATTGTTGCTATGTAGATCTATGGTAAGTAAGGGTTCTTAAACAGGATATTACGATAATATTGCTAGTAGTATTGTTAGGACTTTTGATAAATGAAACTTATTCTAACCCCCTTGGTTGCAAAATGGAATTAAAAGGAACAGCTTTAAATGGAAATTAAACAGAAGATAGAAAGCCTTGAACTAGCTTTAGGGAAATAATTTAATTATTATGTGCTGACATGCGCTATTTTCAGATTATGAGTTTGAATATGTAAACTAAGGATGCAGGCGTTGAGAAAAAACATCCTGATTTTATGATGCTAGTTCCCAACAAATAAGGAGGGTGGTGGGGCCATCACAAGAATTTTGAACATTGGATCTGAACACGCATGTATTCCTGGATAATCCTATTCCAAGAGGACGGAGGATTGGGAAAACGAATTCAAAAATATTAGGTGTGCCCTGTAAGAATTTCTGTGAACTAAAATAGATGGGGCTTCCTAAGCTTTAACCTATAGATGGAGGATTGGTACGTGGAAACTGCGTGGAACGGGTTTCAGGGCGTGATGTTACAATAACTTAAAGAGATTAGGTCGGCTACCGCATTCAAATTGAAAGGTGATTATCCCCTAAATTTGAATAATTCGCGGGAGTCGTATTGCTTTTTGAGGGTTTGCAAGAATGAACCAGAAAGGATCGAGGTGGGAGGACCTTTAGAACCTCGTAATAGGCTCGGGTAGTTTGAAATTGCAGGATAGTGCCTTGTTGCAGAACGTCCTCGATTGTTTGTTGTACGTATGGTTTGGAATAATTTTAGGCTAGAATATTTCAATGTTGAAAGCAAGAACTGGGTTTAAGGTGCTAGGGCTAATTTATGCCAAGACACGGATGAGTTTGGAATTTGTGGAATATTGGGATACAGTAGACATAGAAATTGCTTATGAGACGAGACCGGGGTGGTTATTAAGTGAATAGCATACAATAAGAGGAATTGGGGTTACTCCATCTCCAGTTGGGCGTGCTATAATTTAAGGCAGAGCAAGGTTTTCTACCAGATTAAATGAGGATTACTACAGGTGGGGCGGACAGGAGCCATAACCCAGTGGCATAATTTGGGAGCCGTACTTTTGAGGTACCGTAAAGGGCTTCCCCTTCATAATGCCGAAATAGCAAAGTGGAATAGGGTGGGGATACCGTTTTTGTAAAAAAAGGGGGGGAGATAATTCAAAAAGTCGTTGGGGTGATTTTAGTAAAAGACTTTCGGATTCTATGCCAAACTACATAGATATTGCCCAAGTGCCATAACTTTTGTGGTCGTAACGAGGGAGATGCAAGCCTAATTGGCCCAATGAATATGGTTGTATCCACAGCATTACTGGCGTATTCAGCAATTATTTTCCCGTAAGGCATGGGAGACATAGAGGTTCTGGAGGGGAATGTTGAGCTTCTTTTTAAGGAAGGTTTTTTAAAAATTATGCGGATATATTTATTACGAAGGAACAAATTATGATACTTGGAAGGATAGCTGAAAAGTGGCAGAAAATTGGTAAAGGGGGTTGCCTGATGGTCAAATTCCTTTCGAGAGGGTGCTTTGTTTGCCTAGGATAAGGTTCGTAGTTGAAACGTTTGCCCAAGAATGGGCAAGGGCTATAAAAATATAGGATGGCGTGTGATGCTTACAAGCGGAGGAATTGATAGGGTGTACGAGATTGGCAAGTATTGCTGAAGTGGTTGTTCATTTTTTTCAAGAACAGCATTAATCCCGTAATTATTGGCTAAATTAAGGGAAACAGGAGTAATTTGAAGTGTCGGAGATAACTAATAATAGACGACTTTGTTTAAAGGCAGATTAGTGGTGTCGGTGTTTTTTGAAACTTAGTAGGGATGACATTAAAAAATTGATTGAAGATAAGGGAAAAGTGGGGTCCTAGTATTTTCTTCAAACTTTCTTATCATTGTTGGCGGGGCGATAAGTGGGGCTAGAAAGGACCAAGCGAAGCTGGAGTCCATTATTTGGAGACCGTTTTATGGGCATGATATAATTTTGCCTGATAATGAAGATGTGATAACAATGTTTGTTAGCAGATAGTTTTAGGGGGTTACTGAAGTTTAAAAAGTTATTGCATAAATAATAATTATGTTCATCCTTTTACTGCTATCTGTTTGGTCATTTTGGTTGGCTTCCATCGTTATTTTAAGCTGCTCATTTTTTGGCATTTTTTGGCCGTAGTTTGAATATTGGAATTTTTTCCCGACTGCCTTTGAATCACTTTAAACATTAACGATAGGATTTGGTGCTACCCTGGTGGATTGGCATCATAATTATCGCCGGACTGATGCATAGGCAATTTCTGGAAAAGTTGGGCGGGGTATGCTTTGGAACTTGTTTTAACGCATTATAGGTCTCCAAAGGCGGTACATAGGCATGGCTTTTATAGGTTTATTTTGGTATACTATGTCTTTGCATGTAGCGGATATTATTATTGTTTCCCGTTTAAATAGGCGTTTGACTCAAAGGATTATTTGGCAGGAAATAAAGTGGGCTTTGGTCCTTGGGATATTGGCATCGACATGGTGCGAATCCCGGGCCATTGGGCGGGGCAAGGAATTTTATGTGCGATTGGTGCAGGTGATCTTTTTGGGTTAATACGAGCATACGGATTGTTAGTTTTTGTATTAATTTGGAAAAAATAGTTTCAAGCTTTTATTAATTCCGCTCCCAGTACGAGGAACAGATCAATACCAATAGAAATGCCTCCCTTGTTTTAAATCTTTATTCTATTGTATAATATTATAATTTGTTTGAGGTCTAATTTGCTGATCCCGCTGCTTTTGGAGGAGGGGAATTTTTAATTGGCTATTGGTTTTGTCGGTAATCCTGTGGTGGCTTTATTGGATAGGTATGGTTTTTATCTTCCATTTAACCAAAAATTGGATAAGGATGATTGGGTACTACGGGTTGGATTGGGAAGCGCTGATTGGCGGCTTAATTTTTTAATACCGGTGCTGGTGGCGCTTTGGGAAGTATTGCAGACTTTGGAATAAGTTCTTGTTGGAATCCAAATGTCACGAATGGATTTTAGGGATATGGTTCCATTCCTTATTTGCGCGGGCTTAAGACCCAAGGCTCCTCTACCGTTGGCATCTATTAGACTGGCGGTCTTTATTGCCCTTTAATGCTGCAATGGCTTTTTGATACGAGGTTTAAAAGCATTTTGGCGGTAATGCCTCGGTGCAGGTGCATCGTGGATGTCCATGCCAACGTGTTTTTTTGGTAGTAACCCAATGTAAGTGATATGAAGGTTTTTAAATAGGGTATAGGATCCATAGTTTGGGACTGCATTTTTTGGGCTTTTCAGAATGATAGTTTTAACATTAAGTTTATAATATAAATTAAAAAGAATGAAAGTTTTTAAGACAAAGGGATTTTTATTGAAAATAGACAGTAATTTTTTCTAATGGAGACGGATGGGATGCGTTTATTATAAGAACGATGACTTTTTGCAATACTGAGCGTTCATAATTTCAAAACTAGATTTATTGGAACAGCGATTTTTGTTGAATGGAAGTATATTGCTCTGTAGGGCGAAGATATTTGGGCCTTGGGGTAACTTATTACGCAGTAGGGGGCAACGTAATTGAGATCGCAAGATGCGGGTGGAGGCGATTTTTTATGACGGTGTATAATGCAGAAAGGCCGGAATTGTTATTTTAAAGAGTACTGCTAGGAGTGTGGCATAAAACAGATGTTAGATCAGAAGATTCTATGGTAATGTCCCTGAGCCGGATTTGAATTGTAATACGCCTAATGCAAAATAATAGGGTATACTATTGGTAATGATATGAAGTTCTAGGGATAATTGAGGGGGAGAATCTTATACCTCGAAGCCAAAGTTTATGATGGAGCGCGGCTGTAGGACCTTGTATTTGGGCTTCCAAAGGACCCTCGCTTGGATACCAAGAATTAAATTCAAATTGTTCGTAAAGGATCTTGTTTTCGAGGTGGACAGAGGTGGGCAATGATAAAGAACTTACCGATTCTAGGTTAGCTACTGTACGTGAATGTCTTTTCCTTAGGTGTCTATTATGAAGGGACCGGGGTGGTGCACCAGGATTCCTTTACATTGATATGGAGACGTTATGATATTTACTGTTGATTCAATTGGGACCCCTATCAATACGGTAGCTAGTTGTAAAATTAAAATAAGATAATGTCATCCGAAAGTTATAAGGAAATTTTGAAGACCTTTGATCCAACAGTCGCCATAGATCTGGTCGAGGCTTTGAGTGCCCATGTGGTTCGATGTTAAGGGGGATTGGGAGGATCCCTAATATTGCGCAGGAATGCATGATACATTGGAAGCTGATCATGCTTATTTGAAGGAAAGAAGGAGATAATTTAATGCGGGTTATTGGTATAGAATGGCAGGGAAACATTTTCCTAACAAATTGGGGGAGCAAGAGATTGGTGGAATAATTTTTTAGCCAAAATTATTGTAATAGCATTTTGGTAGAAAGGCTTAGAGTTATATAAAAAATAGGCGTGAAATAGTTTCTGCGCTATTTTGCTTATAAATTTTATTATCCTAAATGGTCTTATATCAATTTAGGGTAATGGAAACAAGTGGGGGTTATGCTTAATAAATGGAATTTCAGTAGGTGGGTAAAGAAACGGGTAACGTTTTTGGAACATTATTTTGATTAATTGGGTTCTGTTTTTATTTATTCCATATGGGGAATCGGAAAATGATTTCCCAAATGGGCATCCCTACTGGCCTGATTTTCCAATGTGGTCATATACATGAAGGTTTGGGGCATAGTAGCAGCCTGACATCTTCGTCGTAGAAACGGCATTAAACCTATGCATCCAATAGCGATACTCCGCTTTGTTGAACATGTTACTTGTAATGTATTTTCGCCGGAGTGGCAGACTCATAGTTCTTATTGTATACCGGTCCTTTAACGAGGTCAAGTAAAGAGGTGAAAGGCCCCTTATTCTAGAATATAACAAAGCTTTAAAGGACTGATTCACCCTACTAAAGGGAGGATTTTTATAGGGTGTCAAGAAATCTTGCGATGTCATATAAATTTGTCTTTTGCAGTTTATTTTGCCATCAATGTTTCCAAATCGGATGCCTTTCAATGGGATCAAGACTAATATTCTTGGATTTAAAGGAGTCTAATGGTTCTTGTTTAAACGCTACGTGCTTTAATAATTCGTTTTTTAAGTTGAAGGTAATAAGGATTCACTTAGGTATTTGGTCCGTATTTTTTCGCTGTTTCGGTCAAAGTATAAGGTTTTAGTTGGTATATCCAGTTGGTGGGCTTGCATGGTGCTTAAAGTGATATAGAAAAAGAATAGGACAGGTATCAGAGCTTTTAGCATTATGTCCTGGAATTAGGATAAATAATTGGATTTTTTTATTTGACGATTGTAGGTAGTGTTTTTCTAAATAATGTATAGTTCTTTTATAAAACAGACTGGATTTGTCCATATTCTTTGTTTGCGTAAATATGGGGAAATGGAGCAGATAAATTTTTTTTTATAGAGGGAATGGCTGGCGTCTAAGTTTGTTTCAATATACAGGAATGGAAATCTCTTCTCCGCTGCCATTTCTCAACTCTTTTAAAAATCATTGACGCGATTCCCTTCCGTTCGTTGGTGCACATACATTCTTTATTTCATGAATGTCGCATTGTATTCTTTATACAAGACAATCTACGGGCTTGTTATCGATAGAAACTACAAATGGGAGGTTTTCTATGCCATTGGGAATTGTGCATAGAAGTATGTTCTCGCCCATCCTTTTGTTTTTAGATCGGCATCGAGTAGATGACAGCGGGCTAAAATCCAATTTTGGAATTAGCTTTTTTTTATCGTCACCATAATAATTCCTTTTCTAAAGCATGTACAATAGGCCAGGATTCATAATAAAAGTTTAAAGAATATGAATTTTAACTTTTATACCCACGAATTTGGAAGTGGGGTATTGCTTTGGTCGGCAGTACTTTTAAGAGGAACCAGAACTTGGCCTCTGGAAGTAGGATTGCACAGATTGTTGAGGGATTCGTATGGTAGAACAATAATTTTTTTCGCGACGGCCTTTACGTATTGTCGTGATATTAAAAAGGTCTCAAATTCTTTCTTTAATTGTTTGTGCTGCTATAATCTTGGTAATTATTAGTATAATCCCTTCTTTCATTAAAAATGCATCTATAGGATCATTTAGTCCGGTAGATAGTGGTGTATAACTGATCTGGTTCGTATGGTCATCATTAAAAGTTCATCTGCTTTGTAAAATATGGCATCGCTATGGAATACTGAAATTGGCATTCCCCGTTGAGTTTGATAGGAATTGTCAGTGGCTTCGCTAATAAGCTGAAGGCTTGTCTTCTCTTTTGGTTATAGTTTGTTAATCACTGGAATACAAGCTCATATGTCCTGATGGGTTAATGCTGCAGGTATTTTTCCAATCACTTTTTGATTTTTCCAGGGTGGCCATAGGCCAAATCAACAACATGGAAAGGCTTGCTCAGTAAAAACAATTGGGGATATGGGCTTAAGACGTCTATTTAGAGCTATGAAACTCCATGAATTTTCAACACTTACAATTGTAATTCCCCTTAATAAGATTCTTTGTGGTCTTAAACAGGGCAGATAGCTTTCTTGCCATGGATAGGTGCTACGGTTTGAGTTTGGTGGAATATGACGGTAAAGATACATTTTTTGAAGCGCTTTTTAGCAGTATATGAGTATCGGTGGGCCGCATAGAAAATACTCCATGGAAAAAAGAGCCTTGGCTTTTCCCGAATGCATGGCTTTATAATATCTACAGTATCAACCATGTTTGCGAGGGTGGTTGATCGAAATACTTTTTTCCAAGTTGTCCAATATGATTTTGGGGCTGTTCGTGATCACATGGTTCGTTCTCCTGTCCATTGCTGTGGCCACGAACAGGGCAGTTGCGGACGGTTTTCCGATGATTCTTTTTAAAAGTAAAAGATTGCAATTTCTTTATAGTATTTACGGAATTCTTGTGGTGGGTAAGTCCATGGCCAGCAAGCATAATTTTATTTTTTTTCTGACCCAAGATGTTGCAACAGTTTGTATCTTTTCGAGTGGTATCCCAACTTCGGCTAACAAGCCATTTATTAGTGTTTCTTTATATGTGGCTAAGGTTAATCTTTAAAATTAGTGTTTTTTCTTCCTATAAAGGAAAGATCAAAAACTACTGGAAAGCTGATCTTCATTTGCCACATAAGTTTTACATGGCTTGAAGGAGTGCCATAATCCCAATTTATCTTTAATTGCAGATATAGATAGGTATTTTTTGGCTTTTATTCCGGCCCTTCATTCTTGCGGGTTGCTTTGAAATTTAAAAGGCGTCTAATAATGGGGTTTAATTGAATAATTGTGGCCGATTAATTTTGGCCTTTTTTAGGGCCTTAGCTTCCTTAGGATATTGGTGCAGTCTGGCCATATCAGGATGACTCGATATTGTGAAATTTTCTAGTTTTCAGACCTTTGCTATTCCAAGGGTATCTGTAGAGCACAACACTGCTTCTCATGAAATATACTGCATCGGGCATATTATTGGTGCTACTCCCTTACAAAGGTTGATAAGAAGGCGGCTCGTTACTGTTTGCCCGAGGTGGTAAAATATAGCCTCATGAGGGTTAATTTAAAGCATTGGATGCTCTGCTATTTTTATGAAAGGCTTCATGTTTATTTCTGATAATTAGTGGATCCTTTAGGTAGGTAATGGGTTTTGCGAGCTCCCTTTTTTGGCCATTTGTAGTCGGAAAAGCTAGATAATGTGAGACACTATTTTTTTTAAAAAATTGGCATCAATTTTTTGGTGTGGCTTCTGGCATGGCTTGGCACATTTCAACAAATTACCGGTATAGTGCTTCTCATCATCTGGGGTCTGGCAGCGCAGCAGCAGTCGAATTCCCTCCTTTTTTGGTTGAGGTTGGCAGCGCTTTTAATCCGCTTCCCGTCCCATTTCGCCAAATAATGTTTGGCTGAAGAAATACTGAGGAATCTGCAGCCACTTTTTTAGGTTTTGTGGTTTTTTAGGGACCGGTTTATTTAAGCTGGGGGACGTTTGGTTGGACTATTTTTCAGGTTTTTCGCATTATTATTTGATTTGTTGCCGGGGGTTAGGGTATTGTCGTTTGGTCTTCATGCGTTTCATCCAAACAAACATCTTTTTCCAAAGTAGGTGTATGTATGTCCATTGTTCATGATCATATCATTCGATATCTAACAGATTGCTATCTGACCATTTCTTACTTTCACTTTGGGTAGAAATAGGGTTAATAGTGTTTTTTTTGGATTCGCTGCAGGCGGTGTACCCTCTTGGCCATTACAATAACCAAGTTTAATGCCGTTAAATCTTGTGTGCTCCTCAAAGGGCTTTTTCCTGTAGCACGCTAAACTCGGAACGGTTGACCTGTGCGGATAGAATTACTTGTATTTATTTCCTTCAAACCAAATTTTATATCTGAGTTATAAAGTTTATGGATTACACGATCAGCCTCAAAGTTTAGTTTCCTATAATTTAAATTCGAATTTGCTCCAGTGTAAGATATTGTAACGGGTTTTATTAAAAGCCTATTTAGGGTATTCGTGGTTCCACTGCATTTCTTTCTATCGCCCAAGCTAGATGGGCTCTTAACCGCATAATAAAGTGAATTCGGCCATGGCCGCCTTTGAATAATCGAAGCTGGACACGAACGCTTTAGAAATATAAATATGGTTTAAGGGTAATTGTCTTGTTGAAGAACTATGTCAATGAAGTTTAATCAAGGCATTATGGTTCTACTACGCTCTTCCCGTACATTAATTAGTGTTGGGCCTTCGAGGTATTGAATAGGGAGCTTTGCATGTAATTCCTCCGGTGTAATTTAAAAATATTCTGTTGCTGCTTGTAGTATCCCGGGAAAGGTTTTTTGATGGGATTTTTTTTCATTCACATCGATGGGGAAGGGGGGAGGGAATAACTGTTTTTATAGCATCAATACTGGTTTTTGCCGCAAAACACAGGTATGCTGGTGGTAAATGTCTTTCTAGTTTTGCTGAGAATCTACTTTTTCCGAATTATTTTAGTTGGACATTAAACTATTTTGATTATAATAACCTCTGTATTTGAATTATGGGGCCGCTTTAATAATTCCTCAGTAAAATAAACCTAAGAGCAGATACTCGATATGGGCCGGGGGTCCCATCGGATGGAAATATTTTTTTGGTAATAGTGAACTTAATCTCAAAACTGATAAATTAATTCCAAGGGTTCTTCATAACTGCAATGGCACTGTATATTCCTCAAAGTTCGTTCCTGTATTTAATATTTTTTTAGAAGACATATAGAACATTGCTTTTTTCCTGAATCAATAATATGATGTTTAACTGAAGACTCTTGGAAACATTTTTGCTTTCCGTCCGCAAAATAAAAGTCGGATAAACGGCTAAATTACACCAAAGCCACCTACTTGGTTAACCAACATTGTTGGTCCTTTCTATTGTTTGTTTTATTAGTTGGCACGATTAAATGTTGCGTATGGCGCCAAAATTTGATCAATATTCCTGTGCTGGGGCAATTTTAGGTCGTCCGGTTTTTGTGATGGATTTTGATATTGATATCTAAATGGGAGGCAATAATTAAAATCAAAACTGCTCTTTTTCTTTTTAATGTAGGCTTTTTCTTCTTGGGTATTTCTATGGGTTAGGTATAGGGTTTTTTCTTTGAAAAAATTAAATAACTTTTTGGTCACTAAACCGACCAAGTTCTATGTTCAATCCAAAACTCCAATTTCCAACAATCAACCATCTACAAGAATAAGTCTTATAGGGTTACTGCCCTTTCCATGGGTTTGTAAAGAGTCAATAATTTGGCGGGGATTAGAAAACCGAAACTAGCTGGGGAAGTTGTGAATAAAGTCCTTGGATGCCGATTGTCAAAATCGTGATTACCATGGTAGCGGCGTCATTTTTTAAAAAGGCTCATTAGTTTTAATTTAATTCGCCCATAAATTGAAAGGTAGGTGTTACCTGAAAATAATCCGCGATGAACAAAAGTGTTATTTGGATTTCCCTTTCTATTTCGCGACCCATACCAAGAGTAGCCCTTCGTTGCAGGCGCCCAAGTTATTGGGTGGTTGATGGTTTTTGGAAAAGGGTCTTTTTGTGGCTATGGCACATCGTTCGTGTGTCAGAATGGTAATATTTTGCCTGGAGAATTATGGCAAGAATATAGTTAGGCGCCTAAGTCCAATAAATGTAAGAGGAGGCAGTTTTTTGTTGATAATAATTTTCTAAGATGCTCCATCATTAATCAATTTTTTTAAATCGGTTATTTCATAACGACGTTAATAGTGTCATTTTTAAAATAAATCGATAATGGTGTTTTTAATCAAGTAATTCCGAAACGGATCAAGGAGATATAATCTTTTAAGGAAAATCCATACTATCAGCACTGTCACAAATAATCCGTGTAGCAACAAAATAGGTCTATTTCTCGTCAAAAGGTTTCGCCTTGAATGTTACCGTTCTTGTAAACTTTTTTTATCAGTGGATTATTTGAAATCCGCTGCAATAGGGTGGGCAACGGTACTTTTATAAGGAAGATCAAGCCCTATTGCTTTGCCATCCATTTCGGCTATAAACCGAATTTTTTCAAATGGCATTTACTTATAAGCAGTACGTTTCTGTAATGTTACTGTAGAAATTTACAGATGAATCTTCAAAATTTAGCAGTACAAGATCTATTTTATTACCCAGTCTTGTGGTAAAAACAGGGTTACTTCAATGCTAATATAATTGCATTAATTGCCGGGTATTACGTGTGCCGTCGGTTTTGATATGCCTGGGGCAAAGGCTAGGATGCTATCCAATACTGGGTTGATCCTGTTATGCTAGGGGAAATATGTTTTCAATAAGAATGCTTTGGATAGGGCGTTATATGAACCTGAATCCTTTGTCCTTCATGTCTCTTAGTTTGGGAACAGTATAACTACACGGCAGGAGATCAACCATGTTACAATTATAACAAAATGTTTTGTTTTTTTAAATCCATATACATTCTTACATTCGTGTAAATTTTTTGCGTTTGATATATTACAATCTTACATTCTTGATAATGTAATAAGATGTTTTTTAAAGCGGGCTTAAGGAAAAAAATTTAATTTAGGGTGGGTAAATAGGTTTTTTTTTTTTTTTTTTTTAAGGGGGAATTGAATGCGGCCAACACTGGTAAATCGGGAAAAAAAGGTTATAAGTTCTTAGGTTTGTATTGTGGATTTGTGGAGCGCTTTGAAAATACGTATGCCTTTTGATAGTTTCGTGGATGATTTTTTTTTTTTTTTTTTTATTCCTTTAGGCCAATCGGTATTAATTGGTTACAAGAATTTTTACGATAAAAACTCTCCATATT
>Ga0163217_1000341_pt1 | contig 13144 bp, 16 predicted proteins | sample SynspAceP_FD_185933 | JGI IMG/M metagenome (GOLD analysis project Ga0163217, IMG submission 185933) | Saline lake microbial communities from Ace Lake in Antarctica - Synechococcus sp. Ace-P (PacBio error correction) | ecosystem: Environmental > Aquatic > Non-marine Saline and Alkaline > Saline ...
CGGGAAGTATTAGCAGTCAAACCCATTTTACCAGGTCTGTCGGTTGATCGTTTGCCGCCCGCGCAGCTGGCTTTGGGCACTCTGAGCTCCGTCGCCATATTGGGACTGGCGGGGATGGCACATTGATCTAATTTTTTTTGGTCGCCGAGTGCCCAGCTTAGGCCAGCGGTACGTGGGTCCACAATCGGTAAAATTACGGGCCACGCAACAGCCTTATTTACCTTGCCTTTTTTGTTGCCAGCTTTGGCGGCGTCAGGACAATCCATCTTGCCACGAGTCTATTTTCGACGACTGCAATTCGGTGGATCAGCGAGCGCGATTGCTCTTGGCTGTCTCGGAGACCCAGGGATAAGAAGCTTTTGCCACCGCGTTCGCCAAGTGGCTGCTTCTGGTGTCGACCTTTTTTTCCAGCGCTTGACCGGTGTGTTTGACCAATAGCGTCTCGTTCGACAGGGGCGCAGGTTTTGTATAGATCTTTTGCTCGTGCTCCCTAGCACGCGTTGAACTACATTGAAGGCTCTGTCCGCCTAGGACGATAACACCGAACCCCCGCGGGCGGAGGACTGTCGCTGTGGACCCAACGACGCTCGAGCTGTTGGGCCACAAGCGAGGATCGCGCGCTTTTCACTCACACGCTTTGCCACACCAAACGACCCCTAATGGCGCACGCGCCCCGCCTTGCACCGATGACCAAGCCGTCGATAACCTTCGGTTTTTGGATATACTGAACTCGTGTCGTAGATCGAACACCATCGTTCGGAAGGTCAAACAACACCGTGCGCTCCGGAGGTTGACTATCCCGATCATAGGACACTTCTCTTTGGAGGGTTGTTTTCTTTCACTTGTACGCGAGGTGACAATGCTAGTGCCGAACGATGATCGAACCCGGAGGCATACCGTCATGGTAGAGAGACAATTCCCCGTTCAAGGGAAGGACTCGATACCCTTTCCAGCCACTGCTCGAAAAAAGAACGCGGTCCAGCGCTAACATCTCGCCCCGGCTTGGTCTGTTCAACCACCATAATAGGCAAGCGGTGTTCATATCCAGGGATGGTATTCGCGGTGTGGATTACGCGTTATCATGAAAAAGCCTGCCAGGGAATCATCCTGAGACGCGCGGCCTCGTCAGTACACGGTACCATATGCACCCGAGCTTGGAAGCCTTTGGCTTACGATTAAATCGCGGCCCAATCTAAGAGGGGTTCAAAGAGGTGGCGGCAGGCTCTCTCCGAATCTCGATCTGGGCTGGCTTGAGGTCCTGGTGACGCCTGGTTATCTGCAGTGCGCACATTACGCCGCCCGAATCAACTTTGACAAACCTCAGGTTTTTCTATAGGTTGCACAGTTCCATGAACACACAGTCAAAAAAACGCCCACCGCGGATGCGTGGCGTCGCCGCATCTGGGCCACGGTACACCCGCCCGAGATCTTTCGCTTCTACTTGTGCGCGGCCGGACGACGCCGGCTTGGCACAGGCGGGGTGAAATCGCGGGGCTTCGCCTCGCAACACGCCGCCCCTTCCACTCTTGCGCACCATCTTGGGCCGCTTGTCCGATGCCCGGGCTGATTATGCCAGCGCGGACGGGGCCCCGGGAGCGGTCTGGTCTAGCGCGGCGCGTGGAACTTCGAGACGCATTGGACGCGAGAAGCGGCGGGCTTTCGTTTCTCTGACCAGCGCCGCAATGCGAAGGACCAGCACCACGGCGCTTTCTGCTCGTCTACTGGGGCGGTACCTCATTCAGGCCGCATGACCGATCTTTCCCACACGACACATCCCCGCAGGCGAAACTTGCGCGCAAACGGCGCGTGCACCATGATCTAAATCTAGTGCGCACTTGCTCGGGCCCGGTGAAACGTGTTATATATAGGCTTTGCGCCTTTGGGCCGGCTGCCCTGGCGCGCTGCTGTGCGGCCGTTTTGTCGAGCTCGAAACGCAGACGCGCTGGCGAGGCTCCAGCACGGTGGGCCGTTTCACAATCCGCAAACCTAATCGAATGTTGGCGCCGTTCTTAAAACTCCCTTGTCTACTCGGCGTCAGCTAGCACGCCATACGCCAGCGAGCGGAACAGTCCGGAGCGGACCCCGCCGAAGGGGGTTGATCTGCCATCACGATGGCCCAACCCTTTTACCCAAGGATTGCGCCACCCGCCGTGATGATCGCAGGGCTCAAGCGCCCTTAGAGCGCTCCGGGCGGGGCGGCTGTTCGCCGTGTCTCTGCGGGCTTTGGCGCCGGGGTGATCCGTTGTCACGCGGCGCGTTCCTAGGGTCCTAGATGGGTTCCCCTATCCGCTGTCCATGGCCTTTTGCCTGGCGCGCGCCTGTTGCAGTCGTCGCGAGAACCCTGCAGGCGACGGAGGTGCGATGGATAACGGGCCAGGTGTTATTTCGCACCCGCGCGCGATTGATGGTGCGCAATCAAATGATTGTGCCCATCGCTCCAAAACACCCGTTGCCCCGTGGGCTCGGCATCTTCGGAGCACCCATGTCGTGCAACTGGCTCCCTTGTCGCGCCCGCTGGGGCCTTCGGCAAGACCCACGTTACGCGACGCGAAGTGCAATTGGCAATCCGAGCGGGCCTGCGCGGAGCGGTGTGTCTACAAGAGAGTTTGCGCGGCGCCGCCAGCCGGTCGTCTGGGGCCTTATTGGCACGACGAACACGCGGGGGGCCGCATTTTCTGCCGCCGAAAAGCCGTAAAGAGCCAGCGTGCTTTGTTCCATGACAAAATGGCTGGGGGCGGCTGGCGTTCTTCAGATGCTGCCACCGAGAGCCTCATGCGGGGCGGTGGATTCCGCACAGAAGAGCATGGTTGGAGAATCTCGCCGACTCCAATCTCGGCGAGCGCTACCCTCGGAAGCTGCGTTAGCACCAGGTCTCGGGCGCGACAGTTGAGGCTTCGCGGCGTACGCGCGCCTAACAACGCTACTGCCGGCGCTGCCCGTTGGTCGGCGTGGCTGCCTCTGCGTCAGCGCTGGCACCCTGCGCGGCGTGTGGGGGCTCGGCGTTTTCTGGTTCAGCAGGCGGGCCGTCACGTCCTCCCGCAGGCCATCGCTGTTCTTGGCCTGGGTCCAAACCTCCTGTCTTGCGCTGTATATCGGGATCGCGGCGGCGTATGAGACAGGTGTCCGTCGTGGTTGGGGCGCTGTTTCACAGTTATAGGGTATCACTGTAACACCAAAAGACTGGTCGTTACTTATATACCAGACAGCTGGGGCAAAACGCCGCCGTCAGATCGCGCCAGCGGGATGAACATCTCGACGCCGGTGGCCAGCTGCGCGACCGATCGGGTAAGCGAGGCCGACTTTGGGTGCGCCGTCTTGCAGGGCCTCGATGCAAGGGCCCGCGTTGAACTGGCGGCTCCTGTTGACCACGCAAGGCGGCTTGTGTCTCTTTTCACCACAATCGGGCGCACGTTCGGCCAATCGTGCAGCACTGGGGGCCGCCCCATCGGCCAGGGAGATCGAACGCGCTGCCTTACGCCAAGCGGGCTTTCGAAATAGTGATAGGCTCGTGGGAAAAACAAAGTGAAACTTCTGCCCCAGGCAAGCGGCGCCAACTCTGCCTGTAGATCGGCTTGTTAAATCCGCCAGACGGGCCTGCGCCCTGTGCGGCCATTATTGGGCCATCAATCGCTGGCATTTTCAGGGTCTTGCTGTGACGCATGGCCGGCGATCGAAATCCAGCCAGACGATCGCTTCTGCGGGGTCGAGCCCACATATGCGGGTCCAATGCGGCCGCCGCGTGGATCGTGCCCTTCGGCGCGTCAGTGCCTTTCATGATCGGCGTGGTCTTATCTCGCCAACGGTCATCGCGCTTATGGTCGTGCTTCGTGATCATCATGGTCGTTTCATGACCTCTGTGGGCGTCATGATCCTCATGGCCCCGCTCCTCGCGTGATTCATGGGCCCTCGAACCGCAACAACCGCTGCGGTTGTCAACAGGCGGATGCCCGTCCACATCCCTGCAGGGTCAGGGCGCTGTGCATCCTGCTGCCCAGACTAACCAAAGGCCCCTCCAGCCAAGCGGTCAGCGACGGCCCGACCCAGACCACCAGATCAGCCTGCGCCAGATTGCGGCTTCGGTGGGGCGCATGCATAGCTGTGGGGCGACGCGCCCGGGCGGGATGATCAGAATCGGGGCTGCCTGCCCCCCAGCATCACATTAGACACAACGAATGCCCGGCGCGATGTCGGTGGCGACGCGGGTACCTCTGGCGGTGGGCCAGTTTGCGCGGCAGAAAAAAAGGCGAGGGTGGTGGCAGAGAGCAGACGGCGCATAAAAGGGCTTCCCATAAGTGGTTTTATACTATATACCTTGGATTAGATCACACGTTAATAACATATCAAGTACCGAACCTGCTACGGGAGGCAAATATGTCGACCCTTGGATTTTGAAACGCATGATCACGGTGCTGTGTCGACGACGCGATGGCCGCCGCAGAAGGCCGTTGGCGCCGGCCTCGGATTAAGCTGTGACCCGGTGCGCCGCGGGTGTTAGAACTGTTGCTGGGGCGAACACCGCGCCCTTGGGCCTATGGCATTCTTGGGGCATCTGTCCCGCCGAAGGGCTTGGCGCGCAGCCCACTGTCGCCTATGCGCGCATTGGATTTTTCTGGTAAAGCCGGACCTTTGCGCACCGGATTCGAGGCGCTGAAATGGCCCTAGTACCCGCCTGTACGCCCCATGTCGGATTGGACCACACGCCCGGGCCTTTCTGGATCTGCGCAGCTTGCCATCGTCGCCCGAAAGCGAACGGCCGTGACAGCAGGGGCGTTTTGGGCGACGCGGGCCGCGCGGCGGGTTCCAGATTGAACGCCCACAGTGATCGAGGCCCAAGGGCCTATTGTCCGCGTGTCAGAACGAGGCCGCCCGTTATGAAGCCTGATCGCCACCCATAACACTGCCCTGCGCATGGGGATCAAACGGTGCTGCGCGACGGTCACATTGCCGTAAATGCGGAGGATCGTCACCATCGTCGGCCCAACGGATCGGGCAAGTCCAGCTGGCTGCCGCGCCCTGATTGGCGCGCTGGAAACCTGCCGCGGGCACAATCACCGACCGTGCGCCGGATTGGCGCATCGGCTTATGGTGCCGCAAAAGCTGCAGATCGCATGCCACCTGCCGGGCTGACGGTGCGCGGTTTCTGAACTGCCCGTCGTCAGCCGCATGATACCGTGCGCAGGCCTTGCTGCAGGCGGGGCTGAACCGACCTTAGCGAAAGCAGATGACCGATCTGTCGGGCGGGTCAGTTCCAAACGCGTCTGTTGGCGCGCGCGCTGCTGGGGGAACAAGCCCCTCATATCCTCATTCTGGACGAAAAGCGACGCAGGGGCTGGATCAGCAGGCCTTCTGCCGCGGTTTTACCGCAGATCGAAGAGGTGCGCCGCGATATGGGGCTGCGCGCGTTACTGATGTGCAGCCCGATTTGCATGTGTGGGATGGCGGCCTTTGGATCGGTGTTGTTGCCTGAAACGGTCATGTCTGCCTGCGAAGGCACGCCCCGAAATCCGTCCGGCCGGATGCGCCGAAATACCGCGCATTGTTCGGCGACTTGGCACCCAAGGGGCCTGCGCTGTATCGGCACGAACATTCGCATTCGCATGATCCCACCCACGACCATACACATGATGCGGGCTGCAACCAACGCGCACGGGGAACGGCACAGATGGCTAGATGACTTTTTTTGATACGCGCCGGGGCTTGCGGTATGCGCGGTGGCATCGCAGCCGCCCCTTTAGGGTGCTTCGTGTCTGCGGCGGATGGATTTCGGCGATTGCGACCGTGCCATGCGGCCTTTGCTTGGGTCCGCACTTGGCCTTGGCGTTTGAGACTGCGTCTTTGCCGGGGTCTGTTGGTCCCCTGTGATGGCGCGATTGTGACCGCGTTGAATCGGTGCCGCAGCCTGTGTGCTCGGATAACGCTGTTTGGGGGTGCTGGCCCACGGGGCGCTGGCCATCGGTCTTTGTCGCGGGTGTCGCTACTGCCCACCAGCGCGTTGATCTCAGCGCCTATCTATTCGGAGCGATTTGGCCGTCACCAAAGCGATCTTGCGATCAATCTGGAGCGGCGCATTGCTGTCGATCGCCCTGTGTGGGTCTGGGCGCTGGCAAGCATTGGTTATCGGGCGACGCTGACCCTGATCTGGCCCGACAGCCGGCCGGCGTTACGCGCGGCGTGAACACTGATCCTGACGCTGGCGCTGGTCGTGACCGGTTGCAGTCGCGATCAAGGTCGGTTCGTGCTTTGGCTGATCGGGCGATTGCTGATCATTCGCCCGCCCGCCGCTAGCAGCGCCCCTTTGCACGCACCGCCCGAGGGTCATGGGCGCGACGCGCTGCGTCCATCGGGTGATGCCGCTTGGGGGGCTGGCCGCGGTCCTTGCATTTGACACGCCCAGCCGGCCCAGCATCGTCAGCGTGCGCGGCGCTGCTGGTTCATCGTAATCCTCCGGCGTGGGCCCCTTGCTGAACACGCAGTTTTTTCTGTGCGGCACAACAGTCCATAAGGCCTGCAGCATCGCGCTGCGGCCCTTGGTGTTTGGCTCGAACGTAAAGGAGCGGCGCTGGATCAAGTCCGCCACGGCAAGACGGACGCCGTGCTGACCAGACTATGCGGGAAAAAGACGAGAACTCGTGGCTTGCCACCGTGCTTGAGACAGAGATATCGTCCACATGCGTCAACGCAGCTTTTTACGATCGCAAGCCCAGCCCCGTCCACCTTTTCTGCCGTTTTCGGGTTTTCCAATCTGGGGTAAAGCCTGGAAAGATGGGACTCCAAGTTATGCTTTTTGCGCCTCCCAACACCGTTTGTCCTCTACCTCGAAGCGGAAGCCACCGCGTCGACTTCGGCCCGCAGGATTGTCTTTGCGCCTTGGAGAACTTGAGCGGCGTTGCCCACCAGATTGAATGCAGTGATCGGCACGCAGCGCCCCACGGTCGGCCATCACATTCAAGACTGCGTTCGGGCACATGGAGCGTGACGTCCCTTGCCCTGCGCCAAGCCCTGAACTGGAATCTCGACCCTGCGCCAACCAGCGACCGTGGTGTCGGAAAAGGTGGTTTTCGGCGCAGTTTGATATCGTTCAACTCGATGCTGGTATAGTCGAGGCATATGTTAATGATGGTCAGCAGGTGGTTGCCCCGCAAACTTGGACGCGTTGGCCGTAACGCTCTGCCTGTGCGCGCCAATGATGTATAGTGTTTTTCGGTAGATCGGCCTGGGACGGGGATAGCTTTGGCGAAAGTGGGGATTTGAGGCTGGTCGAGAAAGCTCGGCGTAGCCAATCACGATGGTCAGCGGGGTAACGCAGCTCGTGGCTGAGCACGCTCATGAATTCGATTTGGCACGGCTCGCCGCTTCGCAGCATAATCGGGCCTCGCGCGTTGTTCGATGCTTTTTCCAGTGCGGGTGCGGATTTCGATGAAATAGGTATAGCCCACCTAGAGTGATCATCGTCGGCGGTCCCTGCAATAACGCCAACGCAGCAGTTTAATATTCTCGGTTTTGGTGTAGCCGGGTTTTCAGGCGATAGCAATTCCACATTGAAACGCTGGCGATACCGGTGGAAATGCAAGCGACGATGGACAGCGTCAGCACGCCAGCCATTTGCAGGCCACCTGTGGCGCGAAAACCGTGCTGGCCCAGAATACCGAGGCGCGACGGTCGAAAAAGGATCGCAAGCACGCACAGAGCCGATGAGTATAGGCTGCCGGTCCCAAGCCACGACCCCTTTCATACGGATGCCCACGCATGCTGTGTTACGTGCATCGCGAAACCGCCAGTACCCAAAGACGCGCCGCCGAATGATGGTGGGTGCACGAGTGCCCCGGAACATGCCCGCGATCATAAATGCCCACGGAACACCCTAAAATCGCTATCAGCAAGCGATAATAAAGGTCAGCTGCAAGATCAAACGTCACCGGTGCCGAAGGCTGGTAATAAAGGCCAACATGCGATGAAATGGCGTACACCAGATTGGCGAACCCGCTGTCAGCGCCGTCAGCACATACCAGATCGGCCGGCCTGAACTGGGCGGCGAACGCCCCAACGCATGCTGATACAGCGCGAACCCCCAAGACCCGAAAGGCCACAACAACAGCGCCAAGAGAACCAGGTCAGGTCGTGGTCATTGTGGATCGTGTGGGCACTTTTAAAACATAGTCGGCGTACTCTACTGTAACTTCAGGTACGCTGACTCGCCTCGGACAACGGCCAGTTTGAGGCGCGCTTTACGTTATACCTGTGTTGGAACAGCGAATTAACCGCTGATTTTTCTTTATGATAAACAACAGGTTGCGCCTTGTAAAACGCGTCACACGCTTTTGGGGCATAAGGCGCTGCCGTTAACTTAACGGAAACAATTCCAACACACCGGTGTCACAAGGCCGCAGCCCGGCCTTAGCGCAGTTTGCGCAGATAGGCCCAGGAACACATGCCCGCCGCACACCGACGCGCCTGATCAAAAGCGAGACGTCCGCACCAACGTGTGCCGGCCGTCTGCTGGCCCATTCGTGCACCTGCAAAACGGTGCCCGTTGGCAAGTCCCAACAGGAACGATCAAACACCGTCCCGGCCCTGCCGCATCTTGAGCATGTCATCCCCGTCCACGCCGGTCTGACTTCAAAGCGGCCCAAGCGATCCTGCGGGTTTGCGGGGTTGCGATACTGTGGGTGCCAATCACCAAATGCCGATACTGCGTGCGGTCACTGCTTTGCGCCATTGTTTCTTGCCTTTGTTCTGATAAGCCTCGGTTCGTGGTAGCCCTGCGCAGGCCGGCAAAATAAACGTCATATCAACCGGCGGGTGTCTGATCCGCCGACCCGCGCTCTTTGGACGACAGCGTCACGATTGTTGTGAACGATGAAATCCGGGCGACAGGCCAGCCCTGCGCAATCGAAACGGCGACATCCAGCCCCGTGAGCGACCCATAGCCCGTGACCAGCGCCGTGGCAAACGCCTGTGCACGCGCCAGAATATCAGTGTGAAGTGTATCACCGACCATCACACACGCGCGGGCGAGATCGCACAATTGAACGGGCCAAGCGCGATGTCAAAGACCTGCCGAACGGCTTGGCCCGAAACACCGGCGTGGACGGCCGCGTGCGATCGGCCAGACGAATGTGGCAACCAGCCGCGGTTCGCGCGACAAGCGGTTCACGCGGCGCGAACCAATCAGGGTTGCCCACCAAGCACCGGACGCGGGGCGCGTTCCAAGCGCACGCCTCTTAGTCAATGGCCTGCCCGCCCGTCGGTCCAGTCCGTCTGCGCCGACCAGCAAGAAACCATCTTGGGGCCGGTCAATACGGTGTGCCGGCACTTGTCATCCAGAACCGTTACAGTGTGCGTCGCCAGTTCCCTGACCAGATCACGGCGGGTTGATCATCACGGCCCCATCGGCACGGCCGCAGCCCGCGATTATGTGCGGTCAGCGCTTCGGCGACTGGTGGTGACCTCGGGATGCGTGAAATCAAACCCCAAAGACGGGCATAGGGCGGCCATCATAAATGCCGCCTTGGGATAAGGCGGGCAGAGGTTTGACACCACACGCAACCGCCTTGCCCGCCGCCGCGGGCAGTGCCGCGATGGTTATCGGTGCACCGGGGCTCGCGGTTTCGCCGATCGTTCAACACACCGTAGGGCGTCAACAGGATCAGATCGAACGCGCGGGCCGGCGGATTATCGAGGACCTCTGCGCTTCGGCCAGACCCCCCGCCGCAGTGGCGCGGCAAGGCGGTCGGCAATCTGGCAGGTACCGGGCAAAGGCGGTCTGGGGGTCAACGCCGTGGTCTTGGATCACCGGATACCGGCGCCGTAGCTAGGCAGAGATGACCTCCCCCACGATCACCAAGTGCGATTGATCGCGCAGCAAGATGGGGTCGCCGACTCGGGCCAGTTGAAGGTGTCGATCGCTGGCCTTGCAGGATGATTCCCGATGCGCGCGCGCCCACCAGACCCAGCACGGTGGATTCGCGAGCGTTAATATGCCCACCGTAAGATAGCGAACCGCCCCAGAAAGTCGCCATGACCTGCGGCACGGAATGGGCATAGACGAATGACCTTGATCCGTGGACGCCCGCCGTGGCCTCAAGAGCTTCGACAGGGGCGTGTGTCGATCTCTTCGATCGCCTCGCCCAGCGGTTTGGCCGATTAAACCCGATAGAGGCGGGGAACATGAATCGCCACGATTACCCCGGCCACAAACCGGCCCGAAGATCGCCCAAACAGCAGCGCCCAGATGATCTATTCACTGAACCGCGATGTCCAAGAGATCAACGGGCCCCAGCACCAAGGGTCGCGCGGTTTCGCGTGGTATCTCTGCGCCCGAGATATAAGCGACCGGCAGCGGACGCAGCACCGCAAAAGTGGTGGCGAATGTCGCGATGTTTACCGTGATCCACAGCACCCTTGAGGATGGTTTCAAGCTTGCGTGGGGGTCCGGCGATCATCCGGCTAAACGATCGCGACTGGTTAGGTGGCGGCCAGGAACCCAAGGCCCAGGCAATCACCCTATCGAGGGTCAGCGCCCAGGCGATCGGCCACCCCACCCAGAAAGATGGCATAGCGCGTCATGCGTTCTTGAGGGTAAAGCGGGACCAAGCCGTCGCGCCCGAATTTGCGTAGAAAGTCGAGGTCATTGGATACGCTTTCGGGATGACGCGGGCTGACGCGGCCTCCGGGGAAAACGAGGATGGACGGGGCCACCGATGAACGATGGTTATGGCAAGGGCAAAGTCCATAGTCATTAGCGCCCAAAGGCATTGGCGAGCGTCGCCGCGATGCCCCTGCCCCACGGATCCCCACCACCGGCAAGGCCCGCAAGTTGGAATCAAGCTTGTAGATGCGTCAAACCGATTGGCCGCGCATGGATTTGCGGAAAAATCGCATACGAGTACCAGCGCGAGAAGTACGGCCGCACCGGCGGCAGCGCAGGGCTTCGGGACTTGACCAAAGTCGAATCTCCTCGATCCGCTCTGCCCAATCTTGGGCGACGCACAACCAATGGAAATAGACGGTCAGGGTCAGCAGCCGCGCAAAGGGTCCGAACCCGGACGGGGCGCTTTGACAAGAGAATCGCACAATCACCGATGGAAGCTGCGCTGCAATGATGATGATCGCACGGCCGCAGATAGACACACGCGGCTGGGGGCCGACATTACCTGCGGACATAAAGGCGATGGGGATCGGAAAAAAAACACGCCAAGCGCCGTCGCAAGCACGCGTTCGATCTTTGAGGCTTTCCTAGAAAGCGTCAATCAGGCAGACCGCTGCGTTTCAAAGCTGGGCGGAAACGCCCCACGCGAAAAATCTGCCCCGCACGGCCGATACTTCGGCGACGCGGCCCAGTCGATGGCATGGTTAAGCCCGACCCATCCAAATAGGCGATGACCCCAAGACACGGCCACCGCAAGCACGGATGCAATAAGGGCGGCTTGGCCCAAGGTGTCGCGCGGCGCGGTCATGATGCGGCTGCCTTTCGTCCGGCCCGCCACTGCGTCGGCATGGGGGGCTGGCCCGCATAGAATCGCCTCCAATGCGGCGGACTGGTCCAGCAGTCGGGTTTGTCGTCAAAGATGGATCCGGCATAGCGCAATCACGACGATCCGGTCGGTGTATTCCCTTGCTTCGGTTCACGTTGTGGAATGTTGATGAGCACCGGCAGTTTAAGTTCATGCCGACAGGTCGCGCCAGCAGCCCCATGCTTCTTGCTCAGACTGTTTTCCGGATCGAGCGTATGCGGTGGGTTCATCGGCCAGCCAGGATATGGGCTTCCTGCATCAAGGGCGCGACCACCCCGACGCGCTGACGTTCGCCGCCCGAACAGCTGGTCGGCGCGGGGTGTCCGGCGTAATGGGGCGATGCCCACAGCCGCTCCCATCAGTTCATAAGCGGCGCGGGATGTCCTGGCTTGGGATAGCGCCGGTGATCGCGCGACGGCATGTTGAAAATATAGCCGCAGACGGCCCCGACTGCACGTCTCCATCAACGGTTGAGACGATCCCGAGGGTTGAACCCTGAAACACCATCCCGATCTTGCGGCCGTGCGGCACGCCATGGTTCTTTGGGCCACGCAGACGGGTCAGGGTCGGTGCCGTCAGCTCGGACGAGCCGCGATGTGGGTTTCAACCAGCCGTTGATACAGCGCAGAAGCGTGCCTTTGCCCGCCCCCGACGACCCGATTGAATGGACAGACGCTTTCACCCTTGAATGGTGAGGTCAAGATTCTGAGGATCCGGATCGCCAGAGCCGTAGCGGTTTGAGCGAGGTCAGTAATTTTCAACATGTAGATACCTTTGCCGTAGGCCGGCCATTGGACCCGGCCCCGACGGGAAAATCATTCAGCAGCAAGGCTTGTGGCGTGTAACTCGCCCACATTGGCAGACTGGATCTGGCGAAATACGGCCCACTGTCTTATTGTAGGTGATCGGAACGATTTGCTCACGCCGAAAACTCTCGCCATTGCGGGTTGCCGGGAGTGAAGTCGTAGCTAAAGCAACGCTTCCCTTGATCTTGTCCTTCAGCTTGGGGCGTCAGGTCGTGGGCACGCCGGTAGGATGTCGTGGAACGGATCGCTTTCCCAGACGATGCCGCCCCTCGGCAGGGTCATCAGGCCCGCGTTCCGCGCCATGCGGTCACACCCTCTTCGGACGCAACCGGTGCGCGTCGTAGTGCGCCCGCGACCACACCAACATGGATTGGTCATGGCTGCAGAGTACGTCACTTCGTAAGTCCTGATCCGGCAACGCCCGCAGATCGGGAACAGCGGGCGCGCGGTGCCTGATCGCCAGAATTCGACGTGGCGATGTATGCGCCCACGCGTTTCCTGCCAGGTGTCCACATTCTTCTTTGATGTCGCTGTCGGCCTTGGCTGTAGACCTTTGCAGTTTTAGCCGAACTGCCCCTCTCGGACCCCCAATGATCGCAAGGGTTTCAACGCCCGCAAGGGTTTCACAGCTATGCGTGGGGCCCGGTCGAGGAAACCCCGCGATAATCAAACCGGCGGAACGCATGGCTTCGCCTCCCGGCAGAGGTTGGGGACTTGCACCGGCGAAGAACTGAACCTTCTTTGCGGTCACTTCGGACAGGCTGGTCGATGAGGGCGTCCCAGATGTCTTCGTAGGGATGGCGGGATCTTCGGACCGGGCGTATA
>Ga0163217_1033259_pt1 | contig 13144 bp, 6 predicted proteins | sample SynspAceP_FD_185933 | JGI IMG/M metagenome (GOLD analysis project Ga0163217, IMG submission 185933) | Saline lake microbial communities from Ace Lake in Antarctica - Synechococcus sp. Ace-P (PacBio error correction) | ecosystem: Environmental > Aquatic > Non-marine Saline and Alkaline > Saline ...
AGAGAGAGATAATCTGAATCAAATTGAAGGAACGGAGTACTGCCTGGCAAATTTTCAGCAACTGATGGACTTGGGTGGAAACGGAACAAAATGAACTCAAAAAATCTGAATTAACCTTCCTCAATCCTAGATTTTCCTCAATCCTGATTATAAAGGTATAAGATCGAGGAATCGAATCAGCCGAAACTCCTGACTCCATAACTTTGAAGTCATCGTAGAAAAAGGTGAGGAGCCATTGGGATTGATTTTTGGGAATTCCAAATGGTAAAAATTTTATATTGAAAAAGAAACTGTAATTGGAAGAAGATGAAGATTTAAAACTATTCCTTTTTGCTGCGTTTTTTTAGGGTTGTCCCCGTCAAACTCCTTTTTTTGCACAATCAAACGAAAGTAAAAATTTCAAGGTTAAAAAAGTCCATTGAACAGGCTTTTCCCCCTCAAGAAGTCTTGCCCTTATGTCAATGTACTCCTTTAAGAAAAGTAGTGAAAACCTCCACTTTCGTGAACGGTTTTTCAATTTTTCAGATGAGGCGGGCCTGTTTATTCTAAATGAAGTACCCAATGGGGATTTTTCCTGGAAAGCAACTTTATTGGTTACGGAGTGCTTAAAACGCCTTGTTTTTGTTGGGGGCCAGTTCAACTCTTTCTGAATTTGGGGAGAGCTATTTTTTAACGGCTTCAATCCAATATTGTTGAAATGAAGTAAGAAGTCTAGGACAGGCTGATGCCTTTAGGAAATAAAATGGACAAAAGGACGTATGATCTCTCTCAGAACCATAAGTCAAACACCGGTTGGCTCAGTAATTTTCAAAGCCAGCAAAACCTGCCGGGTGTGGCTATCCAGGAGGGAAAAAGTACAAAATCACCCGGGCATGATCGGATCTTCGTCCTGATTGGACGGAAAAGCAAACCCGCTTTGACGGGTTTTGGAATCATCCTGGACTTGATAATCTTCCTGCTTCGGCGTAGAAAAATCGAAATCATCCAACAACCCATCGGCTAAAGTTTGACGCAAATGGAAAATGGAGGAATAATTCATAATTAATCCTCAAAAGAACAAAAACCAGGCGTAAATGGACGGTAGGAATGGCAATTGAGTGGGAAGCATTGGTGGGAGAAAAAAGGCCAATTTTGCCGGGAATCCGACCTCAGTATCAGGGACTCCAAAAATCCCGAACCCTTCATTTCACTGACTTTAGAAAAGAAGAACTTGAAATTTTTTTCTTTTCCAGGCAGATAATCTCTTTAACACGCAAACCTTTGAATAAAATGAGTTTGGGTAGTCCGAACCTATGACGATGGAACGTGATCAATCAAGTCAACTTAAACGAAATCGGGAAACCATTTCCTGACGTCGAGCTGGGTGGATGGCAATAACGCTACAATACGACCACGCATTTCCGGACTTTAATGGAAAGTGAGAAAATAATTGACCGGAGATCAGCTTTTTAACACTAAAAGATTTTACAGAGCAATTGCGGCTTGGCAGTTTCCCCTTGAAGATGGAGTTAAAACGACTGTAAATGGCCACTGCAGCTTTCCAGCACCAATTTGCTGTACCCGGACATACCTTAGCTGGCAGGGCGATTAATTAACTTTTCATAGAGAAGACGAACAGTATTTTTTTAACAAAAGACACTTCCACTTTTGTAGGCAGATGGCCGTTTCAAATTGCTGTCAGATGAGAATGTGATCGATTTGACCTTGGATTTATGTGGAAGCCACTACGCTGACGGAAGGTTAGAACAGGAATGAAGTTAAGAAGACGGTGGAGTTTTCCGACTAAACATGCAGTTTTTTCCCAGGATTAAAACCTCGTCCGATAGATTCTGCCAGCGGGGAGCCTGCCACTTCGCGAGACTATCCCGGGCGGTCTATGGAATTAACATTTTTTCGAGCAGCGGAAGGTTTTTGAGGCTATTGCTTGCGGTGTTGAATATGTGGATTTGAATTATCAGTCAATCGGAGAATCCTACTATAAAAAGTGACCTATAGCTACTTCAGCCTTTTCCAAATGGCCCGTATTTCCTATAAAATCAAATGCATTTGTAAAGCTGAACGATTTCCTAAATCCGTCCGGCGTTGAACGCGACAAACGAGGTAGATATTCGATTTTTCCAAAATACGACGATGCAGAAATCATCAAAGTGGGTAATCTGCTTTGAAGCCTCAGCATAATTCCTTTGAATTAGGAAATGGAAAAAAAGCTGGAATTCGGGTAATTGTATTCGGCCAGTTTATCACCGGATTGGTTGATCATAGACGATTACACGATTCTACCACTGTAACCAGGAAAGTCGTCCTCATCTAGCCATTTTCCAAATGCGGATAAACAGCTATAACTCGGTCTTGAATTGATCTGGAATCAAGACATAAATGAATTGTATTCCATTTGAGTTGAAACCCTTACTTGGGGTAACAATAATAGAATAGATCATTCACGAGTGGAAAAATCTCTATCCAAAGCCCATACTTTTACCGCTGAAAGAGAGATTTCTCAGGAAATTATCAATGGAAATTCGAAGTTTAAGTTTCGGATAAGTTTACCGGTCAAGTTTTCTGCGATTTATCTGGCTCCCGATATTATACAACAGGAAGGATTGAGGAACGCTTTTTCTTGATGTCGGGGTAAAGAAAGTTGTTCAAGGGAGGTTAAAGGAGAGGTTATTTTTCAATGCAAGATCTTCTCAAATACCATGGTGAATTAACAGGACCATCACCGGAAATGACTTAACTAATACCAGCGCGATTATTATGAACTCAGGTTTTTCCGAGTAGGGTATAGCCGAAAGTTTAAATCGATGATTTTTATAGATCCCCGAAATGAAAGACTTGAAAATAAATAAGGTGGCAGAGATTACCCTGATTTCTGGGTTAATGAAATTGTGGGCACTACTCTAGGGGAGACTTTAGGAGACTAATTTGTTCTATGACTTTGGCGCTTGATATGGTCAACAGGGATAGTGATTAACATCTGTTTTCTTTATTTCGGTATTATTGATCCAGCCTGAGCTGCTAGAAAAGTTATCCCACTTTCTATTGTTGTCAAATAGTCGCTACCACCACCTTGGGGACAAGATTTCAGAACTTATTGATCGAACTCTAGCCTTAGGAAATATTGTTCTGGGGTATTTTTAATTGTTGTTTTTTGGGCTTAATTTTAAACGCTTTTCAATATGGAATAGAAAGTAATGGCTCCTTGGCTGTATTTCCAATCCTGCGAAAGAAAAAGGAGCTCTTTTGGCTTTGGCAATTTCTGTTTCAAATATGTCTTGGAACTGCTTTCGGTGATTTTCTGAGTGATATCGTAGATTAATCCTATTTGAGTGGGGCATTGGTGACAGGCTGGAATTATTGGATGTGGCTTGGGATCCATTATTCACTTCTTTCAAATGAAAGTCATTTGTTCTGATGCCCCCTTTTATTTTCACTCGACAACTTTGAGCTACGTTGGAATTTTTTGACTAAACCTCTGAGCAAAAGGTGGGCTTTGATTTGGGGACTTTAAAATTCCTCTATATGTGGCATCGTGATTTTTAAGGAATCTTGGATATAGTGTTTCTCACCGAGGGTTTGGCTAAATTAAAGCCTCCTAAAGATTTTCTAAATACTCAATATTAGTAAGTGCCCCTGAAATGATGGTAAATAATATGTCTACCGTATAACATCCGAGGCCCTAATTTCCTTAGGAATTCTAGCTGTATGGTTAGTTCAGTCAAAAATTGATCTGAAGGATTTAAATATGAACAAGAATTCTTTTTACTGCCCATCCCATACTTGCACATGAGCCAAATTTATTGGCTGATTTGATTTAGGAAACCTCTATTCCCAAGTCAAGATTTCCGTTTTTTTATCGCCACGTGTAACTCAGAGGAAAAACACTTTTTCCTTTCTATAACAAAATCTAGGAACCTCCATCCTGTGTAATAAATATTTTTAAATAAGTTTTCAAGTGTAAAATTTAGATGAAATAGGTACTTGCAACAACGTAGGGTTAATCCTGCGCTATCTGTTTCACTCATTTTCAGCATGAAAAAACTAATCGTAATTCCTCTTTTTTATCACTGTTTACCTTTTAAGCGCTCATTCCTGTTTATGCTCAAAGCTTCTAAAGAGAAAGGGTTTGTCACACCCTTTTTCATGGAGAAAATCTAGACGGTTGGGGTTGGGAAAAACCTCTTACAGTGCAGAAAACGGAGGATTGTAATTGATCCAAAAGGTGAAGGAGGAGGCAATCTGTACACCGAAAAAGCTATATGGAATGATTTTAATCTTCCGCTCGAATTCCAATTGACTCCCGGAGCAAATAAAATGGTTTAGGGAATTCCACACTCCTTTGGGAAGGCGATGCAGCCTATGTAGGGAAAGAATTTCAGATTCTAGACAATACTGCGGAATAAATATAAGGATCTCCAGGAATAAATTCACGGTTCGGTCTATGGATTATCCTGCAAAAAAAAAGGGTTTCTCAAACCTGTAAGGCGAATGGAATCAGCAAAAGTGATCGTCCCAAGCATCCTAAAGATTAAAAAATCATCTTAATGGAACTGTCATTTTGGAAGGGGACTATTTTTGGAAGCGAGCAAAAATGGAGCACTAGTCATAAAGATCACCCTGGCCTTGCAAAGTCCCAAGGGTCATATTGGATTTCTAGTCCAACGGTGAATGTGGTAACATTTTAAGAATATTTAGAATTAAAGGAATTATAGAGAAGGGATGGAAGGAGAGGAGAAAAAGAGATTGGAGATAAGAGACTAGCGAGGCTTTAGCAGTCCCTCCGCACGAGTGACTGAAAAGAATTAAATATAACCTGTTATTCATCTTTATTTTATCTGAAATAGGTTTGTTGACTAACCTACTACTTGTGGCAGATAAGCGCGGTTTAGACATTTAAAAATTGTAAAGAATAAACATAAAAAACTAAAATGAAGTTAAGAAAAATCACATTTATTTCAGCGTCGGAATTTCATTAAGAAAACCGGCCTAGGATTGTTCGATTAACTTTAGGGCCCTGCTGCGTTTGCGAAAATATCAAAGCAGGTGGCCGACTTCGGACTGCGCATATTGGTGTAGGAAATATGGGAATGGAAGATCCTAAAAGCCATTCTTTCACATGCAATGGTCGATGTGACTGCAACTTTGTGATGTCGATAGCAATAATCCTTGCTGCTGCATCTAAGCTTTTTCCCCAAAGCGAAAACTTATGGAATTATCGAACTAATTGCTGAGGAAATGGAAGATGAGATCGATGCAGTGATCGTCTCAACTCAGATCATACCCATGGCGCCGGCGTCGAATGAATGGCAATGAAAAATGGAGAAGCCTGTTACTGGTCAAGACCCTTGACCCATTATGTGGTTGAAGCTCGTACAGATGAAAGGCTTTGGCTAAGAAGAAAAATTCTGTGTCAACTCAAATGGGAATCAGTTCATCATTTTTACTGATTATCCAAATTTAGTCAACTGTCTTTGATCCAGTCAGGGATTCATCGGGAAAGTACATTATCGTCGGTGCTGTCTCCAAAAAATTGGGGCTATGATGGGTCCCAGAACCACTCGGAAGTGATGCCGATTCCAGAGACCTTGGAAATTGGAAATCTGTGGCTGGGGAAACTTCCTGCCGAGCGTCCGTCAAGGCAAACGTGGTATCATCCAGCTAATTGGAGAACAATTAGTTGATTAACGGCTGCGGAAACATTGGTATAATGGGCGTTCATATTTTTGAATACGCCTTACAATGCACTTGCACTTGAATGTGGCCTCGAACGATCATCAATGAAATGCCGGAGCCAAATGGATTGGATTTTCCTGTAAATAATACCGGTAACCTATGAATTTCCTGAAACGCCATTACTGCAGAATCTTGAGTGGGTATGGTAATGATGGTCCAGGCGCGCCACCAAAGGCACGTAGGGACTTGATGCTTCCCAAACGGAAGACTTCCTGACAGCGGGGGCGAATGTTTATCGGGGGAAAATGGACCGTTTATTATTGGCCGCACTTCCAGCAACTGCCTCGAAAATAGTTGGATGGGAAGTATGTGGAGATGGATATTGAGCTTTCAACCTTGGCAAACCGGGTGAAAGAATTATGCTTCTGGAAAGTAAGAAGCACTCCATCAGTTTGTAGATCTGCCTTGGGAAATGGGGAACAAAAACCGCCTCCTTCGATTAATTCTGCAAAATTAACTGAGAACGATTCTTCTCGGTGTGATCGCCGGACCGCCCTTCCCTAATGAGACCCTGAACTGGAACAGTAAAAAAAGCAAAAGTTTGCGGAGAAGAAAGGCAAAATAAGTTTTTGAATGGCAAATATCGGAAGTTCATAGGTTAAGAATCAGATTTGACATCAAAGCATTGAAAGTATAAACACCTTCGTCCGCCTCAGCGACCAAAAAATGTTTCGAGAAAACAAACTGTTAGGAATATCTAATAAATGCCTCTGAAGCTAATTCGGAGGCTTTTTTTTATGGCATAAAAAGTGAAAAGATTAAAGAAGAATTGAGAATGGGAATATGAGATTAGAGACGAGTACAGCACTCGACCCAAATATTCCAATCCGCACGGCGGACAACAGTTTCTTTGAATTTTTCCAATATTTCCAATCTTTAACCTCAATGTGGAAAAACTACCTTAAAATATCCCTTTCGAACTTCGAAGCGCAAGCTTATAATACCGCCATTAATCTTTTGGGATTGACGATCGCTTTGATCAAGTTTTTATTGCGATTCCACTTTACATTCATCACGAATGGAGCTAATGATCGAATGATGACTGATGGCCCGACAGGATTATAAAATCAATCCAGGAATTTGTTTCAAATGGAGAGAGTGAATTGGTTTTGGAAGTTCGCACTGCTTGCTTCCTGTGACGCTACGGGAAGAGTTTAACTGACGTTGAAAAAAGCAACGCGGTTTTCGATTTGAGTATTTTTCTCATCGGTCATTGGTCGATTGCTGGCAAGGCAATCAGGAAAGAGTCTAAAATTCGCTTTTGTTGGATGAGATACTTTTATGAATGTTTTTGATTTTAGGATGAATTGGTTGGCAAACAGAGAAACTGTTTATTCAAGAGCCAAATCAACCTCGTACTTTACGGAGTCAACAGCCAAACAACTATTGGGTCAGCTGTAAATGCCGAAGGAAAATCCTCAAAGTCGATGGGGAAGATTACCTCGTGACTGGAGTAATGCAAAGAATTCCGAGTGCCAGCCACATGGAGTTTGACTTTTTAGCTTCGTTTAAAACGCACGAGATAGTCGTGAGCCCGATGGTCTCCTAGTAAATTATTAGCAACTATGTGAAAATGATAGCCAGGAGCAGATATGGATCAGTTTAAGTCCAATATGGAAATCAATGGTAGCAATACTTTGAAGTTGATATGGAATGAGTATGGTTTTTCAAACCGCGTTTTTTACGCAACCAAAACACTTTACTTCCATTCATTTGGGAGAATCCCTACTTTAAACCCAATTCAAACCTTGGGACGGAGATCAAAGTACCCTGTATATTTTTGGTATCCGTATAGCGATGCCTACTTTCTTTGCCATTGGTATCATTAATTTATGTAAAGCCTCGCTACTGCTTGAAGCTACTGAGGCGAATAAAGAAGTAGGCTTGCGGTAATAGTGATGGAGCACGGTAGAATGCAGCTTTTCGGGCAGTTCGTATCGAATCCATGTTACTTCCTTTGGGCGCGATTTTATTAAGCATCCGTAACTCTTACTGAATCGCCAAATTCCATTTCGAGAATTTTGGTGGAGTACCTTTGAATTTTGAGCTTTTATTTCCCACCAGCGGGAATGGCTGGGCTGCTGGACTAGCTTTGATTAGTTGGATTTATTAGCAGGATTTATCCATCTAATAATTCTTTCGCAGATGCCAACACTTTAAAAGCAATGGGTAATAAATTCAACACCATCGAGGTGGAGCCTGGGTGCGGAATCGCTCGTCGTATTTTCAATTCTTTGTCTCCATGGTTTTTGATTTCCACTTTTTGTAGTCAAAATCAGCTTGTCATTTATGCAAGAAGTCAAATCTGGGTTACGAAGAAAGAGCAAGTTGTCGTTGAATTACCATCATAACATGCCGGGAGGCTATTCCGACGCTTCGTGACGAGATGGTCAGATCCGGTGCGGCGATTTCAATTTCAGAGCAGCAGACATGCCTCATAATGGTAAAGGCAGGATATAAGGATTTTCCGGGTGGCGATAATACGGCGCGAGTTTAATGATTACGGGCCTATGCTGGCTGATACCTGTTTGATAAACCATCAACTTGGATCTTTTAGAAGGACAAGACTACTCCAGAATCAGAACCCATCACGAAAGCCAGTTGGAAGATGAAAATTCACAAATGCCAATCTCTTGAAATGAATCCGCCGTTGGCAGAAATGGGATGGACAGCAAAAGAGGCAATTGGAAACGAGTCAAATGTAGATTCACCAATAATCGCTGGTAAAAGGAGTCGTCAAAGACTTTACTTCAATTCCCTTCATCAAAAAGTGGGCCGATTGGTCATCTTCAATGATCCTAATGAGGAAAATATCTTGCTGATCAAATTGATGCCTGGAAAACCCAACAGCTAATCTCGCCACGATTGGCGAGGTTTGGAAAAAACTTGTTCCAGAACCGCCCTTTCAATCCGAAATTTCTAGATCAGGAATAAGCCAAGTCTCTAATCAAATCTGAGCAAAATGTAAGTTTGATTTTAGTCTCTTGCAGGAATTGCAGTGTTTATCCGCTTAATGGGACTATTTGGGTTGGTGTCTTATGTAGCGTTTGCGAAGAACACGAGAAGATCAGTATTCGAAAAGTCCTTGGTGCTAACTCAAGGTGATTATTGTGCTCCAGGTTTATCCATGGATTTCTTAAGCTTCTGGTGTTTCGGCTGTTTTGGCAATTGGTCTGGAATATGGTTTTCAGATTCTGTTGGGAGCCTTTGCAAATCGAACCGCGCTGACCATCTGGCCAATTTTGTAATCGCTATTTTATTGGTCATGGTTTTAGCTACGCTAACTATTGCTATCGAAGTTGGAAAAGTATTCCGCTTGAATGCCGGCTACTAACGCTGAAGAGTGAATAAACTGATTATGATATTAAGATTTTGGATATACGATTTTCTGAGAATCGTCATTTCGAGAACAGCAACCGACAACTGACAACTGATAACCCGAAAAAAATGATAGCAAACTTAAAACTTAGATAAATTCATCCGATCGCGGTTTCCAACGGGTTTTTTCATCCTCAAGGCGAATCAACCTGACGCATTACGAGGTGAATTATAAACCTTGATGGGACCATGGAGCGGGGAAATCTATCTTTGCTTAATATTCTTGGACTACTGATGAAGGAATATGAAGGCGAGTATTCTTTTTGGAATCGAAGCATAAGTCCCATGAAAGAGCGTGAAGCGATCTGGGTTGCAGCAAAAGTGAGTTCGGATAGCTTTTCCAGCCTATCATTTGATCGATGAATTGACGTTTATGAAAACATCGAGCTTCCTTTTGCTCTATGAAAATGTGTCTTCAAGTGAGGCGTAAAAGTATCATTGCCCAATCTGATGGATCGATTTAATAATGGTGCAAAAAAAAGATCCTTTTTCCTGCTCAATCTTTCTGGTGGTCAGCAGCAGTTTAGTTGGGATTGCTAGAGCTGTGGCAAGGAAGACGAGGGTTTATTGGCCGAACGAACCTAAACAGGAAATCTCCATTCCGGTCAAGCAAAGAAAATTTATGGAATGGTTTCAAAACTTCATCGGGAAGGAAGCCACCATTAATTCAGGCAATTCAAATGCTTCGAGATAAAGCCCGACTTTGCAACCCGATTAAATCAATATATGGCTAGATGGAAAAATTGAAAGTGATGAAGGCAAATTTAATTGGATTAAAATTTCCCTTGGAATAGGGCTATTTTTCTATTTTGCGGAAAAAATAGTAAGCTCAGGATACCTTGAGGATCGATTTTTCGAGAAGCGTGGAAATTAAGCTTTACAGCCTAATGTGAAACCTACCAAAACCCGGCCTTAACTCCTTGAAGTATTACAATGGAAAAGCAAGTAGCCAAGCCTTTCCTCCATCTTCCTTCAATAGGATTTAATACTACTTTCGCTCAACAGTCTGGCCAGCAGTTTCAAGCAGATTGAAGTGAAATTGTGGTGACCAATGTGACCAATGAGATCATTTCCTCAGGACGTCAATGGTGAACTTGCAAACATCTTTCAACTCAGGGCGAACGAATCCTAGATACTCAATCTGCAAAATTGGCTTAGACGCCGGCGAGAAGGGTTTTGGATCGTGCTAGGTCCAGCAGGTTGGTTTTTTGATGGTTGCTCGAAGGTATTTACAAGTATTACTTGAACCAAGAGCCTTTTTTGGAATTGAACTGGAACTTAGCTAATCAAAAGAGCAATTGCTCAGATTCAAGGGATTTGTGGTACGCAGGTTTTACGTACCCTTTCGATCAAATATAATCAGCAATCTGAAGTAGCAAGGACTGGAATCTGTTTTTTAGTGGATGCGCATGGTTCAAATTGGGAAAATGACCTTTGGGACTTATCTGAGATTTGCAACTGCAGGTTGGTGTTACGGCTGAATGGTTCCGGTAGATCCCACTTCCGTGGAGAATAAGCCTGTCAAGAGTCTGTGGAATTTCCTGAGTTGTATGAAATAGCGGCGCTCTAATCGAGCGGACAAAGTTTACAGCAAGAACTCTTGGTGAATTCTACGAAAAGGATTTGAAAGCAATTCAAGGCGATGTATTAATCCAAAGTGCTTCAGCTTTTAATAATTATTCCCACCTTTATAACTTCGCTGGATGCCGTTCAAATTCAAAGATCAATTATTAAAAAATCTATCTCAAAATAACCCTCGGTTTTAAGCCTGACCCATATCCGATTTTTTCAAACAATTTCCGAGTAGACTTGATGTAAGTTAGGAAGTAGAGTTAACTTACAAAAATCCAGGAGCTTCAAAAAGCTTCATAGATCGAAAAGTCTTATCAAGACGTGCGATTTGGCCCATCAGAACTTATCACCCGCAGTTTTTCGCAAAAGGCAAATACCGGGAAGTGCAAGGGATGGCTCAAACGGAGGCTCAGCTGCCATCCTCAGAAACGATTTCGATTGGAGACTCTCCAATTTTGTGGATTGGCCAACTGCCCAATCAAGCAATTAGTTGCAAGCTCAGGCTGATCAAGGCTCATCTGTTTTATACCTGTTTTTTTCCAGGAATATTGATGAAGCATGCCTTGGGGGGGACATTTGGTAAGTAATCGAATAGTGTTATTTGGGATTCTGATTTTGAGAAGTTGTGATTTGTAATTCCAAGGAATGCTTTTTTAGAAGATACCGTGGCCTCCGGCGGCTTTAGGACGTAAGGCTTTAAATAAACTATATGCCTACGTTTTTCAATGTAGGTTGCGTAGTTTAAAAATCTCTTTGAGACTCGGCGAGATCTTTGTGTCTGTAGTGGTAAATATGAAACATAAAAAAAGCAAGCCAAATCTGGCTTGTTTTTTGTGATAGTAACTAGTTGGGTTTGTTTTTAAAGCTTGCAAAGAACATGTCCAAATCTGGAATCAAAACGATTTCGAGTTCTTCTGTTTGATTGGCATATTTTCCCGGGGGTAATCAATTAGCTACAAGGTGGCATATAACTCGCACGACCCTGCAGCGATCATTTTCTCAGGAGAAACATTGAAATCATATTGAAGCTTACGGAGAATGATGCTTTGTCGCCGCTTTTCCGATAAGTCCCAATTATCTAATCACACCGGTAGAGATTGTTCTCGATCATATGACCTTCGATCATTACTTGAAGACTAGGTTCGCATTGATTAACTCAGCCAGTGTTAGCAGCAAAGGATTAGCTTTGGCTATTGATCTGGTAACTACAGTATTGAAAGAAGTTTGTCCGAAATACAGAAATCATTAAACGCGACAGTTTGGTCAATACTGATCAAAAATATCATCAGTACCTCTTCAAATGGCTCTCAGTGATGTTTTTGGTTTAAAATTGTAAGGATACGGCCAATTTAGCAGAATCCCTCCATTGTTTTGCTTCAGCCAATTGTGGCAGGATCTACTTTTGCTAGGCGTAGATTTCAATTTTATCCTTAGACTTTTTTGACATTACATTGCACCTTCCAAACTGTACATTCCATCATTTTGAAGTGACAAGGCAATCGTTGGTGTCTCTAAGTGAGTTGATCCGGCATTAAATACTCAGCAACTCTGGCTTCGATAATAGCCATTTTTTTTCCTTAATTTCAGTTTCTCTTGATTGTCATCGCCAATTCAGTCTGAGTTTTTAAAAAGATTCTTTCTAATTCAGTTATTTCTTTTTGAAACGCAGGAAAGAAATATCAGGGAACTAGGCATTCCAGTTATGCTTAGTGAGTTTTTCAAATAAAGTATTCGTTTTTTTCTTGTTTGGAGTGTTTATCCAAAGCAGTAGCCAAAACTTCTAAAACAATTTTGCCGATTCAAAAAAAAAGCAGGATTTAAAGAGGCCGAAATGGAAGGGTAAATAAAGCAAAAGGGCAATAAAAAAATCCCCAAAATGAATTTTGGGATTTAGTATTAGTTTGTGAAATAAATCCACAGATTGACCGTTTTTTGATCATTATCTAGAAAATTCGCCAAAATCGTTGAAAGGATTTTAAACATCATTCATGACTCGATATGCTGCTCGTGTGATGTCTGCTTTGGAATCAGGAGACTCAAAATCAAAACTTAGTGGCGGTTAGCCTTGCCATAATTTGTATTTGCCTTGCTTGCCTATCGATCAACATAAATTACCAACGATTCCATCATTTTTTATTGTATTTGACTTGGTTGTAGGTTCCTCGTCCTTTTTCCTGCCCTCTCGAGCGAGCTCACCCTTCGTCGTCTCGATAAGTTGTATCCTCTCGCTTGAGCCAATAGTCAACTCTGGCTGTACGTAGCCCCTATACTTGATCGAATCGGTAAAAATCTTATAACTGCACCAGAATAAAGTCTTGGCTTTTCATCCCTGTTCTCTGATCCTTGTGATCCTAGCCCGCACCAATTGTTAGATTTAGCCACAGGTGAAACTTGCTGAGGAATCAAACTCATTGGTTTCTACAAAAGCAAAGGTTTTTTATATTTTTTTAAAGGACCTTAATAT
>Ga0163217_1044213_pt1 | contig 13144 bp, 8 predicted proteins | sample SynspAceP_FD_185933 | JGI IMG/M metagenome (GOLD analysis project Ga0163217, IMG submission 185933) | Saline lake microbial communities from Ace Lake in Antarctica - Synechococcus sp. Ace-P (PacBio error correction) | ecosystem: Environmental > Aquatic > Non-marine Saline and Alkaline > Saline ...
CCAAACGAGGATGGTATTTGCAGGAATGAGAATCCACGTCGCCGAGTCCCAAAATACAAAAAAAATAGAGTTGAAGCAACAGCGGTGTGGTTCATAGAATAGCCAGATAAAAATTAAGTGCAAGGCCAGCCACCACTTTAATTGACCATAATTGAGATTACCAGCTACCAGCAGCCACTCCACAATTGAACCATAAATTGCAACGACGGTAGCCGCACGAGAAGGCCCACACAACAATGGCCTTGTAATAAAGTTGGGAATTGGACCTAGGTTTTATTACCGGGGTGAAATCAAAAATTCATCTTGTATGGCCTTCCTATAGAAGTTGTGTAGCGCATTGCGCGACGAATAAGGCAATTCGATAATACCGCCTGACCCGCGTAAAACGATGATGATGTACAATCAATTCCACTGAGAGTAAAAAATCTCTGGGGCTTTATAGGTTGAAACCCAGACCAAACGTTGTGCTTAATAAGCTAACTCTATAACCACGGATAATGGATGGAAAAACACCAGTGAGTTGAATTTTAGCGACAACAATGGCCATATCCCGACAGACACGAGGATCATCAGTGTCCGCGCTTGAGGAAAACAATAAAGACACCAAATGTTTTGTGGCTCTGCCAACCCAGTTGATCGTGCAGCTTCGGTTTTGGCCGCTAATTCACAGATTCGATGGATGCCCGCGAATGGCTTCGCTCATATAGGCACATGTTGAAAGCGCCGACGAAGACCGCCACAGGTTGATAGGGTGCAAGTCCGTAGCCCAATGCTAGGCCACCATTAGTTAAATATCTAATAACAATTTTGACCAAAGTAGGGCGTTCCGGCGAATTACGCTGATGATAACCACGTGCAAACAGCGGATGGGAGCAAAGCGGAAAAGACTGCAAAAATACCAATCCACACCGACAAAGAATACCAAAAAAGAAGTGAACGGGCAAGAAATTCGAATTCGTGACGCCAGGCCGCCTTGATCAATAGGGGCGTGATCTCGACCATTAAATTGAAATTCCATTGGTCTTACTTTTCATTTTTTCAAGTGATAAAAACGTACAAATGTTAATCACCAGTGACGCATAAGTGTCCTTAGTTACCTTGCGATCCCACGTCGCGCTATGCGCGCCATAACACGTTCACAAAGTGTTGACCAATAAAGGTGAGGCCTAAAGCATTCGTTTTTGCAAATAGGTTCACCTCTATTTGCGCCTTTTACTCATGTTGGAATCCAAAACACCAATCCACTTATCGACCAACGACTGGTAAGTACCGTCAGCTTTTAAATTTCTGCTAGGGCCGTATTAAGTGCAGCAAGCAGTTTCAGGCTTGGTTTTTTTGATGGAGATAGCCGCAGGAAACGCGTAATTTACTCGACTCTACCATTTTAATAATCGGCGTGTTATTCTCTAATGGCAAACCATTACTGGTACAACTCATCAGGATCATAATATCGATGCGCCCTAGTGGTTAGGCCATTCATACATGTCAGGTTAATCCCTTGAAAAGGTTCTGGTTACGCCAAATTGCAGTTAGCATTTTCCCGAGCCCATTGGTTACCAGTTTGTTCAATCTACAACCAAGTCAGAGCCGACACGCTTGCCAGAAAAGAAAATCATCATAGGCCCGTAAACATTCGTTGTATCGCCCGTTACCAAGAGCCGCTTAGAACCTGCGCTGTAGTAAGGGTCGGTAAAAGTAACGCGCCAGATTTCGGCCGTTCTTACAAGTGTCGACACTCATGCTACATAATACAGGCATACAAACGAGCCTTACCGACTCAACCTGGGCGCGATAATTGTTCCGTTTCCAAGGGGATGATGGTACGTTAAACTTCTACGCCCATCTTTTCAGCCCAGAGCCTTGGCAAATATCAACATCGAAACCGACGCTAGTTGCGACTTTAGATGTCCAACAAAAACTAAATGGAGGGGTATAGCACCGAGTTAACCACTTTGAAACACGTCGTTAGGAATGTCATTGAGATCACGGGCCTGCACTGGCATAGCCAATCATTGACACTAGCCACTTGCACCACTCCGCCGCGCAGCAGCTTAGAGATTGAGAATATTTTTTTAGTAAATGCCCTTCAATATTGCTATTCCCCATTCAGTTTATTTATAAAAACGATGCATATTATTAGGCCTCGCAACTTTTATACTGGTTAATAACTGAGTCTTATTACGTGAGGGTACTTGTGAAATTGATATATCCAAGTTTTATAAGTAATAACGATCGTTTTAATGGATTTCTTTAAACTTATCGGGATATATTAAAACTTCTGTCTATCACCTTTTGAATATAAAACACAAATTCGCACTCAAACAGACTCTTATTGCTTTTTTTAAGCGACTGCCCCCAAAAAAACGTTATCCAGTTTCACTGAGAGGTCAGATCGAACCCAGATTGACCTACATAGGTCCCAGCGCAATCTGGCTTTCGATGTAGTTTTGGATCAATGCCGCAGAGCAGTGCGTGTACGAGTGGTGTTGATCGCCTCAATATTGCAGGTGAAGGCTCTCCAGTTAGTAATTATCGTATCAATTGGGCGTCGGAGGCCCTATTAAGGTATCCCGGATATAAATACAAATTGGTTTATGACATCACAATGGCATGTCAATCAAATGAATTAAGTAAAAAAGAGCAATGGTTTAGAACATTGTGTTTTCAATTATCAAAAACAATGATGCGTTGTTTCTCTTTTGCATTAATTCATTTATATTATGCACACACTAAAAAACATAATGCTTCAACGAAAAGATGTTCTTATAAATTTAGTCATAAAGTGATTTTTATTAATAAGTTTTTTACTCAATGATATTTAAGCTTAGCTATACCCTTATTATTAATTTTATTAATTTGACGCTTGGAAAGGTATATGGAACAGATATATTAATGGAAAAGTGAAAAAATAATATTTAATAAGAAAGTTTAAATCATTTAGAATTTCATATGGTTTTTAACAACTGACTTTTATAATGAAATATTGGCTGCTTAATATTGGCGTCATGATGGTTTCTTCTAAGAAATTAATTTAGAGCGAGCAATAATGAAAATAATACAGTCACGAAAATCAAAAAGCTCCATAAGCTAAAGGTTATTATTCTGAAGGGAAGAAATGCACCCTGCCGCAAGAGATGGCCTGAGAGGTTGGTTTGAGTTATTAAAGGCACCCTGAAATAATGGGGGTTAAAAAGTCACAGAATGCTATAGAAAATAGGGATTTGACCCTATTTTAGCAATACATTGACTTAGGCTATGTTGATTTTTCTAAAAAAACACGGTTACGAAATGAAATGGACGGCGTGGGTGAGGAGATGGGAGAAGAGGTCCAAACTCAAATTTATGCGTCAACTAATAATGCTGGACTTGGAATCTGGCAGCAGCTCAATAGCAAGCGATGGTATGCGCCCAGAATAAGGCAAGATACTTCAATGGGACATCTATATGCTACTGGTCTGGCCTGCAAAACCGCATTAAATGCGCTGAACGAATTTATTAAAGGAAAAAATCCCCGCAGAATGGATTTCAAATATGTTTATAACGAGACCGGGCAGGAACCCATCAATGCTCGAAAAAAGCTCAAGCGGGGCGGTTTATTGCTATCTAAACAATGCGTGTCGGATAATTGCTCAGTCGATTTGCGTCGAAATATCAAAAGATTGCCATTATTGATACAGATATGCATCACGGTCAGGGCATACAAGAAATTTTTTATGATGCGTAAAGATGTACTGTAATACCTTCTGTACACGGTAATTCCGATTAATTTTTATTCCAGTGGTTGCAGTCACGACGCCACGAAAAAGGTCAGGGCGAATTGGCTAATGGCTATAATATTAAATTTATCCGATGCTCATGGCACAGATGAAAAAGGGGTTCTTTAGTTATGTGGATTAAAGCGATCGATAAATGTAAAAATTATTTTAATCAGATGTGATCGTTCATGTCTTGGGTTTTGATGCTATAAAGACGATGCCGCAAGCTAAATGTCATGTTAGTACACAGGGTTTAATGGAATTAGCAAAAAAAATGAAAGCACTAAATGGCCCATTTTGTCTAGTAGAAGGTGGTTACTGTATAGAAAACTGAGTGAAAAACTTACAGGCTTTTTGGGGAGGTTATATCAGAAGAAAAATAATAAATATTTTATATATGCTTATTTTAACTATTTTTTTTCAGTGATTAACTATCAAATAATTTGGAATCATTCATTATAGTGGCTGTTTATTTTTTTGTATTACGGAAATTAGTTTTCCCATTCATTCGTGATAGGTTAATTATGTCTTCATTTTAGATATATTAGGCTCTGTTTGTTATGTTTTTATTTATATAAGCATATTGAATCGTCCGGATATAATGTCGAGAAGAATGTGGTGGCACGCTTTTTAATAGTACCTGATCGTAAAGGAAATACGCCTATGCGCTATGAAGCAGTTGTTATTGGCTCGCTGGTATGGGTTTGGCGACATCGATTGCGTGGCATCTTCAGAAAAATAAATCTCTATAGGTTCTACTAATGCGAGGTAAAAAATCGCCCGGATCTGAAACAATCTTACGGTAATGCTGGGGCTGATCCAACCGAGAGGCGATTCATGTTCCGCGCTTCCTTTCCCAAAAACAGCCGATTGAGTAAAGTTTTGAAAGTAATTGCCTAATAAAAATACGATATCCCGTTAATGCTGTTGGCCTGCGCTCCTTCGGTATCGCCAGCGTTACTACAGTATGGCCGTTTTGTTTCAGCGCAAGTCTTTGTCCAAAAACACCATAGAGAAAGAGTGGCAAACTCTCAATGAAACATTGTAGCGCGCGAGCATCAGGAAATGATCACGGGCAGCCAGCGCCGAAATTAATGATCAGACTACGGTGAATGGCTGGAAATTGAAATGCGGAATACGAACCGAAGCGAATCTTCAGGCGGCCGTCTGAAGCCGCTAAGACTGGACGTGCCAACAGAGGGGTATGAGCATCATGTTCATTTCTCTGCTGAATAAAGAAAACTTAGAAAACCTAATCGGTAACTTTGAAAGGGTTTAGTTGGTGGCCATTACACTGGTTAAATTCGTCGTTGCAAGTAGGTTTCTTCGAACCCCTGGGAAGCCCTTGGTGAAAGGCCTATGCCAAAAGCTTCGCAAGATATGCAGGGTGAATCAATATGGTGAGTGTAGTGTCAAAGAAATTTTTGTTCCCATGCGGTTGATGGTTGGCAAATACATCACCGATGACGATATTTTTTATAGTGGATCATCTAGTGATTGCAGCACGGGCCATGGTCTAACCAGTTGATAAAACCTTTAGGTTATCCCCGATAATTGCCTTTATTTGGCCGATTGCCGAGGTTATCACCGAACACTTTGAAACAAAAAGACATCAAAAATACTATTAATCATAGCCGCTGTGGTGGACAATAGACTGAAAGGGTTTTGTCCAATGGGGCCAAATGACAGGCTAAGGTGTTCGTATTACGAACAGGCACAGAGATGAACGCTAATGGAAGCGGAAAAAGATATAGGAACAACTGTCCTGCTGTGTTGGCTTTTGCCAAAAAAATCTTACAGTTGAACGATCAAGTAGGAGAGTGAAACCTGTGTGGAGTCTAAACCTGATGCCCTGATATGAGCCTGTGCATAGGTTTGCTTTCCGGTAAACACGCTAAGATTTGTGGTTCGCTTTTGGGCATGGTCATCAGGCTTCACGCTGGGGGCCAATTTTACAGGACGTATCATTGAAAAGAGGTTAATTCACAATGAAAACCCGTGACGGTAGACGTTAGCGCATTTTGTGCGCTCAACGGCTTCGCTAGCAATGTAATAAAAAAAATTTATGGAATATTTGGAAATAATATCCGATGCAAAAAAATTAAGTATAAAACCACGTATGAGCCAAAATTGGTTACTCACAATTTAAGACGGTTATATTTATCAAGGCGCAAGTAGGGGCCATTGATGAAGATGTGGCGGCTCAGACCGTTAACCTGCTTGAGTAAAATACAAGCATTGTTAGAAAGAAGTAGGTAGTGATAAATCAAAAAAATACTATCAGCCACGGTATGCTGAAAAGCAATGAACTGACTTTGAAAGCGATGGAATGCAGTATGGGATAAGTGGTTTGACGATACAATACGCTCCAGCTAGAGCGTGCGGGAGAATCACTTTTTAGCGCACCCTGATTTGTTGGTGGAGATCACCGTCATCAGCCGTTGAATAAAGGGCTTAGCACAAAAATCTTTATATCAATTGAAGGTGTTGAAAAAGCGATGTTTGATCGTGATCTTGGGGCCTTATAACATGAAATACGTATTTTTTTTTCATTTCAAACGACATCATAAATAAGAGAAAAAGCTGCGCTATATCTAAGCTATGTTGTATTATCAATTGGATATGATGAAAAATCCACCCAAAAATTATGTGATTTTAGGGTGTTAAAAAAAACCTAACGTATTTTGGTGTTTTTTCGTTTTCAGATAATAAACATAAATACATAAATATAAGTGCTTGTGATTTTTTAATATGATAGAACAAAATTAGCAGATATTTGTTTGAAATTGGACGCAGATAATGCTTCATGTGCTTCATTGATAAATTTATATATGAAAAGGGTAGTGTTTAGTGCTGCGAGGCTAACGTTTAAAATATTACCCAATCCGGCAGTACAGTCAGCCTCAAAAAAATTAGAAAAGAAAAGATTGAAAGCCAACTTGTTATTACCGTAATTACCAAGCCTTTAAAAACTTACACCATTGGGCATTACTGTTTGCAAGTTGCTCAAACAATTTTCACAGAAAGTTACGCTTTACCATTGAGGCGAATGAAAGGAAGTAAACTCACACCTTTTAGAAGGTGGAGATTAAGCTTTTAGTGGCAGTCCGAAGTTCACACCCAAAATACAATGAACTTCCCTCGTATATTTTACAAAGAATTTTGTAATGCCAATATCACGTTGGATTGATTGTGAAATTCAAGCAAGGAAATTTAAATGATATTAAACAAAAAAAAATCCCTGCCATTGGTATTTTTGTTTAGGTACAACACACCCCCTGAAAATACTTAACCAAAACTATTGTTTGAACAACGATTTTTATCTATATTGTGGGTATCATCATCCCTTCTGTTTATCAAGCACTCCCAATTTGAGTTTAAATGACCTATTGCAAAGAAGATTATCATTGGCGTTTGGTTAGCGAAGAAATTTGGTGAGTCCTACTCTCCAATTACGTTATTTAAAGGAAGCTAAATGGCTTAACTGGTCGCGTTAAGTGCCTATACCAATAATTTAGATGAAGCGGTTCGTCTGATTTTATAGCTGGATACGAGTATTGTGCTCTTACCCGTGATCAATATTATTGCAAAATGGCGACTTAACCTAGAAATCCAAGCTTAGGCGTTTACCAACCCAAAGAAGGGGTTGCTGACATTTAAGCCTGTTTCACTCATGGTTTTGGCCATAAGCACAGAAATGTTGCTAAAAACTCATAGCACTTATGCTAAATTTGTGGTTTAAATTCGAAGAAATTGTAGAATTGATTTGCAGTAAATTTGACCGCGTCTAAAAAACGAATGATCCCGCTTATGGTTTATTGGCCGCAATTGGCCAACTCCCGCATGGGTGAATTGGCTTTTATTCCGCAGCGCACTTCTCTTCCTCCGAAAGAATCGGGCGTTAATTCACACAAACGTTTTTTTTTTTCCACCGTTGAAGTCGGTAGTACGTTTTATACGAAAGTCGAACAGACTCAGTTATTACGTTGGTTTGAATGCGGTTGTTGAATGATTTTTCAATTTTGTTTTTAAGCCCCTCCAAACTGGTAAACACATCGTTTGTCCAGATAGACCTTGGAACGAAATCAGCCGGGAATTGGTTGGTGTTTTATCGAACCCTGCGGCCATTGCAAAGCAGCTTTGGCGACAATGTTGCAGTTCCACGCCACGTGTGAACGAGCGCTTCTCTTGATAAAGTGGTTGGGCATTGTGGATATGTGGACATTAGAAACAGCCTTTGTCGGTTGAAGTGCGCCCATTTTAGCGTAATTTTGATAAAAGTGGCACACCGAACGATATTTATTAACCGGTTTTGTCCTGAGCGTGGGTGTGAATAGAGTCGTGATGGATTTCGAGGCCAGAGTATTTTCGACATGAAAGCGATAACTGCGAGAGTTTTTAAGTCGATCGCAAAGTAAAAAACGCAAGAGTGCCTTGTCATCCTATAGCGAGCGGCTCAGCAATCCAGTAATTCGTTTAATTGGCCATCCGGATTTACCGGCGCAATGATGTTTTGGTTAGAGTCAATGGGTTCGGCCAAGTTGTCTCAGTGGTTCTAGAAAGGCCTGTCAATATCCGTTTCTCTGGTTTTCGTACATTCATCCGAATAATCAATCGCCGCGCCCCAACTCTCGAACTGCTCAGCTGGATAAAAAAATTCAGCTTATTGAGCCCAAATTAATCAACCAGTAAATTGAGCTTCCACAAGTCAGGAACAGTCCGAGTTCTTTGGTAGTATGGGCTTTTATAGATGGTCCACTTTCAGCTTTTTTATTTTTACAAAAGACGGATCAGATCCACGCTCTGGAGAATTGTGGAACCGACGTTAGTGGCGCGATGTAAACATAATTCAACATTCCGATCACCGTCGTGAAAGCAAGCGATGTTAAGAGAGGTTGCTTCCGCGAATATCATTCAAGTAAACTCAGCCAGAGTGTGATTGTCCTGGTCGGTGGCAAGATGACTTTTTTGAATCCTAAACCGTGCGTAAGTTACTGTTGGTGTTTGCTGAAGGTGTTGGTACTGTTGGAGTAGGGAGTGGACGATCTATTTTATTATGAATTCATGAAAATGGTTTCCTCATGAAAACCCGTAGCGTTCCATTCTTATGTCTTCAATGAATATTTGCTTTTATTGTTTTCTGCCTGACACTGGGCTGAAAAGCCGAGCTCTTCCCAAAGGAAAATATTTATCTAGATCCAAAAAGCGCCACTTCAGAACTTTCGTCTGTGGTGTGGGAAGTCATCTCGGCTCTAAAAGTTCAGCCACAAGATAAAAATAGGTGAAAACTTGATTATTATGAGAGGATGCTGATACATGCTGAACGGACTTGCCTTACAGGACTAGCGAATTGATCCGCTTTCCTCCAGTGTTTTCTCTTAAGTCCCTTCCACTGTGGTTTTCTTGGTTTTCCCATAAAACCTGCAAGGCATGGTCCAGAAACCTAAGCGTGGTTCAGATATACGATCGACACAACAAAAGTCGCCCGTTTATACAAAAGGAATGTTCGCGCTGTGATGATTTCTAGGCGTTGTCATAATCTATGTACTCCACCACACTTGGGCATAACGCTCTAACACGATTACTCCCCAAATAAGGAATTTTCATATCACTTACGGCATTGACGCATTGGGGTGGCGCAGTCTCATCTTTATGAATTTCTTTAGCGCTCAAGAACGAAGCTTGGCGTATTTGACGACTTTATCCTTCCTGATTATAACCTGAATTCAATCCATGGTAGTGACCCACCCAATAACTAATAGGGTGTTCAGCGAATGAGAATATCTAGCGTTTTTCAATAATGAGGCCCGTTAAGTGGTTTTTTGGGTCCCCGTCCCAGTCGGTAAAGTGCCAATCGAGTGTTTTTGTTGATTTCCCGAAATGTTGGGTGGTCGGAAGCCTTTCGGGTATCCTAAAAGCGCCGTCTTCTAGAGTTTTGAAATTTCTCTTCTTCATCAGTGGTTTAGGCCGGAGTGAATAATCCGGCCTACCGATCTCTTCGAGTACATCTTCTAGTGCTGCGATTTGCCTTGAAATCGTCCAACCATAATTCATCTACTACGAATAATTTCCCAATTTGTTGGTGAACTTTTTGGAAATTGGAGTAATACGGTGTGTAATGATGTACTTTCAGGGATGGAAATACGGTTTCAACGGTCGCTTTTAGAGTGGCTTGCTTTAGAAAGGCGTTGGAATCAACGAAGGAAAACGGCCGCGTGGTATAGCCATGAAGTATGCAATGACTTTATTAATTTTCCGCCATTATAAACGGGGCATTGCGAAGTGTGTCTGCTTTGGCAGATTTGCTGCAATGATCTCTTCCGATGGAAGTCTTCGATATCAATACCGATCACTTCAATTTCGAGGCACCCATGAATGTCTTCGACGACCACTTTTTCTAAGGTCGAGAATGGAAAGCAGCAATGTCTTGGTGTGCAGCTGGTCACTCTAGGCCTACTTGGCTTTCAATTAACAACAGGTCCCTCAGCTCTTCAGAGTCGAAGTGTGTTTGTGATTGTTTTGAAGACGTAATGCATGTAACGTTCTCTCGATTAAGCGTAATAGCTCCCATTAGACAAGCCATTTAACCAACCGACCGTGATACAATACCTTTTAATAAATGGCAAGAATCCACAGAGGCCGGAAAGGCAATTTTTTCCTGGGTGTCATTGCCCTGCAGCGTTCTTTTGGTGTTTATCCTCCTGGCAGAAATTAGCAACGACCATAGTAGGAGTTTGCGCGGTTGCTTTAATTGCTCAGCCGTGAAACCGTGGCATCGCAACACACCATAGAGCGTAACGGCAAATGGATGGTGTGCTATAATGCTCGCAATGAGGATAGATAAACAAAGTATATTTTTCGACTATTTGATATGGACGCCAAATAAGTCTACTCTAAGGTCGTTCTAGAGGAGTTTACCTTGAAATCGCAGGGATCGGTTTCTTAGTTTTAACAAGGTGCTTTAGTCGATTATTTTGTAATATCGGACAGCATCCGCCCCCCCTGGGGGGTAATTGTCTTTCGTTTTGGAACTAAAATTGAAAAGATAAAGCAGAAAGTAAAATGGTCAGACAAAAAAAGGTATTCCACTAAGCACCCAACCTAAGGGCTATTGTCCGTTTCAAGCAAAGGGGAATCGCCTTTTCAAATTATGTAGATAAAAAGGATTATTTAGATTCTTAAGGTCTTACTGTCAAACAACTAATTTATCTCATTTGTCGAGCTAGTTGGATAAATTTTGGTAGCACAATTTGATGCCATATAATAGCCTAGCATTAGTAAGAACATAGGAGAGCTCGTCCAAACGGGTAAGAGGCGCCACGAAATGTGTCACACGCCAGCCCTACAAATCATGTCTGCCTACAGTAACGGCTGCAAAAAACAAACGAGAGAGGTATTAGGAGAGGAATGTTTTTTATGGACGAGGGTGGTTGGGCAAACATTGGTCTTCAAATGAAATTAAAATCCAGTCGCTATGTGATGGTTAGTCAAGGATGTAAGGCAAGCCAGAATGAATCCAAAAACATCAACTGCTCCAATACCTTGTACATGGAGGGATCTCCTGAGTAGTTGTTTAAGCTTATGGTGCTTAGTTGGTACTCTTGATAGAAGTTTAGGTGTTGCGTTTTATACATTCTAATTTACTTCTAATATTCTGTGCTCGTTTAGTTCTCGCAAAGTATTATTATTTTTATGGAATTTCCTTATAAGATACTTCGGATGGTTTCGGAAAGGATAATTTTTCCTCAAAAATATACATTTCAAATCAATTGGACGTTGATTACCGGATTTTCGGGGATAAGGAACCGTGCAATGTAATGGAATTGTCAATGATTGTCTTACTCCCTGGACTCTTTTACGAAGAAGGAAGTCGAACAAATTACTCTCTGGACGCAAGCTAAAAATTGTCCTTAATTGAAAACATATTAAAGAAAGGGGCTGACATCTCTTGATCTGGGAGGCTATAGTTCTAGACCAGGAGCAGATGAATGTCCAGTGTAGGCAGAGGAAGAGGATAGAGTTCTTCCTATTCTTGAATGGCTTTTAAAACAAATTTCCAAGAAATTTTTAATTTCCGTGGTACCTTTCGCAGTCCAAGTTGCCGAAAAATCATAGCAGCTGAGTACCATTATTATCAGAGTGAGATTTCCGGCAAGGAGAGTTAGATCCCTGAAAATCTACCCAGATAGTAAAAAACAATCTCTACGATAGCTATGCCACATGCGTGGGGATATCCAAAAACGTATGCAGCAAAAGCGCAGATTATCGGGATGGTCTTGGTGGAAATAATGTATTATTTGTTGCGAAGAAACAGAAAAGAAATTTAAAAAGTTTGGCTCAAAGATGTAATTAAAGGTCGACTCCCCTGGAAATTGGTTTTGCAAAGACGATCCAACAAATTGGATATACAGAATCTTCGTCTATTCGAACTTTTCCTTTTCCAATCATGGTTTTGGGAGTATCAAAGAATCAATGATTTATCGAGACCTTAAAATTGATGCCTCGGAAGCACGTAAACGGAACTACTGCGCTACACATGCATACACTTTCGCTGGCGCAAAACATCCTTCGAGTTTCATGACGTTAAAGAAGCAAAACAAACAATAAGAATTATTAACATTTATTACCCGAAATTTTGACATTACTTTTTAAAAAAATTGGTTTTTTTCTAAAATCTCCCATAGTGATATGGTAGAAATAATCGCTTGTCGCAAGCACTGCTTCTATCAAGTGTAATAAGCTTTTTGCGGCGGGAAGTGTGGCATTAAAATTTTTTCTTGGATTTCTTATCCATATACTTGATTTATCTCCTGGTTCGCGGCACCATGGAATTGCTTTCCTCTATTTTGGGGCAATTTGATGGTGTTGGTGTGATCGCGGCAAATAAATTTAAGTTTCGCACCTGAAATTCGAAAATTCCTTTTGATCATCGGACGATCTCTTTTTCTTTCTAGGGACAACATTTTGAGAGATTGTTAATCTTCTGGAGAAAAAGACGGCCGAACATTTAACATTAGCCCATTATTGATGCCGTCAAAAATTAGCAGAAGCAATTACTGGGTGCTTTGATCGTGTTATCACAAAATTTCACAGAACTGAAGTTTCTACGCAGAAAGTGGGGATATCCTAGATGCGGAAACTTTCCAAAAAGATACTATTTCCATTTTCAATAAATGATAGCCCGCTTCACCGACGGTGCAGTAATCATCTGCATAAGGAAAGATCACAAGGGGCAAGCAGCTCCGCTGCATTCTTTTCCCCTGTCACTGGAAGCGCGAGTTCGCAGCCCAATTTCGGGATTACGCGTTTCACCTTGGCGCTGCGATTGGTTATGTTCCTGAGGCCACGGATTGCGATCGTCCTATGTGGTGTCAGAAGAGAAACTTGGG
>Ga0163217_1090114_pt1 | contig 13143 bp, 21 predicted proteins | sample SynspAceP_FD_185933 | JGI IMG/M metagenome (GOLD analysis project Ga0163217, IMG submission 185933) | Saline lake microbial communities from Ace Lake in Antarctica - Synechococcus sp. Ace-P (PacBio error correction) | ecosystem: Environmental > Aquatic > Non-marine Saline and Alkaline > Saline ...
AAGAGAGAGAATCGTCAAATCAGTGACGAGGGAATCGATGCCATGGGGCGAAGTGACGATCCGTCTGGCGCCACAGGAGAAATGCCTCAACTCCGGCCCCCATTCCGCTTGACAAAACCGACATTTGTCCGTGGCGGCGGCCCCAGGCGTTTCGGGTCCAAACGCCCCTCAACCGGCTTTTGCTTGCCAAAAAAAAATGGCCCCGCAGAACGCCAACCCCTCTCCATCCCCAGCAAGCGCCGTTGGCGGATTTGCCGCGGGGCCCGACGCTTTTGAGCAACATCCGCGGTGGGCAAATCAAGGGCAGCGAACGTTTCTGCTGCTGGTTTGTGGTTGCTGGCCCCTGGCGCTGCTGGTTGCTTGGTGCCCCTGTTCTGGTTGGTGGAGCACCTCGCTTGGAAGGGACCAAAGCGGAAGAAACCATCTTCACACCCCGACGGCCCCCTGTTGCCCGAGCAGCCCAGCCCTCGACGCCTACCGCGGCCTGTTCGCCCGACCACACCCATGGGGCTTCTACCTGTTTCAACAAGCACGGTGGTGAGCCCTGCTGGCGGTTGGTCGGCAACTGCTTGTTCTGGCTCGCTGGCGGCCACCCGCTGGCGGCCGGATGCGCTTCCGCCGGCCGCGCCCGGGTGCTTGGCCCTGGTGGTGGCCCACCCATCCTGATTCCTTCGCAGGTGGTGTGATTCCGCTGTATCTGTTTGATGGTGCAAGCTGGGCCTGCCGCAACCCCTCTGGGCCCTGATCATTCCCCGCAGGCGGGCCCACAGCCTTCGGCATCTTTCTGTTGCCGCTAAAAAAAAAAAACAAGAGTTTCACGGCGTTCCGGTGGAGCTCGAAGAGCCTTGCCCGCAATCGATGGCCTGGCACGCCGGCGGGGAATGGTGGAACGGTGAATGATCCCTGCGCCCGCGCTGAACCTGATCACCCTGGCGATGTTCGTGTTCATCGGCACCTGGAGTGATTTCCTCTGGCCGCTGGTGATCCTCGACGATCCGGTTTCTACAACCTTGCCCGCTGGCCTGCAGCAAGCTGGCCAGCAGCTTCTCCGCTCGACTGGCGGATCGTGGCCGCCGGTTTCGGTGGTTTCGACCTGCCGGTTGCTGCTGCTGTTTCCCGTGCTGCTGCAGCGCTACATCCTGCCAGTGGCCAGCGGCGATGCGGTCAAGGGTGATCCCATCGAATCCGTTTTGCTCACCTTTCAACGCCCTGACCCTGGGACCCTGGCCGTGAGCCCAACCCTGGCTCTGGTAGGGTCGACATTCCTACCCGCTGATTCAGAAGCCAGGCACCCAATGGACAACAGCCCTGGTGCTGCAGAAACCTGCTCTCACCGCGGTTCTGTTTTTTTTGGCCCTCGCGGGTTGCGGTGCTGGTGGGCTCGGATCCTGGAGATTCCGGCCCCGCTGCCCAAGCTCTTTTCCCCTTTCCTGCTGCTGGCGATCGGCTTCAGGGGGTGGCGTGGAGCTGCAGCAAAAGCGGCCTTGGCTTCCAGGTGGTGGTGACGGTCTTGTGCGGCGATGGAATGTCCGGTGCTGGTGCCGATCTACTGCTTTTTTTGTGCTCAGGCAAGGGGCTCGACCGCTTCAATGCCGCGGCCGATCGCCGCCACCTACGGATCGATCCAGTGCCGTACCTTCATCACGGCGGAGAGCTTTCTCGATGTCACCGGCACCCCCCACGACGGCTTCATGTGGCCGCCCTCGCCCTGATGGAAATCGCCGGCGGATCATCGTTGGCCTGCTGCTGGTGAAACTCTCCGGCGGCCGGCCGCGCAGCGATCCCAGGCCGTGGGGCTGGGGAGGCAAAGCGGGCCGTGAGGAGATCCACTGGCGCAGCCTGCTGCATGAAGCCTTCTTGACAGTTCGGTGGCGCTGGCTGGTCGGCAGCCTGCTGATTGGGCCTGCTGGTGGCCGCCCTTCAGCCCCGGAGGGATCGAGAAATGGCTCCCTTCACCGACAAGCTCTTCTTAACGGCGGTCCTGAGTTTCTTTTCGCTCGGACATGGGCCTGGTGGCTCGCCAGCGGCTGGGAGATCTTGCGCGGCCGGCGCCCTTCTTAATTGGCTTTGCGCTGCTGATGCCCCTGGTCAATTGCCGGGTTTTCGTCGGGCTTATGGGCGTTTCCTTGTTTGGCTCTCCTGCCGCAGGGGGACACGCTGCTGTTCATGGTGCTCTGCGGCCAGCGCCTCCTACATGCCGTTCGCACGGCCATGCGCCTGACCAGTGCCGGAGGCCAACCCGAGCGCTCTACATCTCAACGGCGCTGGGGGTCAACCTTTCCCCTTAACATCATTGTGGGGATTCCGCTTTACATGGCCTTGATCAACAGGTGATTCCCCGGTTGACGCCGATCCACGCCTCGATATTGATCATCCATGAAGCGGGAACACCGGCGGATGGTTGATCGTGCTGCTAAAGGATCGAGCTGGTGCCGATCACAAGCGGTGCACGGGGCTTGGCGGCCAAGGCACACGGTTGTGGCGAACCGTTTCTGACTGGCTACGGATCCCGCCCATCGCCGCTTTTTCGGCTCCAGCTTCAATCACCGCCATCACCCTGGCGGAGCTGGGCGACAAGACCTTCTTCGTGGCCATGCTGCTGGCGGGCCCGCCACCCGCCGGCGCTGGGTGTTCATGCGGGGCCTTTCAGCGCCCTGGCCGCCGTCACTCTTGATTTCGCTGGCTCTGGGCTAATGGCCTGCGCGAACTGCTGCGCCGGCCCTGGTTCCCTGGCTGGCGGCGCTGTGTTCGCGGGGTTCGGCTCAAATCTTCCTGGTCGATGCCCAGTACGATGGGAGAGGGGGCGCTGGAGCAGGAAGCAAGGAGGCCCGAGGAGCTGGTGAACAGGGCCGAAGACCGCCAGATCGGATTGGGCAAGCTGGGCAGTGATCCTGCGAGAGCTTCGTGGCTGGTGTTTCCTCGCCGAGCTGGGGATCGCACCCAGTTTCGCCCACATCGCCTGGCCACCGCAAACCGGCCTTCAGCTTCGCCGGCCTGCTGGCCGGCACCACTGGCCGGCCATGGGCTGGTGACGGGGCTGGGCGGTGGGGCGCCGGCAAGTGGATCGGCCGCGGATTCAGGAGCGGGCTGCTCTTTCGGCCTCAGCGGGGCCCTGTTTCTCTGCTTTCGGCCCTCAATTGCCCTCCGGCAGCCCCTGGCTTTGATTTCTGGGCTTCAGCCCGGGCGTAGTGGGAGCAGCGCTCGCAGGGGCCCTTCCGGCAAGGACAGCGCAGCGCAGCGGGGGGGTGCGGGCAAATTGAAGCGGCAACTGGGAATCGCCGATCACCCAGTGCTGATTCCACCACAGCGAGATCCTCCGGCTGGCGCTGCAACCTTCACTTCAGGCCACGCGAGGCCAGTTCACATAGCGAACCATTGCATAGCCCGGTTTAACGGTGGTGGCGCTGCAGCCACAGGAAGCTGCGGGCCCCGACCTGAAACCACAGGCCACGGCTGGGGCAGCTCCCCGAGCTCACCAAACGCTCGAAAGTGCTCCAACTAGCTGGCCGCTGCCGGCCTGGAGGCAGGTCAACGGCAGGGGCTCAGGGGGTCCCACCTCCGCCGCCACCTCTGGATTGCGCTGGAGAAGCCCAGAGGAACAGGGACAGCACCAGCAGCATCAAACACCCACTCCAGGCATCTCGAACTGGGGGCCAAGCGCCAGAACGCAGTGCAGCCGCAAGTCCGACAAAGGCCCACCGCCAAGGTAGCCGGCCCGCTCCAGATGGGCTACACCTCCAGCCAGCGATGAAAATTTCAGCGGTGAGCCGCAAGGGGCAATCACCCGATCAAGCCACCCAGCATCACCAGCCAGAAGGCGATCGTGACCCCCACGGCGGCAGCCACGCTGTCGAAGTGAAAGGCCAGGTCGGTGACAGCGCAGGGGTCCAGCACCACACTCACCAAGGCCATTGCCGGCCCTGGGGCTCCGGGTTCGTCTGTGGCTCGCCGATCTGCGCGGCGCTGTCCTGCGGGAGATCTGTCCCTGCGGAGAGTCTGGCCGGGCTCGAGCCCACAGGTTGGAGCCAGCCAGCCAGAGCAGGTAGGCCGCTCGCCCGCCAGCCTGCAAAGGGCCAAGAGGTTTGAAGCACGGCCAGCGGGCTGCCACGATCAGAACCCATGCGAAACACAGGGCCAGCACAAGGCCCAGGTTGAGCGCCTGAACGCTGGCTCAGGGGGTTCCAGGCAGTCGCCCCGGGAAGATTGCCGCAGGGCGATGGCAATTGTCGGCAAGAAAGGAACGGCCTCAAAGGGCGACCCAAACCTACAAAACCCCACCCACAAGGGCAAGCAAGCAGCAGCAACCTTCGCTCCACTGAAATCCGCATGTTGCCAACAGGGGCGTCAGCGATTCGATCGACTCCCGCTTCCAATGAACGATCCAGTGGGGTGCGCGTAGGCCAGCACTCCTAAAAGAAATCCACAACGCCCTTCTCAGCCGCCCATGCAGTTGCAGTCCAGCTGGTTCCCATGCCGAGCCAGGCCCCCGGGTGGTGCTGGTGTCCGCCTGGCAGCAGGGCGCTGCCTGGGCAGTGCGCGGCGAGGGAAGCCAGCGCCGAGGCGGCCGAAGAACCGGGCGATTCGATCGCCTCCTGAGTCGGCTGAGCCCGATGCGAGGTCCCATAGCCACCGAAGGAGCCACTGCCGCCACAGCCCCCGACCTCCGGCTTCCCCGACAGCCCCGTTGCTCAGCGTCAGCCCCGAGCCTGCGTCAAAGACCAACCAGCCCGTCGCCCCTGAAGGCGACCGCCCAACTGATCCCGAGGATTGGAGCGACGAGTTGAACGGAGGGTGGAGCTGCAAGCTGAAGCGGCTGGGCTGGGGCGCGGAGCAGGAGGCGACCTACCTGGCGCGGGCCTTCGGCCATCCCAGCCGCGCCGTCTGATCCGCTATGCCGACCTGCCTCGCCTAATCGCAAACGCCCTCGCCAGCTGGGCCTGAAGGCAAAGCGTCGCAGCCCCTGGGCCCCACCCCTGCGGCGTGCCGGAACTGCTCGGCCCAGTGCGAATCAGCTATGCCTCGGCAGCTGCGTGGGGAGCCAGCCAGGGCCGGGAGTTCCTGGAGAAGCACTTCGCCTTAGCCAGCCGCCAGCAACCAGCGACGAACAGCTTGCTCAGTTCAACATGCCTGCTGGAGGGGGTTTTGTTGACGGTGAACTCCCAGTTTTCCCTTTGAGTGCCGTTCAGCTGAACTGCCGTTAGTGCCGCCTCTTGCGGGCATTCGCTCTCCAGCAGGGAGAGGGCCAGATGCGAGGGGCTGCTGGTTTGGCGTAGGCCTCCCTCCTCAGGGAACGCTACGCAGGGCCGAGGCTCTGGCGTAGAGCGATCGTCGAGTGGCGCTGTCCCTGCGGGGTCGAGGTTGTTAGGAGAGTCCCAACAGCGCGGTGAGGCCGACGGCGATCCACGGCGGCAACTCTGGGCCACGTGGATCGCCTCGTGGTTTGAGCACTGCGGGCAATTCCCCCAGGCTGCCGCTCTTCACCACGGGCGGGCTGGAATTCCGGATCGTGCGCCCCGCCGGATCCCACTCGGCCGTGGCTTCCCTGCGGATCGGCGGCCCCAGCAGCAAGGCCGCACACCCGACACCCTTCCAAGCGGGCAACAGGCGGCGATCGCCTGGAGTTTCCCGCTCGAACGCGGTGGATTGAGGATCCGCTGTTGATCTTGATCGATCGTCAGGGCAGGGATCATCGGCGCGGCGCAGGTAGAGGTAGCGAAAGCCGCCGCCGGCAAGGGGTACGGCCCGGGGCCCGCCAGTTCTGGTCAGCCAGCTTGAGTTGCTTCGTCAGCAGGTTCAGGCAACTGGGGGGAGCCGAGCACCACGTCGCCCGCCTGGGGGCGCCGGCGCCCTGGCGATCCAGCCTTCACTGAGCGCAGCGGCAACGCCTGCAAAGCCCAAAGCGGGAGGCCCGGGGCCTGGGGCCAGCGCGACCAAGGCCAGGCCAGCCCCGAAAACTCCGCCCACGCACCCAGGACGGAACCCCGAAGGCCAGGTTTTCCGGGGCTTGGCTTTCTGAAGGTTGTGAATAGCTGGAGCGGAAGCGGGCCAGGGAGGCGGGGCGACGGCTGCGCACGCATGCCTGCCTCGCTTCGCAACCAAGCGGCCGGCTGGCGCGGACTGGCAGGATCAATCCTTCGCCGGCCCCAGCCTGATGCCCCTCACGCGCCCTGGTGCGCCAGCTCGGGCAGGTGCCCCTGACCCGGGAAGTGCTGGAGCGCAGCAAGCGGCCGGGATGCGCCTGCGGCTGAGCGGCGCCGGCGGCGGGCGGGCCCTGAATACAGCAGCGCACCTGGCCCGCCTGGCTGCGGCGCTCGTTGCTGGTGGTGGTGCGACCCGGGAGGAGGCGGGCCGCTGGGCTCCCTGGCCTTGGAGCTGATGGCTGGCCGACCACCGCCTTTATGCCACCAGCGAAGGCTCGCCCTACAACCGTTTGACCCCACCAAGCGAGAATCACCTGGGGGGCGCAGCTCCCAAGGTGCTCAGTGAGCTTGGTGGATGGCGCCCCGGCGCCCGCGGCTGGTGGCGGCGCGATCGTGGCGACGCGAGCCGGGCGCCCTGCAACCCCAAACCTGCCGCCACCGCGGCCCTGCGGCCCAGTGCCTCAGCCTTGCGCAAGGGCCAAGCTGGTCGACCTCGACGCCCTGGCTGAGCACCCTCAGCCGGCTGGGTTAGACGGGTGCCAACGATCGAGCAGGAAGGCAGCTGGAGCCGCCGCGGCGACTCGATTTTGATGTGTTTTCCGGTGAGCGCCGAGCTGCCGGTGCGCTGGAGTTCTTCGGCGACACGCTCGAGAAACTGCGCGAGTTTCGACCCTGGCCAGCCAGCGTGCTCGATCCGATCGAGACCGTGCGTCCTCACCCCCACCCGGTATGGCCCCCTGGTGGCCCGATGCCCTGCGGGCCTCCGATGCCCGATGGGCTCGAAGGCCTGCTCAGCCCCGAAAGCCCTCGACCAGTTGCTCGAGGCGGCCACCCCGAGGAGATGCGGCGGCTTGAATGGGGCCTGGCCTGGGCGCAACCGGCCTCGCTGCTGGAATTACCTCCCCGCCCACAACCCTGATCGCCATTGGATGGGCGGCACCACCTGCCTGGCCCACGGCGCGCAATGGTTCGACCACGCCGAAGACATCAACGGCTGAAGGTGGCGGTGGCCGCCGGCTGCAATCTCCGGCCGCCGAGGCGCTGGCCGAAGCCGGGCCTTCGCCCGGGGTTTGCGATCTCGCGAAACTGCACGAGAAGCGACCGCCAATCCAAACAGCTTTTTGATCTGGCCGCCGGGCCGTGCCCGCCAACCACCCCAACCAGTTCGGCCGGCTGGCGGCGCTGGTGAAGGCTACCAGCAGGAAGAAGGGCCCGGGTCTGCGGTGTCAGCCCAGCCCAGCCGCGGCCGTGGCCCTGCTCGAAGAGCAGAAACTGCATCACCCGCTTCGTGCCCAACTCCAACGACCAATCCCGGCGATCGAGCGCCTGATCGACCAGAACACGCCGGTGGCCCTGAAAGATCAGGGGCAGCGCCGAGCTTGATGGGCTGCAGCTGCCGGCCTGGAAAGCCTTGTGCTGCCTCACCGACCGCGAATTTTTCGCCAGCAGAGCCTGGGGACCTCGGGCTTAACGTGCGGCGGCCCGGCGCAAAGGCGGCCAGCCGCACCGTCGATCCCGGCAAGATGCGAGCCCGGCGATTTCGTGGTGCACCGCAACCACGGCAATCGGCCGCTTCTTGAAGCCTCGAAAATCTGGCGAGTCAGGCGCGAATCCCGCGACTAACGCTGTGGTTGCAATACGCCGACGGCACCTGCGGGACTGCGGGTGGCGGCCGACCAGCTCGGCAGCCTCGGCCGTACCGGCAGCCAAGCGACGTCCCCACCACGATCTCGAACCGCAATGGGCGGGTGGCCTGGAGCCGGGCCAAGGAACGGGCCCTCAAAGACCAGTGCAGCAAGGTGGCGGCTCGATCTTCGTCAAAGCTCTATGCGAACGCCACCAGGCCCCCGGGTTCGCCTTCCCCCGCCGATGGCCCCTGGCCAGCTGGAGGCTGGAGGATCCCTTTCCCCTACGAGCCCACCGCCAGAACAGTCCAAGGCGAATCAAGCGAGGTGAAGCGTCGACATGGAGAAGCCCCAGCCGAATGGACCCGGGCTGGTCTGCGGCGATGTGGGCTTCGGAAAAACCGAAGTGGCGATCCGGGCCTGTTCAAGGCGGTGACAGCCGGCAAGCAGGCCGCCCTGCTGTCGCTCCCACCACGGTGGCTGGGCCCAGCAAGCAATGGGCGCACCTTGAGCCGAACGCTTCGCCCCGTACCCAATCAAGGTGGCCCCTGGCTGAACCGCTTCGCCAAGCAGCGACGCAAGACGATCCTCGAAGGCTCAGGCCGGCACGGTTGAATGTGGTGGTGGGCACCCCACCAGCTGCTGGGCAAGGGCAACCAGCTTCGAGCAACTCGCCTGCTGGTGGTGGATGAAGAACAGCGTTTCGGTGTTGCAGCAGAAAGAAAAAAATCAAGGCGCTGGCGCAAAGACGTGGACGTGCTCAACGCTCTCGGCCACCGATCCGCGCACCGGCTCTACATGAGCTCTCCGGGGTTGCGCGGAAATGAGCCTGATCACCAACGCCGACCCGCGCTGCGGCGGCCGATCAAGACCCCACACTCGCCTGCCGTGACGAACGAGGCGGTACGGCACCGCACATCCGCCAGAACTCGACAAAGCGGCGGCCAGGTTGGTTTCTACGTGGTACCGCGGTGAGGGGAATCGAGGAAGGTGGTGAAGCGCTGCGCCTGATGCTGCCGGGCCTGAAGCTGCTGGTGGCCCCACGGCCAGATGGCGGAAGGGAAGCTGGAGGCGCCATGTTGGCCTTCAACGCGTGAAAGCGATGTGAAGTGCTCTGCACCACGATCATCGAGAGCGGCTGGATATTCCCCGGGTGAACACGATCCCTGTGGATAGATGCCCAAACAAGTTGGCCTGGCGCAGTTGTTCAACTGCGTGGGCGGGTTGGCCGCAGCGGCCGTGCAAGCCCACCACGCCTGGCTCTTCTATCCCGGCGATGCCGGCCCTTGGAGTGAGGCCGCCCGGCAGCGGGGCCTGCGGCCATCCAGGGAATTCGCCCAACTGGGCAGTGGTTCTTACCACTGGCGAGGCGCGACATGGAAAAAATCCGGCGGCGTCCCGGCCAATCTGCTTGGGGGTGGAGCAGAGGCGGCCAGATGGAAACGCATCGGCTTCGATCTCTACATGGAGATGCTGCAGGAAATCCTGCGCCGAAATCCAGGCCCAGGACATCCGGCGTGGAAGCACCCAGAATCGGACCTAACCGATCACCGCCTTGCCATCCGGCCCGAGTTGGATCACCGAAGCCCGACGAGAAGATGCGGCCCATATCGCGCCGCCGGCCGCCGCCTGCGGCGGCAAGGGCGAACTGCTTGGAGCTTCGGCCGCCGACTGGATCGACCCGGCTACGGCGCCTGCCGGGCGCCGGTGGAACAGGCCTGCTGGCAAGCTGATTGGAGCTTGAAACTGTCGCCAAGCGCTGCGGCTTTTCGCGCATCAAACCCGAAAACCCAATCTGGTGCTCGAAACCGATGGAAGAACCCGCCTTCCGCCTGCTGCGCAGGGTTTGCCTCAACAACCTGCATGGCCGGCTGGTGTACGCAAGGCGGCGCCCGGCAGCAACAGGGCCAAAGTGCTGGGCCGCGCCTCAGTGTGCTGCCCGCCGCAAGCAGCTCGAAACCCTGATGGAGTGGCTCAAACCGCCCATGGCCAGCCAGATCGCCCAGGCTTGACGGACTCACCCCGGCCCAACAAACAGGACCAATCAGCGGCGCAGAACGCCGGCGGTTGGTGGTGTGAGCGAGTCCTCAGGCACCAAATCCGCACTTCCGCAAAAGTTCGTTACAATTGCCTCACTTCGGCAGGGCTTTGGGCGAAACTGATCGATATCGGTAGTGATGGCAGCAAGCTCTTGAGCCGTTTCAGCTTGTGGTGCTTTGTGGTCAGTGGCCTGGCCGCTAAGCCTGTTTGCCCTGTTTCAACGAGCAGAAAAACAAACAGACGACGACGATTCCAGCCCCGGCGGCGGCTTGAATGCAGCCCATCAGCTGAACTCAGGCAACCTGGAATGCCGGGCGAGATCGCCAGGCAACAGCGTAAAGCCCTGAGCTTCAGGCCTTTTCGAGTGCGCAAGGAAGGTTTGGCGCTGGTGGGGGGTTATAAGGGCTTTAGCTGAGCTTGCCGAGGGTTCTGAAGCTGTTTGACGCAAAGAGGGTTCTGCCGCCCTGTACTGGGCTGTTCTTTGCGGGTGGCCGAATGTCTTCGAGTGGAGATCTTGAATCTCTCTGCTCGCTCATCTTCAACCGACACATCCGGCGAAATCCCGGCTGTGGATGTCGCGCCGCTCGGGGTGAAGGTTATTTGGCGATCGTCACCGTCATGCGGAGCGTCCCGAGGAGCCCCCGCACCCGACTGAACCAGGCCCTTGCGAAGGTTTTCTGGCCAACCAGCTCGCCCGCGCTTGTTGTCCTGCAGGGCACCGAAGAGAAATTTCGCTGGCACTGGCCCTGAACCACCTCGTTTGAACCAGAAACACCACGGGCGACTTTGTCACGCCCGACGTTGGCCCGCTTGACATCCTGATACCTCACGGGTGCGCGTGGAGACGATGTGCCCGCTCATCGAGGGCACTGGCGAGCGATTCTCGACACTGGCGGCCAGCAGACCAACCGGATTGCTGCGCAGTCGAGAAGTAGCCCTTGGCACCCCCTTGCTCTCCAGGTCCTAAGAGCGCGGCGCGCATGTCCTAGAGGCATTGGCGTTGAACTGCTTTGAGGCGGATGTAGCCCACCTTCATCCCATCGGGACTGGTGTTGATCTGATGTTCAACCGCGTGGAGCTCGATCCGCGCGCGGTGGGGGCACAATCAGCAGCTGATTGTTGCGGGCGCATCTGCAGCGTGACCGTGCTGCGGCCTTGGCCACGATCAGCTTGACCGCATCCCTCAGTTGTCATGCCTTGGTGGAACTTGCGTCGATCTGGACGATCACGTCCTTCGGCTGGACCCCTGCCCGGGAAGCGGCGAACCAGCGATCGGCGAGACACCATCAAGCTCCCATTTGGGTGGGTTTTTTTTTATGGTCTCCTTGTCGAGACTCAGCTGAAATCCCACCCCGGAGAGCTCTCCCGGAGGTGTCGACTGCAATCTCCTTGAACCCCGCGGGTCCATGAAGCGGGTGTAACGGGTCGTTGAGGGTGCCGAGCAATCCCCCGGATTGCATCATAACCATCCTTGTCGTTGCGTAGCTCTTGGCGAGCGATCAGGGCGCAGCTGGCGCCAATCGTCCTGCGTAACTTGCCGGGTGGTGTTCGAGGTAGTCCCGCGGAAAGCGAATCTCTGCGCAGGCCTGGTCGATCACACTCCCTTCGGGCTGTCGGTGAATCAAGGAGGCCGGAACTCGGGCCGAACCACTCACCGCCAACCACCGCCGCTGCGGTGGCAAGACGCGACCCCGGCCAACCACAAAAATGCTGTGCGCACTGGCCATGCCTTGGATCTCCCTGCGCCGTTGACTGTGCCTAAAACTAGCCCGCCTGATCCAGCGACGCCCTTGCAAAAGGAACGGTTACAGACACGTCTGGATGTGACCCATCAGGGGTCGACCCAGCGGGCCGTCCTCCTTGAATCAGAGGCGATCAGGGCTCCACCATCCCCCCCCTCGGTTCTGGCAACCCTGGGCCGATCTCGTCCGCGGCCGCGGTAGAGGGAGATGGTGCCGGGGTCTTGCCCACATAGCCCGTAAGTCAGCGTCGGCCCATCTCGCCAGGGCCGTTACGATGCAACCCATCACGGCCGATATCAAGGCCGGTGAGGTGGGAGGTGGCGTTACGCAACCACGTGCAGCACCTCCTCGAGGTTGAAACAGGGTGCGGCGCAGCTGGGGCAGGCCACATAACTCCACCATCGTTTTCCTCAGGCCCAGGGCCTGCAGGATCGAGTAGCAAACCGGGATTTCCTTCTCCGGTGCCTCAGTGAGCGACACCCCCGGATCGGGTCGCCCAGGCCCTCGGCAGCAGGGTGGCGAATGCCGGTGCGGTGCCCTCTTGATGCGGCCCGTAGTGCCCGTCACTCGCCTGCTTCGGTGACGCCCGGGGTGCAGGGGGTAAAGTGGGGAGCCCTCTGCAATCCATGCGTCAGCCATCATTCCGTCGGCGGCCAGCATCACCGGCGCCGCGAGGCCTTCATCGACACGACGATGTTGTGGAAAATGCGAGGCGATCGCAGATGGTGGATGAACTCCATGGCGCTCTCCACATGCCAGCGGCGGTGGTCGCCGTAAGTGAACAGCATCCGCTCGCGGCACCGAGCCGTGTTGACGCCCGATCGCCAGGCGCTTGTCCTGCCTCCTTGAGCAGGCCTCACAGCGGTTTCGAGCCGTGCTCTGAATGCGCGCCCCGATCGCGGCAATTCCTCAGGGGTGAACTCCGGTGCGCTTTGGGATCGGGCTTGTCGAATACATACAGACCTGGATTGATGCGCACCTTGTCCCGACGTGCTGGGCCACTTCCAGGGCGATCTTCAATGCCGTTGTGGTGGCACTCGGCCAACCGCGGCAACCGACGCCGTAAGCTGTCGTTCAGGAGCGTTTACGGATCTCACCCACCGCCTTGCGTGGGCCAGGCTCGCACCGTCAGCCGCACGACCTGCGCCAGCCAGCCTCATGCAGCCGGCGATGCCGGCGGTGGCGCCCTCATATCGAGGGTGTTCCTATTGGATCAAAATCGAACTGACCACCAACCGGGTGCCGCTGCCCACCCAGATGTCAGCCCACCCGCACGCTGCGGGTCTTGCGGCGAGCCGGATGAACCGTGTCCGTTAGCCGAGGGTTAATCGGCCCAAGCCGCTGGGGCCCTGCCGCCTGGGCTGCAACGGGCTGAACGCGTTGTGGGGGCGAGGGTGCCGTCATCACTGCAGGGGCCGGAGTGGTTTCAACACGCCACAGATTCAGGGGGCCACTGGCGTGTGGGTCGCTGGGCGCAGCGGCAAAGCCGGTCCGAAGCCGGGCGCCGCACCTCCTGGAGTCCCTGCCAGGCTGTGCCACTTCGGGCTGATACCCTGCTGCCGTGACGGATTGCGTCAGCAAGATAGGAGGGAGCTA
>Ga0163217_1012320_pt1 | contig 13142 bp, 10 predicted proteins | sample SynspAceP_FD_185933 | JGI IMG/M metagenome (GOLD analysis project Ga0163217, IMG submission 185933) | Saline lake microbial communities from Ace Lake in Antarctica - Synechococcus sp. Ace-P (PacBio error correction) | ecosystem: Environmental > Aquatic > Non-marine Saline and Alkaline > Saline ...
CACCACTAACTCACATTTCTTTCAATGCGCGCACTATTACTTGAGCAGTTCACGGTAAACTCACGATAGGATGTCGACTATACATCCAAACACTTGACCCTTACGCCTCTTCCATGCTTTGAATAGATCAACCGCCTTCAAACCGTTTTTCCTGTTGCCATGTTTAGGCCGCTGCCAAAAACGCTGAACCAAATCCTGAAGCGCCTGGACGTTTGCAAAAGTTCCATATGGTGCGGGCAACTGATTCGCTAAACCCACCGACTCTCGTCCCATGCATTGGTTGGCCCGTATTCGAAAAGGCCCTGTACTTCTTTTTCCTATCGTCTGTGGCAAAATGGCAGTTAATGAATTGCGTTGCATTTATTCCACACAAGAGAAGATTGATTCACTCCTTGGGAGTAAAACGTGCTGTTTTCTCTGTTTGTTCCCACCAATGAGCCAACTCAATTAATGCTTGTCGCTCACACCAACTAATTTTCGCAGCTGAAACAAGTGGGGTGTCGATTCATTTGCTTGTTAGGCGTCATTAAAGCGTTGGTGTTTTGGGCAATAAAGTCAATTATCAAGAATGCCGTTTTGTGCGGAGTGCTGCAGAGAAAAAAAAATAGCCGCATCACTGCCGGCTTAATGGCCAAATGTAAATCGGCAATATCACACGTTGCGTTTCTCTACGGATCGATCACCACAATTTTCCTGTAGGGGCGCTGTTTTTCGCCGCGCCATTCGTTGATCAAATGGATGCGTCCACGCCGCATTTTGATCCCAAGAATCAATAATAACACAGTTCTAAATCCTCATAGTTTACAAAAGGCACGGTGTCAGAGCCAAACGCTCGTTTGTAACCCACCACGCAGACGCCATACACCAACGCGAGTTGGTAAATCCACATTGGCGGTACGAATAACTTTCGCTAAGTTATTTCGGACCTAAAAGTCTTCGTTAAGATCTGGCCAGAAAGATAAAAAGCGAACGCATCCGTCGTGATCTTGCCCAGCAACTTTGTGCAATTTTCTCCTAACCGTGCTACGCCGACTCCCAAGAGACAGATTTCCCCTTAAACAATGGGCGTCTAAAAAGACGATCATACGATTGCGCGTTTGAGCGACTACTACTTTAACACAAAGGCGACAAGTTGGACGATGGATCTAAATCAACCGGGACTGGTGGCACAGATTCCGTTGACGAGTTTGGAATCGTTTCAAAGTTAACCAACCACATCCCACACATATGTGACAGGCTCGTTTTTTCCGATCGTTGCTGTCATGGACCTCCTCACGCTTTTAAAAACAAAAGGCCCAATCGCTTTCCTGAAAAGCGATGGCCTCCGTTGCCTTTTGTAATATTGACTGCCTTTATGTGTAAGCCATCGTCGGTTTACGGTTGCATAGTTAATATTATAAAGTAGTGAGTCACTTGAAAAATTCATACAAACCTCATGTTCACGCTTTAAGGCGTTAGGACAAGCATAAAAAAACCAATGACACATCAGGTAAAACGCACCTATATACGAGCAAAGCAATCATTAAGTGCATCGTATTTTTTGGCATTAATATTTAACTCAGCGGCAATGTATAAAATTGTCATTCTTCTAATTTAGGAACCAGTGAAGGCACTTTGATGTCTTCTTCAGACATCTGGCCGATGCCAATCAAAGTGCTGTTTGTACAAAGGGCTCGCGACCACCCATTCATTTTTGAAGGTTGGGCAAACGAGACTCTCGACATTACGTTTGGCTTTTCCTATCGGATCCCATTTCCAATTTTGCAAAGCTTTTTTTTTTCCGATCGGTACATAAACACGCTATTTTGTTCACCATTCACCATGGTCCCCCCACACCCCCGCCACACCCGCGCCACAACAGGTCCGCTTTGCTTACAACACTATTCTTCCACTGCCTCGCTCATTTATTAACCCGCCCTTAGCAATGAGTTGCTGTTTTTTTCAACGTCTGTTGCTGGGCGCATCTGGTTTTCGCTCTTCGCAAAGACCACGTTGGTATCAACCCCTTCATAGTTACAACTGACGAAAGGTTTTGAGTGCCTCTTGGATCCTCTAAGGTGGTTTTCATTCACATTGGGAAAGTATCAACAATTGTTCATCGCCGCTTTCCAACTCATCGCATAGCCAATTTGTCATTAATAATCAACGTCTTTTAAAATCCGCTAACCACCCTCTAAACATCCATCCATAGCGATTGTTCGCTGTAAGCGATCTGCGGTTTTTTGTATAAACCATCAGCACACGTCAATGTATTTTACTAAGGTTTCAATCGTCTTAATCAGTGGCAATAATCAGCGTGACGAGCTTCATACCACCCCGTTTCCAAAGACAATATAAATCAACCACCTTCTGTTGCAAATCAACCAATATCTTTGCTCTGCGCCTCTGCACATTCTCTGAGTACAACGATACGCAAATTTTATTTTATGAGGTGAACGTAAACCTTATAACGGTTTCTCAAGATCAATCGCATTTCCATGCTGTCGTTAACCCATAAGACCCAAGTACTACCACCAGGATTCACCGTACGCAATGACTTTACGTAACAGCACTGGCCTGTTTTCAAAACAGCAGCGATCACTTCTCCAGATTTCTGGCAAGTGAGCTATGTTGCACACCAAACAAATCATACGCCTGACCACCTGTCACCTGGTAAAAGCGGTATTCCTTTCGCCACTTCACTAATAACAACTCAGCCTATCAGGGGTGTTTCCCTCCAGGAATACGAGGAACCATCGATAGGTTCCGTTCTTTGCGCATGTCTTGCTAAGAAACGATCATTGGTGTCCTGCAAGCTGATATGTTCTTTTTTCAGAACATAATCATTCAACACTGGCTAAATAGAACCCACCGCTGGCTTACATTTCACAACGTGGGCCTTTACGTGAGTCTCTAATATGCGATCAAAGCTTTTAATTTCTTCGATTTTCAGCCATGTTGTTATAAATCTTGGCGCGTGTTAGGCAAAGTGCTCACAAATACAGTATTACTTCCACCCACGCAGTAATTCGTTTATCGAGACTTTTTTTCAATAACGCCGCACAACCACCACAGCCCGTTGCGGCTTTGGGGTAACACTTTCACATCGCACAGACAAGCCTCGTTGCACACGCGTCACTGAAGTCTTGCCTTGGAGACATTATGACAACCTACAAATAGACGCCGTCCGCAGTAAGCATACACCGCAACTCCAACTGGCGCACATCCATCGCCGGAATTAATGATTGAGCCTGTGCTGGCAATCATGGCATTTCAGATAATATTGCAACAACGTATCCGTAATAGCTGTTGCACCAACCAAACTGCGCCTAATACTTTTTACGCCATCTTTCCGACACCCCATTTTTCGATAGCTTTGCTAATTCTCATTTGATATCAAACACCTTACAACCTTGTGGTTTGGGCATGAGCTCACCGACAGAACCTACCATCACAACCAGTGTTTGAGTTGGGTACTCCATATCTGCACATGAAAGAAAACTTTCCGTGCCTAACAAATGCCCTGCAGCGTGCTTTTGCATGGGTAAACTGCGCACTAGACCATAATTGACCATTCACAGCGACACTCGCCGATAGAAAATGGGTCCTCAATCGCTGTCTGACAATGATTATTAATGGTGATACCACCACGCTCCGCCCCCATCTCTAACCGATTGTTTTGCCATGGTCTTGAGGCGACTACCCGCAGAAAACAAAATTAAATTCCGTTTCAAGGTGAGTGCCGTCTGCAAAATTCATACAATGAAAGCCGTTTCAACCGTCGACATGTCTTGTGTCGCGTGTCGGTATAAGACCTTTACATCCAAACCTCGATCATAGCTTGAGGAGGCTTCCGCGCCTTTTCATCTACACTGTACTGGCATCAAGCGTGGTGCGAACTCACAACACTGTTGAGACCAAGACTTTTTGTTAGGCGCATTTTGCCATGATTCCAAACTCCACTGACCCACCACAACCGTACACGTGAGAGCGTACTGTTTTGCAGCAATTCTAAGCGCATCCGAGTCTTCAACGCAGTCCTGGTAAAACATAGGATACTTGTTACGGATTTATGGCCAAGGAGCTCTGGTGGATACAAACACGGATAAGACCCTGTGGCCAGAACAGCTATCGTAAGCGACAATGTCTCACATTTTTTTTCAAACAATAGCAGCTTTCGCATGCACGACAATCGCGTACCAAACTATTAGATGAATGATATCCGTGTAACGCCATTGGTCGTCGTAAATGAGCCATCGTGTAATAGCTAAATCGCCTGACGTCGCAATTAGCGGGTAAAATACACACTTATCAGGTGCCACAGGTCATACCTAAATGCGGCTTTTCACCAGAAGAACTGGATGTGAAAGTTTTCATGACACCTTGAGGCGATGACTGCTCGACAAAAAGATGGCCCAACGGAATAGCATATACACCCCGTTCATCACACAACAAGACCTGTGGTTTTGATCGTTGATAAAGGTTTATTAGAAGTCATCGTGTTTCCCCCTACTTGTTTAACTACACGTCTAAATCTGCTTTATCAGGCTACTTTGGACGACAAGCCTCCAAAAACCATAATTCAAGCATGTCAGAGATCATTGGTCTTATATTTTGAAATAAGCTGGAAATACGCAGCCCCGGCGACAGTTGCATAAAGAATAACCCAAACCAGTAAGCGTCGTTGGACCCACCAGTTTTGCGGTAATGGTTTGCTGCCACATCTTTGAAAATGCAGTCTCATCTTGAGAAGGTTGAACTTTTTCGACTGAAAAAAGATTTCAACTCCAGATACTTTTAACTTGTGGGTGTTGGCTCAATAAAAAACAACAATCTTCCCACTTTTATACCGTTATTTAGCACTTTGATCTGTGTCCAAATTGGCGCAACCAAACAAACGTTTTGCTGTTCAAACTCACAACATTCCCCAATGCAAAATATCAGGATGAGCGTCTTCATTTTTTCGTCGACAACAATGGCTTTGATTAACGTCTATCCCGGTCTCTTTTTGCCAAACGAACTTCAGGTGAAATCCCTGCGGGCCATCACACCAAACTCCACTGGCATGTGCTCACCGCTTTTGGCAAACACATGCTAACAATCAGTTTTTGGACTGTTAAATGCCGAGCGTGATTCACCTAATTGAAATTGCACCCATTTCTTCGAGCCGGTTTTGTAAGAGTTTTGAGCAGATTCAGCGTCCCGTTGACGATTCAGCACCATATCATATGGTCGATGAAATACAGTGATTTATGGCCGCGCTGAACAACGATACCGCGGCTTCTAATCCTAAAAAAGCCACAGCAATACACGCACCCTGGTATCTGTAGATACTCTTTAAGCGATGGCCGCTTCATCTCAAAATATTTCACCGTAGAAAACCCATAACATTCGGCCGCGACGCCTTCTATCGGTAGCATCTTGGCCCGCGAACCGGTTGGGCGAAAATTAACGGTCATAAAAGGCCTAAACATCTTGGCCGCTTTGGCAACGTAGTTCTTTGTTTCAAGGTCCATACCAATACCGATCACGCAGAAATTACATAAGCACACCACAATGGAACGGGACGCATTTATCGGTGCTGACCAAGCGTCATTTTCTGCTATTCATAAATCTCGTTTCGCCACAACAGTGAAGACAACTAATGCGGTTATAAGCCCAGCTTGGATAGACTTCTCTCCACCTATTCAAGGTGATTGAATAATGGGTATGGGCGTTTTGGAGCAAAATCATTCGCCATTTACTGCCCGCCATTCCGGCGCCAAACAATAACCGATGCGATACGCGACTTGATTGGCTCATTTGCATTAAACAATCTTCGTGGCGACATGAGTCATTGGTGGCTATTTTTTATTCTCTCGTCGCTAGAGATAGGCTTCTTGCGCTGTTTTTTTTCGTCAAAATATGGTCACACATCTTGCGCTCGGTAATTGTCAAACGTATTTAGGATCGTTCGCAAGCGCAAGACGATCACGAGAGCTCTAGTCACTTGAAGAAATCCGCCTATGGTCCTGCTGTGGGGCGTATTTGTCAATCATCTTACATACGATTCCGCACAGTAATCACCGCTTATCTCGTCGTGCGTATCATAATGACCGTGTTTTATTGACGTCCTTTTTTGAATTTCCGCATCAAGGAGTCTTTGGAAAGATGAAAGCTCGAGTCAGTGCCGCTCACAGCTTGCACCAAAAGGGTCCATCATAGACGAAGGTACACGAGGCTCGCAATCGCCAAAGGACGCGGAAGAATATGGTGCGACCGTTGCTTTTCATCCGACGTGAAATTATTTTCAATCAGGGTCTTATCCGCGCGCCATGAGCATATGTTACCAAGCCTCTGAGCGTTGTTGCATGATCAGTTTCGTGCACTCTTCTTTTTTCAGACTTGTTTATTTTAAAAACACTCTTTAGCCCGTCAGGGCCAGGTTTCAACATTTTGTAAGACTACGCTTTAACCAGGGCAGCAATGAATGAATTCTGGAAAAACAACCGCCCTCATCACAGGCACCGGTCACTTTCATTCGACCCTCTTTCCCCATCCAGAACAAACGCCGCTTCGTCGCGTCGTAAAGGCCGCGCACAATATTAAGCGACCGGTCGATTTAACCGCAGATGAGTGGCCGAGTCAGGGAGAAGAATATACTATCAGCCTTCGCAAATTTTCAGACTGACGCTATCCAACACGCTTACCGGCGCTTTCGCGGTTGGAAATACTCGATAGAAATTAATACTAATGTCTAGATTGTTATGCGATGCTATTCTCCGCAATGTCTACTATTTCTATTGCATCCTGTTTCTAATTATCGTATTTCTATTTTAAACGAAGCACTTGTGTTTTTTATCCAAGAGAACAAAGCCTGAACCGGTACATGCTCGCTAGAGGTCAGTGAAAAACAAAGCGGAAACCAATCACTGCAACACAAGGCAAACATGAATGTGCGTGCTAAAGAGTCAGCAACTACATTTGACAAACTCATCCAAAAAACTTTCACAGCCCGGTTTTGCGCAGCATTTCGGCCGCAATCAATACATCCAAGCAACCCGTCAGTGACAACCGTATAGACCGGTGAAACATAAGAAGGGGCATAGACTTAGAGGTGGAATGAACGGATCTTTAATTATTGAGCTCTCGACCCAACCAAGCGCAAAACTTTTGATAAATTCAGTAAATCTTTTTTCACCGCAGCCACACCACGGGCCGTGTTAATTGATCAGCGTTGGCCACAAATACATACACCAGGTCACGGTAACATCGAATCAAAAGGATTTGGAGAACATCGGGTCATCTGAGGAACTAGCGCTCACACCACCTATAAGTGACCCAAGGGCAACCAGCGAGCGGGAGACCGGTTGAAAACTTGAATTAACTGGATTAGCGCACTGTATACCGAGCTATTCAACGATCAAATGCCCCAGTGGAATAGCAATGAAACGCTAAACCAAAACCAGCTAGTACGGTATATAAGCTGGTGAATTGGTCAATATAAAATCGTCGTTTTGGCCCGTGTAAAATCTATTACTACACCTTTACGTGCTAGGAATCCTTTTACTTGTCGAACTCCATACGCTTTTTTCTCTTGACGTTTCGTAACTTATCTTTCTTTTATCGCATCATTTTTGAGTTCAGCGACCAGACTCGCTTCCATTGCTCGTATAACAACATTGGCCAGGAAACTCGACCTAACGAAGTGGAACTCGGCTCACGCTACGGCTTTGCCAACAGCAAAACGCATACACTAATACATTTCAAAAAGAGGAAGTATACACTTTTTTAGCGAAAGCTGGCCGATGTCTTTTTTGCTTGTTAAGCCGGATAAAGGCTGGGTTTGAGATTCATTATAGAGATCTTTCTGCACTCCATATTGACTGAATAAGGACGACCATTGTAAGCCGCCTGGTATAATACATTTGACTTATATTTGCAATAGGTCGACCTTCTAGCAAATTTTAAAAGGCTTTCAGGTAATCATTAAGGATGCTTTGCCGTCATAGGTAACACATTATAAACTCGCTTTGGTGTGCTTTAAATCCATCTTCTTTATCAAGTCAGGAAACTAGACCGCTGTCATCAGCCATCTTCATTAACGTTTTTTAAGCCGCGATGAGCTATATATCTGTGACGGATAAACCTCTTGTCGCCGTCTTCATAACCACTCGTCTGATTTCGGCTCGGCAATTTGCCCCCTATCGACGCCATTTGCGTAGGGTCTGCAGGATGCATCACTCGTATGTAAGGTTAAGAATCGCAGGTGATGGCGGAAGAAGTTGAGTCAGGCACAGTCGCGCTTTTATTCGGCTTTTTCGTATTCAAAAGTCCTGCTGCATGAATCTGCGAGTTTGGCTGCGAGAGCGCTAATACATGGCTGTTAATTACTGACCGGCACCGTAAACATAAGATACAATAGGCACCGCCAGAAGCGGTCGAAATCTTATTCGTAAGTGATTATGTCGGTGCGGATTACGAATGTTATCGCCACAGTATGACAGGGACTTTTTGCATATCGAAAAAGGCGATAAGCCGCGATGTGGCCTGACTTCAACGTCTTCTTCGCCATCACGCGACTTACCCTTCTACAGTGCATAGGCATCTGGTACCTAACGCAATGCGTCCGTTGGGGCAAATTGTCCGAGCCGGAAATCAGACGAGTGGTTTATGAAGACGGCGAAAGAGGTTTATCGTCAGATTTTATGCTCAAGCGGCTAAACGTTAAAATTTTTGGGAAAAGGAAAATGGTCCTGATGACAGCGTCTAGTTTCCTGACTTTGATAAAAAGATGGATTTTAAAGCACCACAAAGCGAGTTTTAGATGGTGTTACTATGACGGCAAGCATCCTAATGATTACCTGAAAAGCTTTAAAATTGGCTTTGAACGGCGCCGATCAATATAGAGTCAACGTGATACAAAGGCGGCCCTAATAGTCGCGCTTATTCGTCAAATGAGTGAGAAAAGCTTTATGATATACCAGCTTATCCATGGCGTCACTTAAGAAAGAATGCCAGCTTTTCGCTAAAAGTGTAAATTACTTCCTGCTTTTTGGAATTTTTAGTGTTTGTTTTTGCTGTGGTCAAGCCGCGAGCGGAGCCGAGGTTCACACTTCTTTAGGTGAGTTTTTCCTCGGCCAACTGTTGTATACGAGCAAATGGAACTAGTCCTGGTCGCTGAAATCAAATGGAGCGGATAAAAGAAAGATAAGTTTTTAACGCAACGTCAAGAAAAGCGTATGAAAGTTCGACAAGTAAAAGAATCCTAGTCTAACGAAGGTAGAATTAATAAAGATTTAACACGGGTAAACCGACGTTTTTTGACCAAATATTCAGCCAGCTTATATACTGTACTGCTTGGTTTTGGTTTAGCGCAGTTTTCATTGCTATTCCACTGGCATTTTGAATCGGTTTGATAGCTCGGCTATACACGTGCGCTTTAATCCGTGAATTCAAGTTTTCAAACCGGTTTCTCCGCTCGCTGTTTTTGCCTTTGGTCCACTATGGTGGTGAGCGCTAGTTAATGTCTCAGATGACCCGATGTTTCTCCAAATCCTTTTTGACTTCGATGTTTACGTGACGCTTGTGTTGTATGTGGCAAAACGCTGATTAACACGGCCGGTTGTGTGGCTGCGGTTGAAAAAGATTTACTGATGTTATCAAAAGTTTTGCGCTTGGTTTGGGTCACTACCATTTAATTAAGATCGTCATTCCAATCTGCTATCCCTCTTAATGTTCACGCGGTCTACGGTTGTCAATGGTAATTGCTTGGATGGTATTCGATTGCGGCCGAAAATGCTGGCGCAAACCGGGGCTGGGAAAGTTTTGTTTTGGGATGAGTTTCAAAAATGGTGTTCTGACTCTTCTAGGGAATCATGGTGGGCGGTGTTGATGTTGGTTTTCAATCGGTTTTTATTGGATAGAGCGATGCTGATGGTTCAGCGCCTTTTGTCTCTTGGGATAGAACACAAGTGCTTCGTTAAATAGAAAATAACGTTAATTAGAACAGATCAAATTAGAAATAGAGAAACACTTGGAGAATAGCCATGGCACACTCTACGACATTAGTAAAAGTTCTCTATCGAAAATTTCAACGCGCGAAGGTCGTTTAAAGCGTTGGATTAGCGTCAGTCTGAAATTGCGAAAGGTGAAATTGGCTTTTCTTTATCGGCCAATCAGGTTGGTGGTAAATCGAGGTGCTTAAATATTGGGTCGCCCGGCCTTTACGACGGACGGAAGGGGGCGTGTTTGTTGGATGGGAAAGAAGGTGAAGGACGGGGCCTGAGAGGGCGGTTGTTTTTTCAGAATCATTCATTGCTTGCTCTTCGGTTTTAACGTCTTACCAAATGTTGAACTGGCGGTAAAGCAGGTTTTTAAAAAACAGTTAAAAAGAGAATGCAGCGACTGGATCATGCACAACGCTAGAGGCTTGTACATATGACTCATGCGGCGGATAAGCGTCTGATGAAATATCAGGTTGTGTTTATTATTGTTATATTAGAACGATGTCGGTATTGCTCGCGCTTTGGCGATTGGAGACCTAGTGGTACTTATTGATGGATGAGCCTTTTTGTGCACTGGATGCACTGACTTCGAGCTCATCTTCAAGACTCCTTGATGGAAATCAAAAAGACCTCAATTAACAGCCGTCATTATGATTACGCACGACGTAGAATGAGCGCGTATTCTGTCGACTCGATTTGTGGAATGAATGACAAACCGGCCCCAGAGGCAACCATAGGCGGAGACTTTCTTCAAGTGACTAGAGCGTCCTCGTGGATCGTTTAGGGCGCTTGCGAACGATCCTAAATAGTGAATTACGAGCCGCAAAGTGTTTGACCTTTTTGTACGAAAAACAGCGCAAGAGTAGAGCTATCCGTCGCGTTCAAGATATAAAAACCCAGCCACCCAATTGCTCAATGTCGCGATTGCTTAAGCAAATGAAGGCCATCAAGTCGCGTTCGCATCGTTATTGTTGGCGCCGGAATGGCGGGCAGTAAACTGGCGAATGATTTGCTGCAACGCCCATACTCATTATTCAATCACCTGAATAGGTGAAGAGTTCAAGTGGGCTATACGCAATTATGTTCGTCTTTCACTGTTGGCGAAACGATATTTCTGATGCAGAAACTGCGTTGGTCGCACGATAAATATGCGTGTTGGTGGTGTCGGGCATATTATTTCTGGTGGATCGCGTTATTGGTATGACCTTGAACATAAAGAACTTACCGTTTTGGCCGCGGCCAAAGCTGGACTTAATGACAGTTAATTTTCCGCTCACCGGTTTTCGGCGGGCCAAGATGCTACCGATGAAGGTTGCGTCTGCGCCGAATGTTATGGGTTTTGTACTTGGCAGAATGTTGATGTGATGACGGCTGCTTAAGGTTTGTCAGTCCAGTGTGCGTGATGGCGGTGGGCTTTAGGCTTAAGAAGCCGGCGGTTGGTTTTGGTTTAATGCGCGGCCAATAAAGTCACTGTATTTTCATCGATCAAATTGGTTTCTGATCGGTCAACTGGACGCTGAATCTGTCAACTCTTACAAAACCGGCTCGAAGTAAATGGTTCCATTTCAATTAGGTGAATTCACGCGTCGGCATTTTTACAGTCAAAAGACTGGATTGGTTACGCATGTGGTTTGCCAAAGCGGTGAGCACTGCCAGTTGGATTTGGTGGTGATGGCCGCAGGGATTTCCTGAAAGTTCGTTTGGCAAAAAGAGGGCCGGGATAGATCGTTATATCAAGGCCATTGTTGTCGACGAAAAATGAGCGTCTCATCTGGATATTTTTTGCATGGGGGGAAATGTTTGTGAGTTTTGAACAGCAACGTTTGGTTTGGGTTGCGCCAATCTTGGGACACAGATCAAAGTGCTAATAACGTATTACAGTGGTGAAGATTGTTGTTTTGTTATTGAGCCACAACCCACCAAGGTTAAAAGTATCTGGTAGTGAATCTTTTTTTCAGGTCGGAAAAATTCACCTTCTCAAGGATGATGAACTGCAATTTTTTTTCAAAGATGTGGAGCAAACCATTACCGTCAAACCTGGTGGTCAACCGACGGCTTAACTGGTTGGGGTTATTCTTTTATGGCAACGTCGCCGATGGGAGCTGGTATTTTCCAGCTTATTCAAAAATAAGAACCCAATGTCCTCTGACCATGCTTGAATTACTGGTTTTTTGGTGAGGCGTATTGTCGTCCAAAATGTAGGCTGAAAGCACGCACTCTCTCAGACGCTTGCTAGTTAAACAAGTAAGGGGAAACACGTAATGCTTTCTCAATAAACCTTTATCAAGCATTCAATACCACATCTGTTGTGGTTGAGGTAATGGCATGGTTTGGCCATCATTTTGTCGAGCAGGTCATCGCTCAAGTGTCATGAATACTTTCGAGATCCCGTTTTTTGGTGAAGGCCGCATTTAGCGTATGACGTGTTGCATTAAGTGAATTAATTTCACCGGCAAAGGCGCAGCGGATTTAGCGATGAACGGATGGCTCATCTTTTTACGAACGACAAGTGGCGTTTCGCGTAATTCACTAATGTTTGGTAACGCAGTATTGTCGTAGCTGCGAAGGCTGCTTGTTGAAAAATGGTGAGACATCTGTCTTTACGATAAGCTTGTGCTTGCCACAGGTCTTATCCTTTTGTTCCACCGATTCCCTGGCATACGTAACAATACCTTTGTTTAACGCGGACGCTTGGAAGATCTGGAGCGCAGTTAGGAATGTGTGCGAAAACAGTGGAACGCGGTAGCGGTTGTTGTGGTGTCTGTTTGGGTTTGGAAGCGGCAAATGCGCTCAAAATCTTGGTCTTGAAACCCGTGTGGTGGAGTTCGCACACGCTTGATGCAGTCAGTTAGATGAAACAGGGCGGAAGCTGTCTCAAAGGCATGATCGAGGTTTGGAATGTAAAGGTCTATACGCGACACGGCGACAACAATGACATTGTCGACGGTGAAACGGCTTTTCATCGTATGAATTTTGCAGACAGGCCACTCACCCTTTGAACGGTATTTAATTTGCGTTTTCTCTGCGGGTATTACGCCTCTAAAGACGCATTGGGCAAACATGGGTTTAGTAGATGGGCGAGCGTGTGGTATCACCATTAATAATTGCATTGTCAGACAAGCGATGAATGGAACATTTTATTCTATCGGCGATGTGCGCTGTGGAATGGTGAATTAT
>Ga0163217_1064295_pt1 | contig 13141 bp, 19 predicted proteins | sample SynspAceP_FD_185933 | JGI IMG/M metagenome (GOLD analysis project Ga0163217, IMG submission 185933) | Saline lake microbial communities from Ace Lake in Antarctica - Synechococcus sp. Ace-P (PacBio error correction) | ecosystem: Environmental > Aquatic > Non-marine Saline and Alkaline > Saline ...
CGTGCACTCTTCGGTGGCGATCTGACGTCGCATCGCTCGGATCGTTGACCTCGCATGGCCTGCACTCGAGTCCCGCGCCAGCCAGACGAGCAGAAGGTGCGCTCGATGCGACTCACCCTGGAGGCGGCGGATCATCAACGGCGATCACCGTTGTCCACGTGCCTTCACGGCTGAGCAAACGCGTCTTCCCCTGCTGCTCCACGAAAACTCCCCATTAAAACAGACCATCGATACGAAGGCGGCTCGGTGAAGCTCACCAAAGCTCGAAATCGCTGGTGGATTCGGTGGAACGCCAACGGTGGCGGAAGGTGCTGATCACCAGCAAGGCTGGTCGCCGCCAGATCAGCAGCCGCCAGCCGCCAGGTGCTCAGCGCTGATCTCTACCAGGTGGTGGATGGCCGGCACTGGTTTGAGGAACGTCGAAATCTCGCGTGGTGGATGAGGAGCCAGCGGCAACCAGGTGCTTGGCTTCGATGAAAGCCGGCGGCACCACCAGCTCTACTGCTGCGGCCCTGGGCGATGAGGCTGATGACCGGCGCTGCAGGGACCGTTTCGGGGCCCGCTACGGCTCTCGGTGCGGGACTTCGGCGAAGTGCAGGACGCCCGCGGTGTTCCGCACCCGGGTGGATTGGTACGTCGGGTTTTTGCGGTGTGCAAACGGCGGGCCATTGCTCGCCTGTACGACATCAGCCCTGTCGTGACTGCCTGCTGACCTGCTCATTGAATCCCCCCGCTTTTTTTTCTTCCACCTTTCGACAAAGAGGACACACCATGGCTTGCAATGGCCACAAACTTGATTGATGCGGTTCCCTGGTGGGGCCTGGATTAACTACAGCGCCACGGATCCGTTTTTTGAGCGGGTGCGGCGTGGAGTGCTGAGGGGTGAAGATCAGCACGCGCTTCGATGCAAGCGGGTCACTTCAGCCTTTCTGCTCAGCACCCGGCGCTGCTGCTGCGGGTGACATTTTTTGCTGGAGCTGGCGCCTGAACTGAAGGACGGCAACGGATCGGCACCTGGTCCACGGCAGCGTCGGTGGCGGTGCCGGCCTTGCCGGCGGCCAGGTGGAAAGGGCCCAAAAAAAAAAGAACCCCGGATTTTCCCAAGCGGGCGGTGCCCTGGTGGTGGCCCTGCTGATGCGGCGAACGTGAAGGAGCACGCCTTGTTTAAGCCCGCTGCAACGCCTGACTCCGAGCACCCCTGCTGGCCGCCTACGGCCCGTCCTCACCCACGCCTGAGTGCTGCTATGGCCAAAATGGAACCGTTTCTGCAGGCTGAGGAGGTTGCTTCGTCGGGTGATGCGGTGGTGTCGGTTCGCCCATGGGCGCCACCGCAGGCAGCGATGTATCCGGCCCGGGCTGACTGCCTTGGCGCCCCCGCTTCTGATGACCTTGGACCTGAATCAAGCGACCGGATGGAGCCGGTTGAATCCGACGGTGCGCAATCCGATCTCGGCAAGTGCGCCGTATCTGGAACGCCGGAAAGGGGATGCTGCGCATCCGCAAGGAAGGCGAGGCGACCGTTCGTGCATCCCTAGCCATCTGGAGTGGCTGGCTGGCTTCTTGGAGTGGGCAGGCCCGTGCTGCGATCTCGACGGATGGCGAGGATGGCGGCACTGAACCGCGACTGATCCCCCGATCCGACCGTCCCCGAATTCCACCGGATCCTGCCCCTGGCCCGGGTGATTGCCCAGCTTCAAGGCCTGAAGCCCCCCTGCAGGCGAAAGGAAAGCCTGTGAAGGTTTTCCGGTGATGCGGGCAGTGGCGTTTGAGGCTTCTGGCGATGTGCTGATCAATGGCGCAATCACAAATCTTGCAGCCTCGAATACCCTACGGCAGCGAAGATTGAATGCAGCCTCATCCTCGATTGCCAAGACGATCAAGGAGCCCATGCGCGCCGGTGATTTTGTCAACAGGGTGGCCAGAGTGAAGCCCGGTGATGCCTTTCTGTCGGCCGCGAAGACTGCTGAAGAGTTCACAGTTGTGCCTGATCCCCAGCCCCAGCCCTGAGCCCGAGCTGTTGATCATCGACTTCGCCGGCGATGAACGCAAGGCGGAGATCAGCGACAACTGCTCTCTCCTTTGATGTGTCCCCTGGATCAGTCGCATGACCAAGGCGGAGATGGTGTCTGACCCAGCGCCTGGAGCTGGAGGCCGCCACGGCCCCTGATTCCGGCTTTCGCTGATGGCCTGGCGGTGGTGCCTGGCGATTTAACTGGGCTGAATGCGCACCCGCGACTACCGGCCCGCCCGTTGATCGCGGCGGGCTTTTTTGTTGGTCTGGCAAAGGGTGGTAAGCCTCCCCTTGCCGCTGGCTCTCTGCATGCCCTATCCCGCTGCCCACCGCGACGGAGCGAGAACGACGGCCGTCTGCGGTTGCTGCCGCCCTGGGCTGCCTGGCGGTGAGGAATGGGTGCTGCCCCCAGGCGGTGGGCGCTGGCTGGAGGATCGGCTTTCGGCCTGGGGCCTGTGCCGGCAGCGATGCTGGAAGTTGTGGTGGATGCCCTCGGCGGGCGCTGGAACGAGGAGCTGAGCCACCGCGGCGATCGAGCTGAGCGTGGATCCCCCGTGGCGTGGCCGATGCAGGACCTGCAGGTGGATTGGGGTGATGGCAGCGGCCGCAGCTGGTGCCATGGACCGATCGGGCGGCTGATGGTCGAAGCTGCGCCAACGTCTACGCCCGAGCGAGTGGATCTGCTCGTCACGGTGACGATGGGGCTGTATGTGGCGTCACTGCAGGTGGCGCTGCTGGGTCTGCCCGCTTGCCGCCGGGCTGTGTGATCGGCCTGATGGGCCAAGGCACGGTGCCAGGGCGGTGGTGGGAAGGCGGCCTGGCGGCGCCCAGGCCCTGGTGCCTGGGTGATGGCCTCGACGGCCGCCGTACAACGGTCAGTGCACGGAGCTGTGGCGGCTACGGCTGCATCCCGAGGGCGGGCTGGGCTGCTGCCGACCCTGTGGGATGGCAAGCCGCCCCTGAACGGTGGATGTACGGCAGGCGGAGCAGCAAGCCGGGGCACCCGCTGGTACTCGGCTGATGGGCCACCGACGCCAGCAGTGGATGGAGGGTGATCCAGCCGCCACCGGCGCTGGGTGATTTCTACTGGACCGTGGTGACTGGGCTGGTGTCGAGCTGGTGGCTTGAAGCGATGAGCTGGAATTTCGCCACGGGTGAATCGATCCAGGGCCCAGCAGGCCTGCGGGGCCTGCGGGCCTGCTTGGGCCACAAAGGCCCAGGTGGTGGCTCGGGCAGCGAATGCCGTTGCAGTGGCTCGATTCCAACGGATCAAGCCAGCGAGCCATCGGCTCCAGCCCAGATGGTCTCCTGCGCACTTACAGCGCCAAGCTCTCGGCCGGATGCCTGCTCAACCAGTTGGGGCCTTCGGGCTTTGCGCACGGGTGCTGCAGCCGGCGCTCCTTCGAGAACAATCTCTGGCTGGTGTCACCGAACCAGACGACCTTCGCTCTCAGCGATCGGAGGTGCTGTGACCTCCGTGGCACCATCGCCACCCGGCGGTCGACCGCGCCCTACGGGTGGATGTCGAAGCTTCGCCACAGCGGCGACGGCGAATGTTGACGGCTGGAACGGGTGGCCGTGACACGATTCTGGACGCGCCGGCAACGGTTCTGGCGCGGCTGCTTTTTCTATGCGGCGCGGCTTTGGCTTTCCTGATGCCGTTACGAACAGCGGCGGTCCCGGCGTCGGAACCCGCACTGTTTCTGTGGCCTGACCAATCAGGTGATGTCGCTTCTTGTTTCTTCTGACAATGCCGTCTGGGCACTACTGCGGCCTTCTTTCGCCGCCATTCAGAACTTGGTGCTCAAGATGGCAACTGGCAGTTCGCCAGCAAGAACAACACCTTGTTGCAAACTGCAGGCACGGGGACCTTGAGTTTCTGCCGCAACCGTGCCATTTGAATTTCAGGTGTTTGCACCACCCACACCACGGAGGTTTTTTCTGGTCGATCCGGCCGATCTCACCAAGGTCCAGATAGCCGAGGCTCCCAGACCTTGAAACTGCCTGCTGGCACCATTTACATGCGTGGCTGGCTTCAGCTGCAGACGATCATGCAGTAGCCCGGAACATTCGGATGCAGCGGTTTGATTGCGAGAGCGACCGCTGGAGTGCGTGAGCGTCTGGCAATAGGAGGCAGACCGCTTCTCGCTTGATGGCCCTGGACGAACACCGGCTCGATCCGCGGCCCGCAGGGCGTGCCGGGTTACCCGGAGTGCTGGTGCGGCTGGAGCCCGGCGGGGTTGGGACCCTGCCGGCCCCGCAGGGCCGTGCCGGGCGTGGCTGGCGGGCCGGGCAGCCCGGGCGGGACTGGCCCAGCGGGGCTGCGGGCCCTGCGGGACCCGGGCGGACCTGCGGGGCCCCAGGGCCCGGCGGGAACGGGGATCAACCTCAAGGGTTCAGTCCCTACCTTCTCGGCTCTGCCCAACCGCAAACCGCAGCAAGGGCGATGCCTCACATCGTTCAGGACGAGGGCCGACACGCTCTACGTCCTGGGAATGCAGCGCTGGTCACCTGGATCAATGCCAGGCCGCGATCCAGGGCCCTGCAGGCCCTGCGGGAGCAGCTGGCACCTAGCGGGACCGACTGGACCGGCCGGGTGTTGGCGTCCGTTGTGCCCAGCTGGCGCCCTGCTGCCAGCAGGGCAAATCCAGGGCGTGCCGGGAGTGCCTGGCGCCGCTGGGCAGCGCTGGCAGCCGCGGGCACGGGCTGGTTTGGTGGGCACAGGCCGCCGCTGGCTCAAATTCGGGCTCGATCCCTGGTGATCTGTTATCTCGACCACTTCACTGGAGAGGTGTACCAGCTTGGTGCTGCCCGCCCAGCGGTGTGCGGTTGGGCGATCTCCCTCGATTGGCTCTTCATATCAGGGTGGCTATTACGGCCGGCCTGATCTCCCAGAGCGAACGCCGTGGCCACCCATGGCGCGATCATTGGCGCCAAAAGGCGGCGGGGATGAGCAGCCAGCAGACATAGACCTCGAACAGGCGAGCAGCGGAAGCCGACAGCAGCTTCGAGTGGCTTTGCCAATAGCGAGGCCGGCCAACAATGCGAGTCATCCGGCCAATCAAATGGGCGCGGGGACTGACGATCGCAGGTTTCAGCGATTGGTACGTTGCCGGCTCTCCATGAGCTGGAAGATTCTGTATCGGCGTTTTCCAAAGCCGACCAGTGATGAAGGCAATATGATCAGTTTGGCACCAATGCTTTATGCCGTGCGCCATCGACGGAATTACACCATTTCAAAGCCCTGATCGTACAGCTTTCATACCTTCGCCGCTAGGCGGTGGCTGAAGGCTTTTCTTCGGATGGGCAGAAATGGAGATACCTCGACGCAGAGTTCAGCAACAGAATGATTCTGGCAGGACTGGTATTACGGCAACTGGTTTGCCAACAGCAAAGACCTTTCGCCAGCAGACGCGGGCGATGCCGCAAAGATTGGCGGTGATCCCCCTGGATGCCACCTGGATCGCCGGGATCGACCACGCCACCCGCGTGAGCTGGCAGGAGGTGATCGGGCCCGCTGCTGGTCGGCCCAGCGACCAGACGTTGCCTTCGACGGTCTTGGCCTTCTGGGATGCTCTTGATCCGGCGCGTGAACGTGAATCCTGGCCGAGCTGGAATCACGCTCTACAACTCTGAGGCGGCCTTCCAGGCGACCTGCTGCGGGCCTCTTAACCAGGATCCAGAGCCCGGCAGCGGTGTGGTGGCCGACCCTGCGCCTTCCGTCGCTGGCGGTGGTGCATTGCTTGCTGGCGCCAGGCAACCAAGTTACTCCAACGCCGAGCAGCCGCTTGCAGAGGCGCTTACTGGCGCGGCTGCGGATCGGAGGAGAGCGGTTCGCTTTAACCCGCTTGCTGTCCGATCGAGGCCGTGGTGCTCACCGATTGATGGCCGGAAACCCTCTTCCTACCTGCCACCGGCTGGAGCCACGCTCGACTGGGCCCGATCTGGCCGCCCGCGGCTCATCCGTGCTGGGAGGCCTGGCTGGCGCTGGTGAACGGCGTTACGCACAGCATCGAATCACGGTGCTGCAATGGCCGGGCGGAATGACGCGGCTTGGTGCGGCTGACGCTGCAGAATCGAAGCAAGCACGGCGCCTTGGTGGCCCAGATGTTGGCCGGCGGGCCGTTTGTGTCCGGTGCCCGTACGGCAGAACCGTTTTGATGTCCTGGGTTCGGCCTGCTGGCCGATTACGACCCGCTCGATAAGCTCGCGAGTGTGCATGGTGTGGTGGACACCGCCGTAGGACCGATGGTTTTTGGCGCTACAGCTTGATCACCAGTAATACGAGCTTGGCGTAAACAGGCTGAGCCCAACAGCTGGGCCAAATCCTCCACATTTGCAGGAACTAGCTGTCTCCTGCTGGTGAGGCAGAAGGCCAGGAGTATTTCGGCCTGTCGATGGCCAGCCGCCAGCAGCTCGCAATCGAACCTGCTGTTTTTTGATCAACCCGCGAGATGAGGAGGAGCAATGGCTTGGTGATGAGCTATCGCAGAACGGCTGCACGATGATCGCCGATCGCTCAGCAGCTCCGGGTTTTCCGTCAACTGATCGCCTGGCTCCAGTGGCTGTGGCAGCCGATGCTCGGCACCTCGTTTCGCCTGGCCGGTGGTGGTGAACTCGACGAGCTATGCGTCTAACCAGGGCCGGTGATCATCGAGCCGGCCTGGTGCTGCCGGCTGATTTCTCTGCCGCGCCCTGCTGACCCCTTGTGATCCCAGGTGGAACGGCCTCCGCCGGGCCAGTTCGTTGTCACAGTCGGCGGCAACCTGGCGTGGCGCATCCCGCCCGCCATGACGCTCAGTGGTGGCCTGGCGCACGTCGGCCCTAGCTGGATTGGCAGAGCGAGGCGTACAGCGCCCTACTCCCAGTTCTTTACGCGGAACTGCTGGCCTTCATCGCCACGGTGGAACGCCACACCAGGCAATGAGAACGCCCAGCTGAACGGGTGCTCAACGCGCAACACGATGGCGACCGGGAAGCCAAAAGAGGCAATGGTGCTGCGGCTGCAGACCCCCACCGAGGGCTGGGTGCTGCAGTGGTGCATCCGGTCAGTGATCTGGAAACACCGCTGCTTGCGGGTGGGTCGTGCCCGCAACTGGCTTGATGAACGGCAGCCACACGGTGGCTACGGCCGCTGCTGAACGTGAGGCGCCCTCGATCCGGCGGTGGACTGCCGCCAACGGCGGCAGCAACGTGATGATCCCAGCACTTGCTCCCCTGGCGTGTTTGCTTCTGGGCGCAGGACACAACGCCGGGGGCGGATGGTGGCTGTTCCATGCCGACTCGACCGTGGTGCCGTTCGACCCGAACGGTGCGGCGAATGGCGGCCCTGGACCTTTCTCTCTTCCGCCAGGCCGGCACTGCGCTTGGTGGCGTGATGTTTCCGGCCAGATCCATCGGGCCTGCCTGCCCAACCTGCAGCAGCAGTAACGAGACGCTGCGCTCGGAGGCACGATACAGTCGCTCGCGGCTTCCTCCGGCCTGGCCCGTTACGCGGCCCGCGGCGGTGGCTGTGACCAGCAACACGCGCAGCAGCACGGTGCGGGCGAGCGAGAGCCACAGCTTGCAGCCATTGCGCTGCCGGCTTCTGGATGGGCACGGGTTTTTTTCTGGTGGTGAACTGGGCTACCCCCAGCGGCTTGAAGGCAGCAAGTTCCGCACCCTTGATGTTGAGGGCGTGCGTTTGTTCCCAGATCGGGCCGGCCCTGGTTCCAGAATGACCTGGCTGCAGATCGGCCTTGCTGAGCTGGCGGCCATGCCGGCGGTTGCGGGCTGGACGACGTTTTCGCGGCTTTACAGCGGCTGGGTGGCTGGAATGACGGACCTGATGCTGGTGCCAAATCTGCCGGGCGTTTCGATGACGCCCCGCCTCTCCGCTCAATGGCAGCGAACGCAAGCCGCCTACGTGCCAACGCTTTTGGCGTGGCCCATCCGCTTGCAGCGCGTCTGGAGCTGGAGCTACTGCAGTAAGAACCCCCTGATGGGTGGTGACGGCGTGGCCCTGGGAGGCAGCAGCGGCCTGAGGCGGGGTGCTCTGGCCCGCCGGACGGTGGGGACATGAGCAGGGCTGGCGGGATCCAACTGGCTCCATCGCTGAACTGGCGGCGGTCCTGGCAGTCGACTGACCCGTTTTCCGCTGCTGATCGAGCGGCTTGCCGCCTTCATCGCCCGTGGTTGAATGGCGGGCCCCAGCCATGGGCTTCGCCGCTGGCGATCCTGCGGCAACCGAGCAGTTCGCTCGCTGGAGTGGCGCGCGGCCTGGTGCTGCAACTGGTGGGGCCTGAGCAAGAACTGGATCTGGTACTGGAGCAATCGACCACGGCTGAGGACTAACTGGTCGGTCGTCATCAAACGGCGGCCACAGTCGCTCACAACGACGGCCAGCAACAACGACGGCTCGGCTCCTGAGTGATCCGTTCAGTGGCGAATGGGTCACGCTGGGATCTGCGTGGCCCGAGCTCTGATCCCGGCGTTGCAGTGCGATGCGATGGGCAGGCGCAGCCTGGAGCGTCGCTGGCTTGCTGTTCGCGCAGGACACATGCCTGGGGCGGAATGGTTCCTGTTCAGCCGGTGTGCGGCGGCGGCAACCGATGCAGACCACTTGAACCCGAACCCCTGGACGTTCCTGCTTGGCCGTGATGGAAGCGGCCTCTGGACTGTTTTGCCTGCGGCCAGTTGCAGGGCATGGCGCCCAACAGCCTGGGGCGGAATGGGCAAGATTGTGCTGGCGCGCCCTGGTTGTGCAGCTCTCTGCCCCAGTTGCGCTGCAGCAGGGCTGTGAGCCGGGTGGCGCCTTACATGCCGGAAGTAACGGCTTGAAGTGCTCTCCCTTTGGCAGCTGGGTTATCAGGACTGCCCCGGATGCCTTTTTGCTGAGCTTGCGGCGCCCGCTCTGGAATCGGTCCGGTTGGGCAAGTTGATCCGGCGGTTGTATCCAGAGCGGGCGATGCATGTCAACGGCCGCATCGAGCTGGAGGGTGGCCAGAGCTTGCTGCAGCTCGGCCCGTGGCTTCAGTGTGGATTGGTGCTGAGTTGTGCCGGCGGGAAGCCTGCCGACCACGGCGCCTGGCTGGACTTCGTTTGCTGATTTTCAGCTGCGTGAGCGCCAGCTTCTGGGCTTGATGCTCTACGCGCTGCCGTCAGCAGCGTGGCGTTGGTGATCAGAGGCGATCCGCGCAGCTGGCCTACACGCCGCTTGGCGCGCTGTGGCAAGAAACGCTCTGATGCGAGAGGCGGCGTTGAGCTGTTTGGAGCTGCAGGGCGAGAGGGTCGAGCGGTGGTGGTGATGGCTCCAGGCGCTGGCACGGGTTCGCGCGGCCAGCAGTGGGGTTCTGTGCCCGGAGGGTGGGGAGCCCCTGCCAGCGAGACGCACTATGCTTCTGAAACCCCGATTTCCGAGCAGGTGACACTTGAGCCGGAGAACGGATGACGCCTGGCTGTGGCCGCCGAAGCGCTCCGGTGGACTCCCGGCGCCAAGGTGAAGTTGCCCGCCGGAGCTGGTGGAATCAAGTCGAGGCCTGGTTTTTCAGGGCCAAGAGGCTTGGGTTGTCAGGCGCAGCTGAGCTAAAGCCTCTCGGTCGGTTTTAATGCTCGTTTTCTGCTCACGCCCGAAGGTCGATCGCTGAAAAGTCAAATCGGGGCGACAGGATTCGAACCTGCGACCGTAGTGCTTCCCAAAGTGATCGCGAGCTCTGTTCTCTAGCTTGAGATTTCGGCCAGAACTTGGCTTGGTGACTGGGCCTTGCCTTGCCTGATCGGTCAGGCTCGGCTACTTTTGTGTACATCTTGCGTACAAACGCGGGTGGCCCAGCTTCCGTTTTTCAGCAGCCATGGGCCGCTGGCCTTTCGTGCCTCCGTGCGTGCGTCCTACCGCGAAGGCTGGAGCGCCCCGTGAACACCGGTGGCGGGATTCGTGCTTGAGGTTCGGCAAATAGGCCAGCCGATTGCCAGAGCCTCGCGATCGGCTTCGACTGGAGCCGGGCCTCGTGGGCACCCGGCCTGGCCGCATCCGCAACCTCTAACCTCTGACCCCTGCAGGGCATGACGTGCATCAGGCGGCGGCGGATTCTCTCCGGTGCGGTCGGCAACAAATCTTCGCGGGAATTGGGGAACGGCGCCTCTCATTTCCAGCGGCAGAACAGCTGGAGCACGGTACGGCGATCCAGCGCGAGCACCTGGGGAAGCCATACGCGCCGGTGCTGACCATGGCAGTGCAGCTCCTCGATGGCGACGCCGCACCATTGACCCCGGCCGACCTGCTGCGTATGCTTGCCTGCGCGGCCACCCTCCTGGCAGTTCGATGCGGCAGATCGCAAGCCCAGTCACTGGCTCAGTTTTTGCGGCACTGCGTCGATCGTGAGGCTTTCCGCGGGGCGGTGGAGGCCACCGGCCGACCTGGGGCTTCGATCGGGGCTGGCCGTGGGCGCCGACCCCAGGTGGCGCGACCCCCTTCAGTGATACCGAGATCCTGGGCGGATTGATCAAGGCCTGCCATGACGTTCCCGGCCGGCGCTGGGCGGATGCCCTGTGCGGCTGTTGGGCGGAGTTAAGGACTGGCGGCGGTCGAGCTCAAGCCACCTGCGGTTTCGGCTGGGCTGGGAAGCGGTGAATTGATCTGGTGTGCGCACCGAAGCGCAGCGGCGGCGGGCCCTGACGGAACCGCGGCGCATACCATCATTGCCCTCTGACGGACTGCGGATGGCGCCCGGCAGCAGTGGAACCTGATGGAGCCGCTGGCGATCGTGGGTTTGCTGGAGTTGCCACCGCTCGGGAAAGGCCCGCGGCGCTGCTGACGCCTCTGGCAACCTACTCAAGCGAGCCGCCTGGCGATCCTTGTTGAAGGAGCGTCTTGCGAGCCGTGATGAACGGGCGGTGCCGTAGAAAAAAGCAGCTTCCGCCATAGCTACAGCTTGCGCGGACACCAGCTGGGAATCGACGCCCGGCAGCGTGGCGCGCAGCATGGCCATCTCCCTGGAGTGCATCTGCGCTCCTACCCCTGGTCGTCTGAGGCGGCGACTGCGGCGGCGTTTGATCGAGCCGTTGGCTGACCTGGCCCATCGCCTTCAGCTGCCTTGAAGGCCGGTGTCTCGCATGCTGTCTGCGGTGGTGGCGGACAGCTCTGCGATGTGGACCCCAGAGCTGTTTAATTGTCCTTCTCAGAGCTTACGGAGCGGCCGAAAATTGGACCGGGAAAAGCCCGTGAAACGCCCTCCCACGCAGCCAAGTTCTCGCGCAGCTGGAGCTGAAGCCTCTTGGAATCAGGGGCTTGGTCAGACGAAGCCGCGACTGACGCCACCTTTAGGTTGTGGATCTTCAGCCACGAGGTGATGCCTGAAGGATTGAATTCAGCGGGAGAGCTGGTGCAGCCGCGAGATCACCTTTTCACCGGGCAGGGTCCTCTCGGCAACCGAAGAAGCACGCTCACATAGCTGCCAGGCGGTTTGGGTTGGAGAGGATGCGCCCGTCTCCTAGCAATCGCGGTGGCCAGGGCAAAACGGCTTGGCAGGTGTTGATGGACTCCGCTGTTGGCTATCACCTCGGCCAGGCGATTCTGATTGCCAAGGGCCTTGAGTAGCTTGTCTTTGAGCTTTTGACATAGGCGTTGACTAGGCTGGAGCCTCCGCCCCGAAAGTGCTGCGGCACCTCGAGCATTCCTTGCCTGATGTTGCTGAGGTAGGTGTCCGTTGCATAGACCGGAGCTTTCGTATGATGCGGTGGAATCCACCCACTGGGCCCCTCGTTCCGAGGGGGCCGACTGATTTCAGGCCAGGGGCGCTGGCTAATCGCTGGCCTGCTGAATTCGCCTGGCCGTAGGCCGTGGCGATCAAGATTCTGCCAGGCCGATCCAGCCGATGCGGCCGGCGCACACCAGCACGGTGGCTTAGGAAGCTTGTTGCTGATTAGATCAGTGGGCCACCGGTCAATGGCGAATCACCAGCCCTGAGCTGAACCGCTGCCGGCTCTGTTCTCTGCTGGCCTGCTCCCCAATTTTATGTGGGGCTCTTCAGTCCTAGTGTTGTCGCCAGGGTTACCCCTGCCCCTCATCCAGATGCCGCAGCCAGCGCCCTGTTGTTGTTGGATCGCCTGAAACCTGAACAACTTGAGCAGGTTGTGCGTGGCGCAATCAGATGCACTCGCCGTTCACTTCTTCCAGTCCCCTGAGGAGAAAGCGTCGCAGACTCCGGCATTCCTTGATCTGGCCGTTCACCGGCTTCCACGATTGCCTTGCGCTCGGGCGTAAATCCTTGATCCTTTCCTTTGCTTCTGAGCTTGCGGGCCATGCGGGTTTTTGGCATCGGAGTCCTCTGGGCAAACGGCCCTCGCTTAGGCGGTTTGGGGGGCCCCCCCGGGTTTGGGGGGCCCGTGCGGCAGTCCGGCCGGTGGGCGATGTAGGCGTCAATGCCTGTTCAGCGCAGGCGTTGACGTTTTGTCCTCGCTCCAGTAGCCGCATCCATCCCATCACTCCGGCAGTGCACCAGCGCTGCGGCGATGCGCTCCAGCATGGGTTCGAGGTGGCTGCAACATCGGGGGGGGGCTGGTTTTGCTGACGCGACCGCCACGATCCACCTGGTGATCGCTGTCCATCGCAGCTGGCAGTTTGTAGCCCCTGCAGATAGGAACCTCTCGACTGCAATCAGATGGCTTTCAGGATCTGTGAAATTACGCTGGCTCCTCTTGGGTTGGGGTGCCATCAGCCTTTTTCGCGCCAGGCCCCGCCTGGGCATCGCATCAGCCGGCAGTGGCTTCCAGATTCTGGTGGTTCCACACCGCGTTCTCGGCCGGCCTCGACGCAGCCTCCCCGGGCCAAGCCTTGGCCTTGGCTGCTGGCCTCCTCGGCTTTCTGTTCAGCTCGGACCTGTTTCCGCTGCCGCTGGCATCCGCTTTCCTGGAAGAGGCAGCGCTTTGGCTCTGGCTCCTCATGCAGTGCCTGCGCTTGCGGTGCAGCGTTTCCGCTTTCCATCTTCTTACGGGCCTGAAGGATTTTTTCGAGGCGGCCCTGCTTGTGCCTCAGCTACATCGGGGAGCTCACTGCCAGCTTCCCCTTGCCGTGGCGCTGGTCTTCCTGGGCATCAAGGATCTCGGCCTTGCGCATCAAGGCTTGATCTCTTGCTGCAAGCTGCTTTTCTGCCC
>Ga0163217_1101671_pt1 | contig 13141 bp, 5 predicted proteins | sample SynspAceP_FD_185933 | JGI IMG/M metagenome (GOLD analysis project Ga0163217, IMG submission 185933) | Saline lake microbial communities from Ace Lake in Antarctica - Synechococcus sp. Ace-P (PacBio error correction) | ecosystem: Environmental > Aquatic > Non-marine Saline and Alkaline > Saline ...
AAAAAGAAAAGAGGAAAAGATTTAAAACCACGAAATTTTTTTTTTTTAAAAAAAAAAACCCCCAAAATTAATTTTTTAAACAGGTTTTTTCCAAAAATTTTTATAAGGTTTTTTTTTGAAAGGATTGGGGACAGGTAAATTTGGGTAAGTTTTAAAAAAAGTCCCCACGGCCCCAAATCAAGCCCAAGGCTTGGAATAATTAATTCTACTAAACAAAATTTGAGACCGAGTCCCATAAAGTTAAATCCGCCATTAAGAAGCGGAAAGGGGTCCAAAGGAGTTCAAAAATTTTCCAGTTAAACAAATCAAGAACAGAGGCAAAAGCCATAAAGGAGAAAACGTTTTCGTTTTAAAAAATCATTTGGGGCGCAACGTGGTAATGAAACAAAATTTCAAGCAGGTTTCATTTTCCAACTTGTAAAGGGGAACTCAAAATGTTGTTTAACATCCGTGAATTTTATAAGTGGAACAGATTGAAAGAGCGAAACAATTAATCAATGCAATTTAGACCCGGCCGACGTAAATCGAGTAGTCCAAGTCTATAAAGTTTGGATATAATCTCTTGGCAACTGTTAAAAAGGCGAATTTGTAAAGAAACCTCGCTATAGTTTTGAAAAGACATACACCTGAGCATTTTCTTAAGTAACTTCAAAGTTGTTTCCTGTATTTCTTATACTAGATCATAATACGCAGAACGTTTACCAATCATCTTATTTATATTCGTACCCTTTTTATAATGCAACCATAAAAGAAGGTATCGTGGAAGCTAAAAAACTATCCTTTTGCAGAGAAAAAGAACGTATACGTAAAAGCCAAACACAGAAAAATCGGTTGACAGAAGAAGAAATTAAAAACTGTTGAAATGTGGAATTGAGAAAGATTCGCCTATGTGCCTATACCCCAAATGGTTTGGTTTGTTTCTCTTATATTTTTGCTGGAATTCGGATTTCGGACGTGTTGCAAAATGAAATGCGTCAGATCTGATGGACGACGTCTCATTATACCATGAACAAGAACGAAAAGCATGATCTAAAATTCCAGAACCAGGTCCAATGGGATTTTGGATTTTATCGACCATTGCGCCAAGTCGAAATAAGATTTTTAATTTTCCCTATCTAAAAAAAGCGAATGCCCAATAGCAAAGCGGGATGTATTGTAAAGAAACTCGTTAAGAGAACTCGCTGGTAAACTTAATAAACACCTAAAGGAGATTGCTAATAAAAATGTGGGAATTACAAAAAATTGACAACCAATATCCCGCCATTCTTTTGGAATATCGGCAGGGACCCATTTCGCCTCCTAAAAGTTGCAAAAAACTTAATAGGCATAGGCGATTTTAAAAAAAAACGACCATCAAATGTATCAAAGCAATTTTATCCACAGGGAATGTCCGATGATGCTTTTAGAGAGCAGTCTTGAATCTTGAAAACTTAAGAAATTTTTAAAACCATGTTATCAATTAAATAAGGTTAACGCTGCTCGATATTACTTAGGTCTAATGTTCGTAAGTGTTAAGAGTTCAGTACAACTGTTCTGTACAAAAAAAAATGCAAGGCCGCTTTAGGATATGCTGTTGTTTTTATTGGTCAAATAATGGGATAAACAAATGGAAATTTTATGGTCTCAAAAATAGGTGTTTAAAACTCTGCAATTTAATAGCAGATACTTAGTGGATGCGGAAAAAAATCTATACATCGCATTTTATGAGTTCAAATATAAAGAAAAGCTCACAATACTTGTTTTGGTCGTTCTTGACCTGTCATATGTGTTTGGTCGACGAAGTATGATGAATATAAGGTAATGTCATCGGTGACCTTTCAGTCTCGTTGCCGCGAACTTTGATACAAGGATGTGAATCTCAAGGAATCGAGATATTGAAGAAAGAGTTTAGTTCAGATCACGTTCATGTATGCACAATAGAGTAATGCTCCTAAACTTAGCGTAAGTCGTGGTAAAGAGTTGAAGTCGTTCCTCACGAAAACCTTCAACAGGAGTCCTCTTCTTGAAAAAAAACGATATGGGCAATCATTTTTGGGCAAGTGGGTAATGGAGTGATGGAGTAGCGGAAATATTACTGAATAAATGGTCAAAACGACTATTTAGAAGCACCATAAGAAAGAAAAGTATAGTAATGACAATTCAAACTTTCCTAAGTAGGTGAAGAAGGACTTCTAGTCCTCGAGTAAAAAACCCCTGCACTTCTAGTGCAGGTGGTTAGTTCTAATTAAGAAGTATGATCAATTCAATACAATTTTTAAGTTGAATATTATCGTAAGGGCAATATTGAGCAATCTCTAAAGCAGCCGGTCTAGGTTCGAAACCCTAGTGCCATCACACACTCTCAATACCACGCCAAAAAAGGCGTGTTTTTTGTTTATGAATAGTCCGAATGTAGTTCGAGGACTTGGAATAAAACAAAGGACTGGCAAGCAGCTCAGGTTTTGAATTGCAACATTGATATTCCTAGGAAAATCCGCAGGTAAATCCTAGTGCATAACAAGTAAATAAGGGCTTACCAGAAATTGGAGGCTTTTTTATTTACAAAAAGCTCACTATTGGCTCAGTTTTTTATTTTTTATGAATTATGAATCGCGTAAAATGGAATAATTATCATAATAAAATAACAGCTTTCTTAATATATCATGTCATATATAAATTCTCTACAGTGATGTACTTTGCTTTGAAAATAAATATTCAGGGGGTCAAAACTTGGATCAGTTTTATCTGAGTTCCATCAATCCTGGAAATAAAATCAGGTAAGGAAATATGCCAATTTCATGTGGCTAGGGAAACACAATTTAACTTGGTCCGGAGGTGCTGTTAGAACTCGGGTTTTTTGTTTTATATAGGAGGAGGCGAGTAAAAGTAGGAGGACAGGAAGTTAATTTAGGAATTGCGTTTGGTGAAACTTCAGGCACTGTTTGATAATAGTGACGCCCAGGGATTAATTAAATTATGATGATTAGAGTGAGTTCTTTTAATTTGAATTAATGGTTAGAATTATTATGTAGTTTAAAATTACGAAACACGCAGCTCCAATTAGCCTCATTCAAAACATGGTTGGAAAGTTTTCAAGATAAATTCCGTGTGTCGGAAGAGAAATTATGGCCCAATCCTTCACGAGTTATAACTCTGTGAGTACCCAGGAACGAGGTAAATGGTGGGTCCATACAGAATGGAACATATCCAGCGAATCAAAACCTTAAAATATAATTTGTGAAGGATCTTATCGCTTGCACGAAATCTTAATTTTTAAATGGGAAAAGCCGGAAAGGTATTGGTTTCGCTTTAATACCAATAGTGCTTTGTGTATTACAGCAGTATGGGTGAATGAATGTCGAATTGAATAGTTCTTTTAAGCTGAGTGCAGAGATTGCATCCTTGTATGTCTTGAATCCTCTTACGATGTCTAACATACCATTATAATTGAGTATGGGTACATATAAATAGATAGGTAGAAATGACTTGGACTTGTAACAAATACGACGGTGCTATACATTATAGTGCCAATAAATATTATCCTGCTACGCTTTGATTAGTTAAGCAGTTAACGATGACTGATAGCCTTGTGGATAATGGGAATTATATGCTAAGGCTTCAAAATTCAACCTCGCCGAAACTCCCATAAAAAGCGATTAATTGACTAATCAGTCGGTGACATGAGAATCAGCCAACTATGATCTTCAATAGGTATCACGCTCAGATAATTTAGCTTTGCGAAAGTCCAAGTATGAGGCATTAAGTAAATCAGTTCTTTATATATCGATTCTTCAGGCCGTGATAATTCCAGGGTGAACATAGTTATGTTTATAAGCACATTTTGTAAATGTCTTCCGTGAAAAGCTTTGAAAAATACTATTTATATATAGAAATCATCCTTACTTTTTAATAGATATTTGAATAAAGCTTTTATGCTGGTGAAAATGATATTTTTAGTTAATATTTGTTATTATAATTCCTTTGCTATATTTGTAGGACAAAATGGATTTATAGGAATAAATATGAATATCGAAACTAATAGTCACAACAACTAACAGATCAGTAGAGGCGAATATTATAAGAATATATAAGGGACAATAAACTTGTTCCGGGGGACACCTTTCCCTAAGTGAAAAAGAATGTTTGTCGAAATGCTTAGTGTCGGTCGGGAATGTAGAAGAGAGGCTATAGCCGGTATAGAATGTTTGGCATACTTGAATCCGCACCAAAAAGGGTATAATTGTGAATGGAGCCCCCTTTGTTGAATGGGTTATAAAGGTATTGGATCCACAGCTTCTAAGTATGTACCTTAACAATAAAAGAATTAATGGATGAAGAATAGCGTGAAGTAGGATAGCAGAGTTTTTTTATTCCACTCAATATATAGATAATGATATTGCATGATTTGGAAAAATATGTATTCAAGGCAACAGGCAATAGGGATATAATAACTTGTCCATTTGAGAGATGAAATGCAATTCATCAAAAAAACTATGAAATAGCAGAAATAATTTAATTCCTACATTTGCTATGAGTTGATGCGCCTGTTTTTTGTTATTCGCCAAGCATAATATGAGGTTATTTTGAACCAATCAACAAGAAACTGCAGGAAATTGAATGGGGTTGTTACCCATAGTGATTTATTACAAGCTAAGGAAATGACAAAAATCTATATCAGAAAGAATCAGAAAGCACCCTAAGACGCCTTATTGGATTTTCTTGTACAATTAATAATAGAAAATGACAAGAAAGAAAACAAAAGGATGATTGTTACATCGTTTTACCTGAATAAGCGAGCATATGATGAGTGACATTAAGAATGTGTCCTTGTATGCAAAGGCCATGTAAAAAAAAAATTGAAGTAAAAGGGCCTTTGTGGCCGAGTACCGTACCGCGAGGTTTGTTTTTGAGTGATAATGAGAGAATTGGATGTAATCAAAGATTGGTAGCAAAGTACGGAAAATGAATTTTCGTGTAATAGTACATACGCGGTAGTACGAAGCTTAATAGTGCAAAACATTTAGCGTATCGATCGCCAAGCAGGGGTTGATACTAATTGCAATAATGGAGCCCGCCTTTCCTGGTGCCCAGCCAAAAGGGAAATTTGAAGAGTTGTGCCGACGTGGCAATTACAGCTCTTATATCCCATTAAATTTATTACCTTGCATTCTCTTTCCTCGAGTAAATGTTCTATTTAAAATAACAGAAATCCAAAATTGAGCAAACACTAGGTCATTTAAAATGAACATAATCGTTGGTTAAGTTTAAATTGTAATAATAGGGTATTTGCTATAGTTATCCAAAAATGAAAATTTAGGAATTGAAGAAGATTGGAATTGTTATCACTAATTTAATGTCGATTGGGGTGTTATTGGCAAATAAAAAGCTTTCAAAAACCAAATGTTTACAGCAAACCAAATATACTTTTGTGCTAGTGAATGACTTACGACCCACATTAAGTTGGCTATCGTGAACCTATGCCTTAACTCCTAACATTGATTGAATGGCGTCCAAAACGAATCCAATTTTACAAAAGGCCTATTGTCAGCAAGCCTAGTAATCCTTCTAGATTATTCGCATACGTACAGGATACGACCGATCAAAACCACGCAAGCCATCTGGTCAAACATTCGGAAAAAAATACCTAATTTGATTACCTTACACAATTTAAAAGTTTATGGCCATGCGGAATCGCTTAGATTTAGGTAAATATTCACTAATGGTTTCTAAAAAAGCTCGAGATCATGTTTCAATGGTCAAAACCTGCATCTTTTGAAATGGTTTCCACAAAGCGATGAATACACAACTTGCTAAAACGAAATCAGGAAATAAGGCGGCTAGCTTGAAAGCGCAGATGTTTGGGACAAGAGTATATAAGTTGGACAGATTGCAAAACGAGGGGCCATTCGCAGTTTACCCAATTCAAAGATGGAGGACCATTTCCCTACTGTTGGATCAAAAAACCACACTCTCCTTAGTGCTCCTAAAATAAATATGGAAATTTGTTATGAGCTCAAATTTATCAGTCAACTATTTCCCAAAAGGAAAAATACTTACTATACTCCTGATCTAAGCTTCCATGATTCTCAAGATACGTGGTTTAGTTGACATCCAATATTGATTTTTCTGACAATTAATAAGTGAAAAAGGAAAAAAACCTATGCAAAGAATACTATGCTGTGTTCGTAATGATGCTCAGTGGAAAAAAATAAATGAAAATTGAAATGAGGATTTGGCTAGACCAAAAATACTAGTTGTTGTATTGTGGGGATCATGGATATAATTTAGGGGAGCAAGATTTATGGTGCAAATCGACGAATTTCGAAATTGATCAGTAAGAATCCATGATAATTTCCGACCCCACTAAAAAACTTCGAACTGGGCACAAAATCAAATCCATAGTTGAGGCGGTAAGATATTCTAACCCCAACTACATGTATTGTTGGCTAAAAGCAAAGGGGAAATTGGCAAGTGACTAGCTAAAGCCTTTACTGTACAACCCTCTACTTAAATAAAAACGCTCGCTACACAAATCGTCCCAAAGACCTTAACGATGCAAATTGTTTTCAAAGAGGCTACCCATATGGGTATTCCGTTCGCACCCAGAATGGAAGATGTGTGTGGCATGTTTTTAAATGTCGCTGAACGATTCCATTGAATTACAGAAATTGTATGACATGGAAGACGATAAGTACTTGAAAAGAACAAATTTAACAAAGATTGCCGATTTATCGCGAACAATTGAATTGAGGTTGTTAGAATGTTAAAGTCATATAAATACCAAAAATATAGTTTAATTTGAAAAGAATAAAAATATAATTGAAGAAAAGAAACACATAAATAGATCTAATAGAAAATATAAACATTATAGTTTAGCAGCTCTGTTTACTGTTGCACTTACCAAATGTTTCCAATTTTATACCGCAAGATTCATTGTGACAGAAAAAGAAAGAAAAGGTATCAATGGTCTTCAACCGCTTTTAAATTAAACTAAAAACTCACCTAACATTTTTAGGAATTACTAACTGATCACTAAGCGTTGAATACCCAATTTGGGGCAATTGGGAAACAATACGTTAATATCACCTAATTTAGAACCGCCCTCGAGTTCGCGAGAGGAGTAGTTTTAATAAAGCATTGTTCAAGCTCCCTATAGTGTCACCAAAGTAAAGCCACTTTTTAACAGGAATGTATCCTTTCAACAATAGGGCTTCGTAAAACGGAGCAAGTCCGAAGGCTAGAAGTCTGCTCCTTATACCAAGCCTATTAAAGATGCCAGGATATGATTGGGCTTTCGGTAAATACATTTAATCTACGCAAATGGCACACAGGCCCAGAAACATAGGCCAAGGACGATGGCTATAGGTTTTTTGTAACTTAGCCCATGGTCCCTTATCAAACTGGTTGCTGCTAATGATTATATTAAACTGGTTTCAGCAGAAAGGAGTTGATATTTTAGCACTTAAATGAGGAAATGGTTATGTGCCTACAAGAAGTATCATCAGAACTAAAATTGGTGTACTGATCGGGCAATTAGTTTTAGTTAAGGAAAAACGAGAATGGCCTTGTTCTATAGTAATGAAAAGTTGATGACCGCACCGGGCCTTTGATCACCACAAGGAAAACTTGGACATACTATGATTAATTGATAAGCTAACCTGATCCTGGGTAAAATTGATAAGGACAATTGAAGCTAAGAAAATGTTCCAATAATGTTATGTTTCAGCTTTTCCCCAAGAAATATAACTTCTAGGGAGAATAAGGAAAGGCTTTGCAAATATTGGGCACAGAAGTAACCGTTATATGACAATCAATTGGGCAACGTATCAAAAATGTTGGGAAAGAAAACTGGGCAAGCTTGGATAACAAGATGGTTTATTTCACCTTCTATCATGGTGATGATGGCTGGAGATCAAATGCAAATGAACGAAAAAAGGTTGCCGTTTTTACGAAGGGCTAGTGGCGCGTGCTCCCTTGATTTTTTTGGTAACCCGTCTTATTTTCCAGGAAAATGTGCAAAGTGGTGCTGGTTGAACGTAGGTGGATATTGTCCCCAAACAATCTAAGAACATTGACAGGTTTAGAAAATAACAAAGCAATTCAAGGTAAAATCTCTTGGCTGCCAATATCCTTCAGGTGTAAACCCCCCCCCCCCCTAAAAAAAAATTTTCACCGTGAAGCCGTGCGGTTCTGAGTTTCCTATCGGACGCCGGCAAATCGAGTGATAAGCCAATATGCACTATTATCGTACCGAAAAATACAAGTTGATTAGTGTATCATGGCCATGAGAAGAGAATTGTTCGATATGAAAAACGATCCGGAAGAATATTCAACTATGGGATATGCCCTTCGCACCAAGATATAAAAATGGACCCTAATGAAAAAAGCCTATGAATCAACCGCTTATCGATGAGATGTACGGGCCCTGAAAGTTGGGTAAAGGTATTAAACAATCGAAGATTAATATAAAATGGTATAATCACATATAGATAAAGCAAGACTATTATTGTTGCAATTCTTTTATAATCGATATTCTCATTTCGGCACAGGAAAAACCCAATATTAATTTATTATTGTTTCGGAAAGACATGCCGCTAACTACCTGTTTATGGTCGCTCCAATCAAAACTACCGACTGAATAAATGGCTAATAATGGTTTTTATGTGAAAATGCTTTTATGGTCCACAATGCGGCTGTTCTCTCAGCCGCTCGGGCATTTTAATCTACGGTTTAATATCCTCAATGCAAAATGGACAAATAGAATTGGCTGGGATACCATTAATGTAAGAAGCAGAAACACATAACATACCTAAAAGTTTTAAAAGCTGCAGGATAAAATACAGGAATCATCGAAAACTCATGTCAATCCAGAATCCGCAATTTCCCTTTTGCTTATAATTAAAAAAAGTGAAGCTTACATCAGAATGACATTTCTTAATGAATTTAATAAGTTTAAAAAAATTGATATTGGAAATATAGGCAACATAAAAATAATAGTCAGATACCCGATTTAATCAATAAGGGTCCCATTTCACTTTCCTTGATTTATCTCTTGTTTTCCAAATAAGCGTCTTCCCTACTAAAATTATTTTCCCAATAACAATGATATTTATGAAACCAAAAAGAATCGATTCCGGGTTAAAAATTTACCACAATTGCTACTCATAACCCATGGGGTTAAGACAAAGTGGAGATAAGCCAAAAAACTACAGCCAAAACTTTAACTACCTGTACTTAAAGTAAAGTAGCTAATCCCGTATACGGATACAATTGCAAACTGGGATAGAAGGAAAATAGTGAATGCCATAAATATTGACTTGAAAAAAACAAAACAGGAAAACCTTAAAGAATATTTTTCGGATTCTATATACAGAGAATGATCCGTTTCAATAATAAGATGTTATTCGCAGGCGGAAAACCAAAAAAGGCTCACTGATCAATGGAAGACAAAATTAAAAACCAGGAACCAACTATTTCTGGGTCCCTATGAATTGGGGCGACAATTTTGACTGACCGATAAAGGTGTATAACAAATATTTGATTACTTACCTCTCGGAGATCAAAAAACTCGGAATAATAATAATACAGAAACTAAAGACTTTCGTCGTGAGTAGCAGTAAGACAACACCAGGATGAAATGTACAATACCTACCGAATGCAGGTTTGACTACTACGAAAAAAGGAACCTTATTGCGTTATTGATGTAAACGTAAGGGAAATCTGGAAGGGACGTAACAGGGACATTATAATATTGGAGTTAGTGATCCTACAGAAGAGGAAATGCCTGGAACCTATCGATAGTATTGGACATGGAGAATGGGTCGGATTTGCCACAAAAAAATCAATGGTAAGTGACGCAAACATGTATGAAACGAACCAAACGGGCAACAGAATATCGTTGCTGGATTATGGATGCACGGTTGTATCAAACGCGCTACGGCGTTTGGCAGAACTGAGCAGGAGAGCAAGAAGGAACACAGTGGAGGACCAAAGGTCCCAACCAGGTTTTGGAGCGTTAAACAGACAAGTCAATTTCTGATACCAAAAGTACCGATGTGGCAGGACCTGGAGTGAGCCCACAAATATGACGAAATGTTTAAAGACGCCAAGTGGTGGTTGGGCACCTGACAACCAGGACATGGAATAACCCTGAAAGTACGGTACTTTGGTGACCAACCCAGGTATGGGAAATGAAAATGGATTGCCATTTTCAAAATATATCCTATTAGTAAGAAGAGGGAAAAACCATGGATAACGAGTAATCCTGCATCCATAAAAATCTACCGAATGTATGCCAGTGAATACTCTCCAATGGGGTTATATGCTGAACGATTTCGGAACAATACGTAATGGCGAGAACAATGAAACCAACGCCGGCGTCCATATGTAACAAATGATCTGGGTGTTACCTGGCCGAATCACCCCCACTTCCCATGGCGCACGTTATTGAACCCAGGTGCATGCCAGTTATCATCGCATATATAAGTTAGTCTAATGCAGGGACCTTCAAAAAAGTATTTTAATCTGTTTTCTCAATCTCTAATTCCAAGTACGGGATCAAATAACAGACCTATCAAAGTCATTTTGGATGATGAAAATCCTGGTCCAAGGAATAATTGGACTGGCAAGCTGGACGAAGGACGTTTGCCGGATATTCCTGCATCACTCTATTGATAATGATCATATCGGAATTCTTATAAAGGAAGTCAGCCAATAGACCGTCAAAGATAAACATCAAATAAATCACAAAAATAAAATGACTAAAAAATCCTTTTGGGGAACACTAATAAATATAACAAGTTTTTGGAGTCATTATTAACGTTGTATCTGTTTAGTTTGTTAAGTTAATTCACAGATGGTTTATGTTTGAATATTCTCATTTCTCCATGATCTGCCCCGAACATAGGGCAAAATACTGTACACGGGTCTGCAAGCGTCCATATACAGGGGTATGATGAGGTTATTAATATTGCTGGAGGGGCCATTCTCTAATAAATTGCCATGGAAGTCTGGTTATCAAGGCTATTATGACTGGATTTTTAACTTAAGGAGTGAAATACCGATTCAGCAATATTTCAATGGAATACATCTCTTGCAAGGAGGTCCAAGGGCCTTTTCGTAGGTGTTTTGTTAAAGCAACGGTTTGAGAATTCTTTATCTATTTCAGGAAGACATATAAGTCTCAAGGAGATTGGAACCGGTAATTTCCGATACCTATGTTTTTATATCCAACTAACCCAGTAAACGGCAGTCAATTCAAATGGAACGGACCAAGAATTTAAAGTCTCATGGCCGCACGGCCTTTCCTTCTTGTTCCAGTTCCATCTATTTGTCCCGGATCTAAATGGTGCTGGCCGTGAAGGAAATCGGCATACTAAGAAGAGAATTTAACAATTGAAACATGTAAATGAGAAGATGTGGGTGATATTTGAACTTGCGCCAAAATGGAATTGGACAGTCACTGAACAATGACTAAGATTGGAAATAAAATAAATATGGGTCAATACCGATTTCAAAAGGATTTTATGGTGGGAGAACACCACAACCGGTCAGGTAACAACCACTGCTGTTCGCTGGGAGAGGATATGTGTCCAATGGGAGAGATTAGACCGAGGGGTAAGTACGCCAGATAATGAAATTAAAGGTAAACAAAGATGTAGAACACCTTCGGAAACAACTGGATGTTTTGGTAATGGCCTTTTTGGTCTCAAAATTAGGTCTAAAAACCCTGCAATTTATTGGAGTAATTTAGTGACGCGAAAAAAACTATACTTCACATATATTAGTAAAATATAAGAAAAGGCTCGCATATTTGTTAGTCGTTTGGAACCTCATATTGTTGTCGAACAAGTATAATATATAGGTTAATTGCACGGTGACCTTCAGTCCTCGTTGTGGGCCGCGAACTTTGAATACAAGATGTCAATCTTCAAGGATCGAGATATTTAAAGGGAGTAGAAGTTCAGATCACGTCCAATATCACATAGTAGTATCGCGCCTAAAACTTAGTGTAAGTTGTGGTAAAGAAGTTTAAAAGGGTCTTTCCCCTTCGGAAACTTCAACAGGAGTTCCCTCTTTGAAAAACGATATTGGGGCAATCATTTGGCAATGGTGAATGGAGTACGGAAATATACGTGAGAAATGCAAGAGCGATTATTAAAGCCCATAAGAAGAAAAGATAGTGAATGACAATCAAACTTTATACTAGAGTAGTGAGGAAACTTTCAGTCCTGAAGTAAAAATCCCTGCACTCTATGCAGGGTTTTATGCAAATAACCGTAGTTTAAAAGGAATGTAACAAATACTTTGACGGCCTGATTCAAAATGGGGTAGGGTTAGGGCATATGAATTACATTGTCGCCCCCCTACCCTCTAAAATATATTCATTCTCTGGTTAACGGTATAATATATATCAACTATCCCTGTAACTTTCGCCGTTCCATCCTAAAAATACCGACGTATTAAACGAATTTATAATAAGATTTCCCATTGTTTAATAGCATAAGGAATAATGGTGACACCTTCAAGGTGGAATCTTGTTGTATCTAGCTATAAGACCATTAAACAAGCTTGTTAATTGGAAAATTATTCTAAGTGTTATTCCAGAGGTTTGGGAGACAAAAAGCTTACCCAGAATAGGAAGTATTCCCTTTTTTTTGTTGCCCAGTGAAGGCAGCCTGCAAACTCAACCGTATTTAATACTGATACCCTACTTTACAAATTAATCAATTAAATAAATGTCATGTAATTTATTTGCTTTATTACTACAATATAATAATTACAAATAAATAAGGGCAAGTAATGGCATATGGACGGGGGTTCTTTTTTTATATAGAGAAAAAATTGTCTTTATTTAGATAATAGGAATATATTTGCACAGGCCAATTCGATGGTTAAAATACAATTTGACATAATAAACCTTTGGGAACAGGAGCAATTTACGGAATCCAATTTTTATATTACCTTTCTTTAAATTACATGTGATGAATAATCAAATTAATGAAGCTACAAAAAGCAATAAATGGGGTGAAAAATAATCATAGTAAATCGGTTAAAAACTAAAACTTAAAACTTAAAATTAAAGGCTTATGTGGTTAAAATAAAGCCTAAAACGCTAGCCACTTATAATAATTTAAAAACAAGATCCAGTCCTGAATTGCAA
>Ga0163217_1102610_pt1 | contig 13141 bp, 23 predicted proteins | sample SynspAceP_FD_185933 | JGI IMG/M metagenome (GOLD analysis project Ga0163217, IMG submission 185933) | Saline lake microbial communities from Ace Lake in Antarctica - Synechococcus sp. Ace-P (PacBio error correction) | ecosystem: Environmental > Aquatic > Non-marine Saline and Alkaline > Saline ...
ACCCCAGGAAGGAGAAAAAAAAAAAAAAAATGAAACCCCTCAACCTGAGCCCCGCGGACATTGCGGCCGCATCCCGCCGCCATCCCTGGTATAAACGAAAAGCCAAACAACTTGGGCAAGCAGCCAAAACCATTGGCAACCTTCCCCGACTTTCCAAGGCCTGCCAAACCTTTTGCCCTCCGGTGCCCGGCAATCGAGGCCTGGCAGCGGCGATTTTGGGCTGGACGGCGGCCCCGGCCAACGCTGATTTCCGCTAATTCCGTAAAAATGTCCGGCACCGGCAAAGACGTGCACATCTCCCGTGTGCGCCATTCGGTCACGCTGCGCTGGTGGAGGGCCGGACATCGGCGTCTTCTTACAACCCGACGCAGCGATCCTTGGTGCAGCGGCTTCAGGTGCAAGGCGCGATCTGTCGGTTCCTCGAGGCCCCTCGCCAAACTGAATAAGTGTCGGACCTTGATCATCCTCGAGCGACATTCACCTATGCCACAAGGATCAGGCTGAAACCGGCGTCCTCTTTCCGAGCGATCGCCCGCGCTACGTAATACGCGCAGCAATCGCCCAATCGCAGCCAAACCAACCTTCAGCGGCTTGGGATCAGATCTTTCCCCGACAAGGCCATGACCGTCGCGGCTATCGAACTGAGGCTCGTTCATCACGCGGCCATCCCTTCGCGATGAACGCCGAAAGCTTCCGTCCAACGTGCCGCCGCCTCCAATAAAGGGCACGAGCCGAAGCGCCAGCGACAAACCATTCAGCCGACAATCTCAAGAACGAAGGAGGAGAACCTAACCCGAAAAACCGAAGCAAAACGCCAACCTCCTCACGGCCTGAAGAACCGGCCAAGATGGTTGTCTGCGCGCGAACAAGAAGTGTTGACGCTCTACAACGCTGATCGCAGGCGGAAACGACCGGCGCGTTTGCCTTGGAGATCGGAACTCAATCCGGCTTAGCGTCGATGTTTCGCCGTGGAGCGGTGGTCAACGAGTTCACGGGCAGAAGCCATTCTGTCCGGCCTGCGGACGAAGATCTGTCAATGAATTAAAAACAAAGACGATGAGGCCATGAATGACGGCTGGCTTTGACTTTTCCTGGTTGGGCAGCGTATGGCTTCGAACCTCTCCGCAGTTGAAACGCTGGGGTCGATGGGCTGAGGAGGTGGCTTGAACTCCTGTCTGCAACGGGCGCTGATGGATCAAGGTTTGCCCAATCGCGCAGACGGCCATGCCGGGACATGGGGCACCTGCACAACCGTCGATTATCGGAATTTAGTAAATTCGCCGAATGGGTCGCCCGCCATAAAGCGCACGACGGACACCAATGTCGAAATTCCCGCGATTCAAGGCGCCCTCGGATGCGCTTTCCGGCATGGCCCCAAGCGGCGAGGATCATATTGCCGATTGCCCACAAGCCATTCATCCCGCAGCCCTGCGGTTGCGGTCTGCGTAGTCCAGACCCATGAATGCAGTCAGAATCATTCCGCCGCATTCGCGTGATGATTACGCGGCAGAGTGGGCGGTCATTTTCGTCTGTGGTGAGTTTCATCAAAGAAACGACAGCCTCTTTGTGCCTTCACCGGCCAGTTGCCTTGCGTCAGGCCCTTGCGGATGCCTGCGATGGTCTCGGCATAGTCAAGCTGGTCCTGCAATGTCCGCAAGCGCCAGCTCCATTACGACGACTGAGGGCTGCCATTGACGGTCAGGATCTGCGGTTCCGTGTCGCGCTTCCTTTGATACGCGCCGTATTCATGCGCGCCGAATCCGCTTGAAAACTCGTCAGCGGCTTGATGGTCTTTGGTTGATTATTCATTTGGCATTGGGTTCCCGACTGGCGCATGTTAATGTCGGTTGCTTAATGTAAAGCGTTAATTTAGAATGCAGCGTCGTAAGATGCTTCGCGATCATCTCAGATGTGTAAAGACGCGACCTCTGTCCTCGATTATTCCCTGGAGGTGATAACCCAGCTTCGGAGTTTTTTTTCAGTGCCCCAGCCATTTGCACCTCTAATAGTGTGTGGTGCCCACTGGGCCGTACTACTGACCTCCGCCGATGGTCGCGCCAGTCTGGCGCCGCAGCATGGCGATCAGAGTGGCGTGTGTTTGGTTTCCCGTGCGCGCATGCGCGTCTTTGTGCGCTGCCTTAATCGATTGGTTCGTGCCGCGCGTGCTTTCTGTCCATGCCGATGGAGGAGAGCCCTCGTCGGTCGCGTCACCATTCGCCGTCCGCCAGAGATAAAGGTGGCACGCTCGCAGGTGGAGTGCGGCAGGATTTGCGGCGCGCGGGTGGATCGGAAACAGTCCAGGTTCATCAGTTCGCGGACCTGCCGGATTTCGCTTTGCGCGAGGATGTCGCTCAAGGCTCCAATGCCGCCAGTGCGGGCAGCATGGTGCGAATGGGTTAGCCGTCAAAATGGACATAGATTGTGCGCCCCTCCTCGGCCCAGTTTTTGAAGTGGGCCGATCTGCGCGCGGTGCTCATGGTTGGTTCCCTCAGATCAGCTCAGATTCAGCCAGCACCGCGCCTGGGCGGCCAAGCTTGGGTGGTCGGTTCAGCTCAATTCTTGAGAATGCGAGATCTGTCCCGAGGCTTGGGGGATCCCGTCTTCGCGCAGCGCGGGCCCTCGATGGCTCTCGGCGGACGGCGTTCGGGCGGCGACGGTCCGAATGTGCGGAAGCCGGCTGCATGGTCTATGGCGAATGGTTGTAATGCGTCATGATTTGGTCTCCGATCCGGGGTGATTTCCTGATACTCAGATTCAGAATTCGCTCCTGCGCAGAGTTTTAATCAGAGCTCAATTTCCAAGCAAATATCATTGCTTTATGGAAGGATACGGGGTGCGAGATGGCAGGGCCATGAGTGAGCGCCAAAATTGCCTCCCATGTCGCCTTGTCCGCGGGGGTGCCATCCAGAAAGCCAAGGAGTCGGGCGTTGGTTTTCAATCAGCGCCCGATGGGTCGATTGATGCGGCCGTCGATGTAGAAGCGCTGCCGCGGATGACGGATCCTGGCAAGCAATCGGGGCGATGGCAAAGGAAAGCGCCGCTACCCGCACCCAAGAGTGAAGCGCGGTCCCGACGCAAGCGCTGTCGAGACCGGGTTGAGACATTGCGCGAGGAAGGGTTGCCGCTCCCCAGCACTGGCGGTGGCAGCAACCTTCCTGCAGGCAAAGGACTCGCCAACGAGGTCGCTGAAGGCGCAGAGCGCAAGCTGAAGCTTGGCCAAACTAAGGCGAGTTGATCGACCGCGAGACCGGCGCGGTGGGCTGTTGTTTGTGCTTCCAGGTTGGCGGCGGGAAGAAGCGCGACGCCTTGGGTGAACTTGGCCCGCGCTGCGCGGCGGCGCTGATGGCGTCGGAATTGGGGGTGGATGATTGTCGATCAGGGGAAGTCTGGAGCCCGTCATGATGCAGAATGGTGCTGGAAGCCCATGTCCGTGCCACTCGACAGCCTCGCCGAGGTCCGCATCGACCTCCTTTGAGACCCGAGCCTTCGATGGCGCCGATCAATCTGCTGCGCGAGCTGGGCGGGCAATTGCGGCCGGACGCCTGATCTGATCGGTGGTCGCAATGTGGCCGATACATCACCGAATGCTGATCTGCCGCTCAGCGCTGTAACCCCGGCCGCTACGCACATCGCGCACGCCCCTACATGCGCGAAATCATGTGGATGGCGCTGTAAGGCCCCAGCTTCTTGCCATACAGCGCATGCGTGTTATGAGGCCGCACACGGTGGCGCGACGTGATGCCGGGAACAAACTGATCGGGTTTGCCATCCACACAGGCAGCCGGGCCGATGCTGGCGGTTCCAGCCAGAACGGTGAACTGGCCAAGGCGCAACTCGCGCCAACTGATGATCCCCGCTGATAGAGGAAAGCCCGGACGGCTGCGCGAACGGTCCAACCGAGCGCGCCTCGGCGTGATGCAGGCAACACGATCTGTCGAAGGAATTTCGCGGGCCATCCTGAATCATGAGCCGGCCAATGTTCGGGCCCGTGGGTCTGCGTCTCGGACATGCGGCACGCTACATTTTTCTGCGCGAGGTCGACGCCTATCCGGCCTTCGGCGACGAGGAAGGCGAATCCCGGTCAGCTCCTTGCTGAAGCGCGGTCACTGACCTTCCGCACCGGCGCAAGATCTTCCTGGTCTCGACCGACTTATCCGGGGGCTGAGCCGGAATCGAACGGAATATGAAGACCAAGCGATCAGCGTCCGGTTTTCGTTCACTGCCCGCTTGGCAGCAGTTCTCAGTGGCTGAAGGTTTGAGCGGCTGCGCTGGGAATAAGGGGCGGCCCGAGGCTGGCGGCTACCATTGCGAGGGCTGGCGACCTCGCTATCGGCGACATCACACAGACGGCCCTGTTGGAAGCGGGCGAATGGCGGGCACTGCTGTCGCGCGCCGATCCCGGCACCGTCGGCTATTCACCTCGTCGGCGCTTTATTGTTCGCCGATCGGCTGGCCTGGGAAGCGGATCGTGCGGCGCATGGGAGCGCTCAGTCACAAGGCTCGATTGACGAGGCGATCCGGCGTTCAATGAACACGATCCTTGGCGAGACATGGGTTGGAAAACGGCGAAGCACCGGACTGTCGCGGCTCTATGATCCCGCGATAACATGGAAGCCCGGGCATCGTGGCTGCGCGGGCTGTTCCTGACGCCGGGGCCGATGTGCAGAAGGACCCGGATCGATGGTCGACGTCTGGCCTGGCCCGGCGGGCAAGCTGGCTGGTCGATCATATCGTGATCGAGAATCGGCCCGGGACCATCAGGGCGGCGTGGGCGAGCTGACAAGCTAGCTGGACCGACTGGATCACCAAAACGTCGCAGTTGCGGCTGGCTCAAGCTCGCCATTGATTACCGAGCTATCAGCTCCGGCGTCTATGGCTGGTCGCTGGCGGCAAGGGTGGCGCAGGTGCACCTGTGTCAGATAGGCGTCGAAGGGTTCAACCGTTCAGCCCGTGTCGCCCGACTTATGTCGTATGTGACGCCGGAGACGCGGGTCAAACGCCTGCGCCGGGGTGCTCGGCTTTTGAACCGATGGCGGTCTCCACCTTACAAGGCGGAAACCTACGCCACTTTGCCTGCCATCCCCGACCAGAGGAGGACTGGTGAAGGCGGTGCATATCCTCGGCACGGTGCCATATCTGCCGAATTGGGTGGGACAGCGAATGGCTCCAGCAGCTGGTTGCCCTGAGGATTGGTCACCGTGGCGCACTCAAACGCGGGTTTTGTCGCCGCTTGGAATGGCAAAGCTTGCGCGAGCGCAACGAGGCGCTGGATTGCCGGTCTATGCCGCTTGTCCGCCGTCCTGGATTGCTCGGGGCTGAATGCGCTGTCAGAGGCGCCGCTGGGTTTTGATCTGGAGACGCAGGTGGCAGGGGACGGCAGCGACAATGCGGATCAAGACAAGGTGTGGCCGCAGGATCCATTTCGTGGCAGTGCGCAGTCCGCGCGGCGGCGCGTCGATTGCCATCAGTTACATGAGGTAAAACATGCCGACATGCATCTGATCTTTAAAACCCGCGCGAAAACTCTCTGCGTCGCAGCGTCCACGTGTGCGCGGGTCAGGCTAGCGATCGGCAAGACCTGTGGATTACCGCAAGCCATTGCCTGAAATCGACCGAGCCAATCGAGGTGCTGACCGCGAGATCGCAGCGGCCTGAGGGGCGCAAGATTTATTCCGCCAAGTGCGCGTGATCACGCAGCAAAAGGGCTGTAATGCATGGGCGGTTGATGGCTTTCGCCGCCGGGGAAACTTGCGGCCCAAAAGACGTGCGTGCGCGACTGGAAGGGGCAATGTCCGCAGCGCCCGATGGTGCAGGCTTGGCATCCGTTGGCGCTGCTGCGCAAACCCAAGCCCGCAACGATCATACAGCACACGCTCCATTGTACCACGGGGCGGGCGGGCGACCAGCCCGCTGATGCTCGGCCAAAGGGGGGCGGCCTTCGCCAGATCGATCCGTACAGTGTGCCGCCCTTGCCGCATGCCAGGAATGGCCAACAGCAATTTAGTTTCAGCGTGACGCCGTTCAAGCACCAGGCGGTGCCTTTGGGCAGCCTGTCAAAAAAGTGTGCATAGCAAATTCGCCGTCCACCTACCGGCCGATAAACAACCGCATCCGGGCCGGGCAGGCTGTTCATATGCTCGGGCAGTTGCCATCGGTCCACCGCGCCATTCGATCAACCTTGCCATCCGGGGTGGCCAGTCCACAGCGTCGTTATTCGTTGTGCATATATTCGGTCACGCGGTGCGCCCCGGACCTCCAGCGCCACGGCATGGCGCCCACCGCCAAGCACCGATTCGACCTGGACAGAGCCCTGACCCCCTGGCCGCCGATGTCCCACAGCACCTCTCCCCGGTCCTTGGGGCAAAGGGGCGCAAAGGGGTCAAGGCGCGGACCGGGCGTTTTGTGATCTGGGCCGTCAATTGGGGCAATAGCGGTCATCGCCGGCAGGCCCAGGCGTAGTGGGCAGGCGATGCTGGTAGAAACCTCAATCCAGCCGCCGGATATGAGGGCCTGAAGCCTGCCAAGGGCCAAATCTTGGCGCGGTGCATGAGACCCGCTGCTGTGGCCCAGCTCGAGTGCCTGAAAGAAATGTGCATTTGCTTGTCGGCCAAGCACCTTGTGTCGGTCAGGCCAGGCGGTCAAGTTCCCTGCCGGGGCGGTTGCCGTCGCGCAAGGTGTCTAATGATTCCGCTCTCCTTTGCCATGACCGGGTCAGCATCCGCGCGTAAAGGGGGCGGCGTGCAGCCTAAACAGTCGGCTGTTCTCGCAGCCGCAGCCCAGCAGGTTCTGCTGCCAGGGAAGATAGACCGGCTGCGGGTAGGACAGCCATTGCGCCGGCTTCACTATGTGGCCATCAAAAGGCCCGCCCCGCCGCCAAACAAAAACGGATAGCCCGAGGCCAGAACGCACCACCCGCCGCCCCGCTAGGGGCCAATCACGGGGAAATGACCGAGGAATCTGGCACGGCCAGGGCTGGGCGGGGTCGCCCGCTCTATCCCGGCAAGGCCAGGTGACGCGGCCTTCCGCCAAAGACAATTCTGCGCCTCCAGTCGCCTTGGCGGCTTGCATCTGTCAGCCGGCATAGGCCCTATCTCGCCAAGACCGGATCAGCGACAGCCAGGGGGCGGCATATAGCCAGGATCAGATGACAGCAACGCGGCTTCCTTCTGGGCGTGCACTGGAACGAGGGCCAAGCGCCCTGCCCGCAGCCTGGCCGACCGTCAGGTGACGCGGTGTTTTCCCTATGCCGGACGCAGCCAACAGCCCGGTGGCGCAGCCCTGCCCACCCCGCATTGCGGCTTGGCGGGTTGGGGGCTTATGGCCTGGCTCTTCTTGCCGACAGGATCCATGTCATTGACGCCAAGCCCATCCTTGCCGCCCAGATGGCCGAAATGCCGATTGCCGGCTTGTGCGGCCCTGGTCCTGCCTGCTGTTGGGGTGTTTGAACGGTGCGGCCGGTGGGGCGGCTTTGCCGGCTGCCGCCTTGTCGCCGTAGTTGTGATCGCTGCCGTCGCGCCCCTGCCATTCAAGCCCCGGCGCGGGTGTTTCTGGCGATCGGCAAGCAAAACCTTGCCGGCTTTGCACAAAGCCCCCAACATCATTACCTGTTGCGCTGGCGATACCCCGTAAGGGATTGCCCTCTGTCCCGATTGCAAGCGGTGATTGCGCGGGGACGTTCACGCCTGCCAAGGGATCTTGGATTTTTGCTGACACGTCTCAGCGCATCTAGCCATATCGTCGTCAAGAATTGCGGGCGGCATGGGGCGCGGGCCAGAGTTGACGCGGCCCAACAGCTTGGCCTGTCCGTGGTCATCCCTGATCGACACGGCCCGCCCTGCCCCTGCGCGTCAGGTGCCGGGCAGCCTGACCGTAGGTTTTGTGCTGGCTTGGTGTCATAGCGCCCGGACCCTTGGCGTATAGACATTGGCGCTCGACGTTCGGCGGGTGGCGAGAGTTTGCCAGACCAGAACCACGGTTCGCAATATCGGCCATTTCACGTGGCCTTCTGCCAGGGTTGACGGTGGCACAACGCTTCATTCCGGGGTGGGAGATACCGTCGCGGCGAAAGGTGATCAGGCCGGTGTTCGGTTTTCGCAATATTTCGCGCAGCACTTCCAAGCACATACCGGGCAAACTGAATGCGGCGGCTCGATCGCGGGTTGTAAAAAGGCCATCGCAAAGATCGCCTGGGCGGCCAGCCGCCACGCGGCGCATCCACCGTGGCGAGAGGTTGTCGATTGTCGACAGGTTGATCGCGCGTAAGTTGGCCCAAGGGCGACCGGCTCCGGGCGGCGCGGCTGTCCAAGCATCGCGGTGATGGCCGCGGCAGAATGCGATGTTCGAGGTGTCTGATACGCGGGCGAGCGCCTCCAGCGCCTTGTTCTGGATCCTGAATTCTTGCTCCTGAGGTGACTAAGGAGCCCACTGCCCACCGACACCATTTATGGTGGCAGGTGGCGGCGTTGGATCGTAAGGCGCTTGGTCGTAGTGGACCGTTTTGGTTTGATCAGCCGCCGTCTTCACCACAGGGCCTTGAACGGAACGCGTGTGGACAATCCATCGCATGACATAGCATAGTGACATGGGGCGAAGATGACACAAGCAGATACATTGGCGTGGATATTATTCCAAAGCCCATTTGAACGCTTCAGACTGGAAGACGGAGCCGTCGCGATCGCTTCGAGAACTCGGCGACGGGATTTCGCGCTTTGTCGCAAATGGCTAGGCAGGGCGCCGATAGCGGGATCGTTGTTTGAGCCGACTGGTCATATCAACAAGGCCTTCGAGACGGCGTTCAAGCAAGACATTCCTTGGTCAATAGTGAATCCCATTGCAAGCGCGGTTCGGTTCGGCGTGAAGTCACACGGGACCAGGGCCAAGACCGGATGCTGTGAATGCCCGGATGTTGGACCCGGATTGGGGGCTGCGTTCACCTGAGCTCAATGCGCCTTGTTCCAAGGAACCCTTTTTTCTCGGGAATTACACGTTGCCGCGTGCCCGGTGCCTGATTCAAGGACCGCAGCGAACGTACGCAACGTGCCTAGACCCAGGATAGTTGCTCTGCTGATATACGCCAGAACAAGTGCGCGGCTCACGCAGGTGAGTAACGTCAGGTTGCTGAGCTGGACGCTGAAAATTACTGCGCTGATGAGGCGCATGCCGCCATCTGCAAGCCGCAATCCGCGGAATATTCTCTGTTCCATGCCTTGGGATCGGCACAGTCACGGGTCGCAGTATGCTGACGCTGTTCCCGAGAGTCGTGTACGTTACAGCGAAAACAGGTGGCCAGCTCTCAACAGGTCTTGCAACCCATCACGTCGACAATCTGGGCAATTGGCAGGGCATAAGGTCCGTTCATAGGAGGCGGGCGCAAGCCGTTTGCGAGACGCCCTCTACATGCCAGCGCTGTGTCGCAATGCGCCACAACCCGGATCTCAAGGCTAAGATATGACGCCTTCGAGCAGTCGGAGAAAACCAGGCAAAGGTCGGCCATCGTTGCCGTCATGCGCCAATTGCTCATATCGAAACGGCTGAAACGCATTGGTCAGGAAGCGTATCGGATGTGGGACGCCAAAACCTGCTTGATCAAGACGGATACTCCAAAGATTGCTGACGCCATGTGCAAAAAACGCCGGGAATCGCCGTAGACACGATTCAACCACCCGCTTGCCCTCTGCCGCCATTTTTGCTAAAGCGCGGTGGTGGAGAGCGGTCAAATTTCAAACGGGGTTGTCCGGACGGGTGCAGCGTCAGCCCCGTCGCGCGGGCGATGCGGGCAACATAGGGGAGTAGGCCCACGACATCGTTGCCTGCCGGCCAGCCGCTGTGACTCTCAGGGGTGACCATTCGTTCCGCGCCAGGGCCAAGCCCGCAACCACCAGGCCAGCCGCCTCATTCCTGGACCTCCGGGCGGTCGGCGCTTGGCCATGAACGCAGCACAATCGCGAAATAGGGCCAGTCTGCGCCATCCACCTCTGTCAGGCGCAGCACGCGTTCTTTCGGGATGTGCCTGCGTTCGGACCAGCGGCAAGCCTGACCAACGCCCCCGCAGCGCGTCAGTCGCCCGCCGCACCTTGGGCAAGGTGTGCGCCCGTTTTCATGATGACGCAAGCGTCTGAGGTCCTGCAATGTCGGGTCAGGTGCATCCTCGCAGGGTGCCCATCAGGTAGCCGTCATCCATCGTCGCCCCAGGTCATTGGCACGCCGGTTGCGTTCCACAGCCGGTCATACCGTGTGATTGCCTTGGGGTACTACGTCCATTTCTAAAACCCGCCCCCATCATGTGCGGGTATAGAGTATGCATTGAAGGAGCGTAAAAAGGGGTCGCCCTCGCTACAGCACCACGATCTCGCGGCAGGGCGGGCCAGGCGGTCGCCCAGTCATTCCATAAAACCGCGCCAGCAGGCTTGATGTATTCGGGGCTGTCAAAGGCAGTTCGGTGGTGACTCGGGTATTCCTCGCCAGCTCTGTCACAATCGTGCCTGCAGCATCCTTCAACAATCTGGGCGGGCTCTGGCCCTTGCGGCCTGTCCTTGCGAAATAGGCGATGTGATGCGCCCTGGCGGATCGCCCTGTCAGGACTTTGACTGAAATAGGTTCAGGTCGCCGGGCCAAGCCCTGCACAGATGATCCGGCCATGCTTAGTTCCTTCCGGTCTGGCTAAGCCGCGTTGACGCGCGACGGTAATCGCCGAACCGCCCAGCCGCCCCCTCTACACCAGCGGCGGCACCGGCCGGGGCGCAATTCAGCCGCCTCTTGTGCTTTCGGGGCAGCAACCGACAAAGCCATCGCGGGCAGCCGGATGATGGCGTGCTGGGGCGTGCAGGCCGGATCTTTCCAGCAATGTTCAGCAGGTGGAAACGGGCCCGTCGGCTCGCGTTTAACAATCGCCAGCAACCGGCACCGGCAACATGTGGGCGCCCATGTTCCAAGCGCCGCCGCGAAACGGGTGTTCGACATTTCACGGCCATGCCCGGCTACTCGTGGGTCGGCGCAGGTGTCAGAATTCTTTAACCTCATTGTTTCTTTGGCAAGCGTTTGCGGGTGAATGCGCTTCGGACCACCATAGTGGCGAATTCGCAATAGCACAGGGCCGCCCCATCTTGCCATATGGGGGCGCGGGCGGCATCGCCATGCCGGGGCTGAAGTCGGATTGTAAGCTTTTCCAGCCCGATCCTATGCCGGTAGCGTGGATCTTCCGCACCGCGACAGATCTTTCTTCGTGGTGAAAGCGGGCAAGATCGGCCTCGGTGCTCCGGATTCAATCGCGAAGGATTGGGCCCAAGGTAGATTGGCGGCACCATACGGTTTCATGTAGCTGTGGGGGCTATTCTGAGAATTTCTCATAATACAGGCTCGGGTGGCGGTCAGGCCCGTGGCGTGTCGGGGGCATAGGGCGATGGTTATCGCAGGCCCCTTGGCATGGCGCGTCGCGGGCATAGCGCTTGGGGATTAAGCGACAATGCGTGTAATCTTGGGCAGGGCCGCGGATGGGCGCAGCTCCTTGGCGCAGCCTGCGACATGCAGGGTGCGGTTATGGGACGGAATGTCGGTCAAGGTTGCGTTGCAAGGTCGCGCGTGGGGCCCAAGCGCCTGTTGGGCAGCCCGGAACCGGTGCATGCCCACGTACGCGCAACAACGGTGAGGTCATCGGGTTAGGGTGATCAAAGTCTTGCAGGTTCGGCGGTGGTTTGCAGGTTTTCAAATGTAAGTCATTCAATCCGCCGGGTGTCAAGCCTAGTCCCAAGGTCAGCAAAAGCGCTGTCAGCGTGGTTCGTGCGTGCATCTGACCAAAGGCAGCCTGGTCAGATTAGCCTTGCGCAACGGGCCTGGTTTTGGCAGGGGCGGGGCGCTCGGGGACGAGCAGGGCTGCATAAGCGGTCCGGAAAATGGCGTTCTGCGTCAATGCCTGCGCCATCCGCCACGACCATACCACCACGCCCTTATTACCTCGCTTGCGTAACCATTCCGCCAGGGCCAGGCTGCGCAACGGCTTGGTTGCGCGGGGACTTCGCGCAAAGTGGCCGCGCCATCCGTGGCCAGTGATCAAAACGGTGGGCCATTCGGTGCCCACGCTCTAGCGGATATCGGCTGAAACTGCCCCCGTCAACACCGGGGCAGCGCCTGGATCCTACCGGCAAAGCCGAATTTTGGCCGGGTCAGGCCAGGGCCGGCACCTGCCATGCGCCTCGGCCCAGATCTGCCTGCAAGCGCTGCGTGTCATCACCTAAGGGGCGTCCAAAACGGGGTGACGAGGATTTGCGGTGGGCCTCTGCTCCGGCACTGGCGCGATCAGCACAAGGCCTTGCAACCCTGAAATCAGGGCTGGGTGGCTGGCCTCGGTCACACCAACGCAATTGTGCAGTTCGCCCGCGACGACAGGTCGATCAGCCCGTTGCCACCTGAGACGTAGTCAAGGCCAGCAATCCACGGGCCTGCGCGCGGGTAAAGCCTGCCCGCCGCGGGCGGTATTGGCCGCACAACCAGCCGTCGCCCGACATCATTGGCCGCAAGCGCACCCCGGGACCCAGTCCTTCGGATGATGGGCGTCGTCATACGCTTTCCTCAACGCGGCGGCGATAGAGTTGCGGCCGCGTGACCCAGAGGCCCCGCATCGCGCAGGCGCGAAACGGTCCGCGCAGGGCTGCCCAGCGCGGGCGGGGTTTTTCACGCTCCATAAACGCTGTCAATTCGTCGCGGCCCAGCGTCGCCTCATGATAAAGGTCAACAGATGGGCGGGTAACGTGTGCGCGTCAGATCGCGAAGAAGCATAGGTGATCCGCGTCGCCGTGCACCTCTGCCGCGCCGCGAGCCCGTGGCGCATCATGCCGCTGGCCCCAGGCGGGGTTGGCCGCACGAGCACGTGCAACACGCGGCGCGATTTCCTTCGGCACGACGCGCGCGCGGCGGGCCTGTCGGCGCGGGTGGCGTCAGAGATGTGGTAAGCGCAGGGGCCGCACGCCAGGGTGGCGACAGCGCGGCAATAGTCCGCCTTCATGCGCGCGATATCAGATGCTACCGCACATCGTTTCAGCCAGTCCTGACAGGTTGGCAAACCCGTCAGCCGCCATACACGGGACGTTCCAGCGTCATCACGGGGCGTGCACGCATTGGGCGCGCCCGCATCACTCGCCTCATTCAG
>Ga0163217_1015644_pt1 | contig 13139 bp, 18 predicted proteins | sample SynspAceP_FD_185933 | JGI IMG/M metagenome (GOLD analysis project Ga0163217, IMG submission 185933) | Saline lake microbial communities from Ace Lake in Antarctica - Synechococcus sp. Ace-P (PacBio error correction) | ecosystem: Environmental > Aquatic > Non-marine Saline and Alkaline > Saline ...
CAAAAAGAAGGAGAAAAGAATTTTTGTTTTTTTCCCCCCCTTTTGGCAAACTCAGGTTTCTGGGGTCCCCGCCCAACCGGCCTTTTTTCAATGGGGGTTTTACGGCCCCGGGCCTTTTTTTGAGGAAACGAAGGAAATTTTGAACACCCACAGCCCCACCCTGCCAAAGCCAGCCTTGGAGGCCAGTGGCACCAGCCCTTGGAACCAGGTCGTCCAGGTAAGAATTCGGAAAATCCGCAAGGTTGGCTGGTTGCGTTGAGCCTTCGAGGTAGGGGCGCGGGTTGGCTTTGTTTTTGAAGCACGGGCTCCAACCTCCACCGGTGGCCGAAACCGATGAACGACACCGTGAGCCAGACCTTTGATCACCAACCAGTGGGTTTGAAATTAGCCAGGGCGTTCCCAACGGCGGCCAGGCCGCAAGACTGTGAGCAGGGCCTCAGCGAGGCACAGGGGATTGAGCAGACGTCATCGATGAATTGGAGAGATTGGCGATCACCACCTGTGCGGCAAGGCGCGCTGGACCTTGGCCGAGCTGCAAAGCACAGCAGGGCTTGCCGTAGGCCAGGTCAGGGAGATCACAATGGGTGGAGATGATCCAAAAACGCACCGGTGACAGACACGGGGCCTCCAAGACCAGGCTCTTTTCAGACAGGTCGCAGCAAGCTACCGTGGCTGTGGGAGGGACCCGCGACGTGCCTCAGCGCCGGGATTTTGGGGGTGGAAGGCCCAACTGCCCCACCAGCAAGCGGACCAGCAGGAGAGGAAGCATCATCGAGCAGAGCAGCGCATGGCCCCTGGAATCGAGCAGCCAGCCCCGACAGGGGCGCCACCAGGGCACTGTCGCGGAGCCTGCGAGAACAGAGCCATCGCCATGCCGTGGTGGAACAACGGCGTCCATCCACCACGCTTTCGTGGCGGTGGGCGGAAAGGCCAGACTCAGCGGCCGCGAGGGGAACTGGGGCGGCGATCAGCAGCCGGTGCTGTCAGCCCAGGTGGAGAGGGCCAGCAAGCCATTGCGAAGCGCAATCCACAGGGCTCGCCGAGCCCGAACGCCACCGGCAGCCGCGGCAGCCACGACCCAGGGGCCACTGGAGCTGAGCTGCAGGCCCATCACAGGGCACGGTGCCTGCTGGGCAGGGGCGCACGACCAAGGCCCGCCACGCACCAGATCGAGCGGCAGGGGCTCTGCAGCAAACCGCATGCCGGTGATCAGCACGGTGATCCCCAGCAGCGGCGCAGCGGCACCACAGTGTTCCAGCCGATTCGCCGTTTCAAACCGGCAGGCTTGCTGCGCGGATGGCAAACGGAATAAGCGGACAACAAGGTATCAGGAAACCTGCAGACCGGCGTCCACGAGGTAGATGCCGGGCAGCCCGCTCGCCACTGGGCAGCAGGGCACCGAGCAGCACCTGAAGGCGATCCCCAGGGCATCAGCGGTGCGCAGGCATAAGCGGGGCTCGATGGCAGGGGCCGGGCAGCTCAGGGGCACGGCCAGCTCGGATGGGCGGGCCAGTAGATGCCCAAAGACATCCCAGCAGGCATCTGGCCGACCACGAAGGCGCCGAGCCCAGGTTGGCGGTCAACAGACGGGCGTCGGCCAGCAAGGAAACAACGCCGCAGCAAGCACCGCTTGGTGGTGTTCAGACCCGGTCCGAATCAACAGGCCCCACTCGCAGCCGGCAGGGTTCCGCCGCTGCCGAGCGCAGACCAGGCCACGCCGTGCGCTGAAGGCTCCTGGTGAAACCCATCGGGGGTGAGATAGAGCACGCTCGCCGGCCCGAAGCTGGCCACCAGGCGAATCACACTCAGTTTTGCGCACGGGCGCGGGAAACTGGAGAACCAGCTGGGGCCGGCTTGCTCCTGTTTCGAGGTTGTGTAAACCGTGCGATGGCTTGCGTCCTGCTTACAGTGTTGGCTCGTGGGGGTGGGGACCCGGCGATGGCCAGCGCCAGCTCAACGTGCGGATCGATTGGCTTCCCTGCAGATCGCCTGCGCCAGCTGCAGGCCTGGAGTCAGGATCCCGCGGCATCGCACCGAACTTGGGGTGTGGCTGAATGGCTCGATGAAGCAGTCGCCGCGACCTCGTCCCTGCTGCGCACCCGCTGCTGCAGCCGTGGCCTCGCCTGCAGCTTTTCTGCAGGCTGGCGGCGGCCAGGTGCTCGATGAACTCGCGGCGAACTGGCTGCAGACCGATCATCCGGCAGCGGCGCCCTGCTGCTGAAGACCTTGGCGCGACCTGCTGCAGAAGCCGACCGGTCACGGGTGGTGGATGTGCTTAGGGTACGACCCGCAGCTGCCCTGGACTCGCTGGCAGGTCCTGGCCCTTGGGCGCGGCTGGCGCAGGCATGGAGCAGGAGACGAGGCCCTGGCGCAGCTGCGGCAGCTGCAGTTGCGGTTATTCAGCGGGCCACGGCCCGATGCGGTTTGGCCCTGCAGCGCCGCAACACGCCCCCGGGCCATCAACCTGGCCGTGGCCCACCGCGTGAACGTTTTGCCGCTGGGAGATCTGGGGGGCAGCCCATCAAGCCAGGTTTCTGGGTGTGTCTTGATGCATGGTCTGGGCGGCCAGCGCGCCCATTGCGCTGGATGCCGAGGGTTGTCAACAGCGCGGCTGCGGGTGCTGCTGATGGCACGCCACCCGGCAGTGATGATAGCGGTGCGGGAGCTAACTCGATGGCCTGCGGCGCCGGGCGCTGAAACATCCGGATCGGACTGCGGATGTTCAAGGGGCGGTGCTGGCGCCGAAGCAAGGGGACGTGGCCGAGCTGGCGAATCGGTTCGTGCTGATGGGCGCTATTCCTCGTGGCCTGACCGCGCTGATGGCGGCAGGACAACGCCAGCGGGCGGGCTGGAGGCAGCGCTGCGAACGGGCCCTCAAGGGTCTTCTGATTCATCTCTCCGGCTGCTGCAATGCAGCTGGCCGCAGGTCCCCCTGCGCACCGCGCGTCCGCAACTGGCGGCGGTGGTGAGCTTAACGTTTCGGCAGCCTTGCTCTGGCGGACCGGGAGCTGGGAGTCTGAAGGTGCCGGTGTTGATGGTCGGCGGCAGCCTCGATCTGGTGACGCGCCGGTGAGCGAACGCTCGGGCGTTCCTCCTGGCAGCAGAGCGATCCCGCAGCGCATGGTGGTGGGTGGAAGGGGCAGTCATTCTCACCGGTGCGGGATCGAAACAACCGACGACGCCTTGCTCGCCTCGGTGATCGCCTGGTGGGTGAGGAAACCTTCAAGGTTCAGGAGCTGTTGCATCAGCCTCGCGCGATTTTCTGTTCGCCTGGAGACCGACAACAAGGTGCGGTGCGCGCCGTTTTTCAGGAGGGCATCGGGCTCCTACGTTCTAGACAGCGATAGCGCCGACTCTGGCGCCGGCGACTCAGAAACTGATGCGGGATCGAGCAGGCACCAGCAGATCCCGTGACGCTCAACAGCATCCACAGCCCCGGCCCACCGACGATCCCCTGAACAAGGGGTAATCCGCTGGCGATCGCCTCCTGTAGGGGAAAGCATGCCTGGCCAGGAGTAGGTGACCTAATCAAAAGCGGCCGCCCGCCGATCAGGGAGGCAACGGTGTGCGGTGATCGTGAGCACGCGGCACAGGGATTGGGCAGGGGTGGGCGCAGACAACCGCGTTCACTCGGAGGCCCGCGGCTGCGGCCGCTTTCGGACGTAATCGGAAGCAAGCGCGCCGCAGGTTGAGGCGCAGGGCGTTAGTCGAAGATGCCCGCTGAGGCAACACCCAGCGTGGCTGCGGCAGCACAAATGGCGGAGCTTGCGCTGATGCTTGCCATTGCCCGCCCGCAGGCTGTCGAGGAGGTAGAAACACGAGCCGGTGGGCAACACCAGGCTGGCCGGAAGCGGCCTCCCACGGCAACCAGGAGCAGACGGAAACACCAATTGCACACCATCGCCGCCCAAAAGGCGCAGGGCCATAGGTGCCCGATTCCATAGAGGCCCGGCGGCCAGTCAGCTTTCCTCCGGCCGGGCAATGCGCTGAAGCCGCACGCCAGGCCCAGTACCGCGGCCAGCAGCAGGGCACAGACCCCAGTTTAGGTGGCCGGCAGGCTTCTTGGGATCATTCAACCACGGGGCGTCTGATTGGTGAGCGAGGCACCCAGATCGGCCCGGAGCGGCCAGCCAGAAACCTGGCCGTACTGGGCGGGATAAGGGGCTGGTTGAGGCCCGACTGCTCGCGCAGGGCTCCCGGGGCGCTTCGGTGCCCGCATCCAGCAGGAGCATCGATGCGGATTCCCAAGGGCCAGCCGCCAGCACAGGAACACAGGGTGGAATTAGGCCAGAGCATCAACCGGCGCCAGCAGCACGCCGGCTGGCCAGATAACGAGAAGATGGCGACGACGGCTCATGTCCGGCCTCGATCTGCAGGAGGCTGAAGACACCCGCTGGATCATCGAACACGGCGTGCTTCAAGGCGGGTTGGGCCCAGGCCGGGGTGACACAGCCAGACCGGGATGTAGGGCGAGGCCCTGCGCGTTTTACAGCTGAATCTGGCGCAGCAGGGCGATCCGCTCGCCCCTGCAGGCTTTCGCTGCGGCGCAGGTCGGGCGGGCTCATCCGGGGCGGGTCCAGAAACAGCGCTGGCGGCACTGGCCCCTTGAGGCAGGCGCTGGCTCGCTTCCTCGCAGCCAAGCAGGGCGATCAGAATAGTTTTGTCGGTCGTCGGGGAAATCGCCCATTCATTCCAGAGGATCGAGCAAGGCCCTCACCGAGCTGGCGGTAGCGGTGGTGATCATGCTCTCGATCTCCAGGGTCACGCAGGTCGACCCCAGTCAGCTGCAGTGGCCTGCCAGGTGAGGGCGAGAGCCTGTCTGAGGGGATGTTGGAGCGGGAAGGTGAAGGCAGGTTGAGGCGCTTGCCATCACAAAAACCCGCCATGGCGAAACAAGGGCCCCGGCCTGGCGCCGGATCAAGCTTGGCAGGTCTCGGGATCGGAACCCGGCCAGGCTGGGCGGGATTCAAACTGCGGCAGCGGCGCCTGCAGGCCGTGGCTGACGCGCTCGCTGATCAGCGGCGAATCGGAGCTGAGGGCCAGGGCGCGGCGCACAAGCGGATTATCCAGGCGGTGGTCGCTGAGCAAGGTGAGATAGCTGATCTGCAGGGCCGGACCCCCCCTCATGCAGGCGGTTCGGCGGCCAGAGCGATGCAGGGAGCGCTGGCTGGTCGCCCTCAAGGCTGGTGGAGAGCAGCACAATCCTTCGCCGCTGCGCAAATGGGCCATAAGGGCGTCGAGTTTGCTGGGTTTGACCATGGTCGATGCCCGCCATTGGCGGAGCTGGCCCCGTAGTTTCGAAGGGCCTTGAGCGCCTTTGCTGCTGGTCGTTGAAGAAGGTGAGCTGGTAGGCGGCAGGTGGCCCACGAAGCGCCCATTGAGGAAGCTCTGCTTGTGGTCGCCGATAGGCGTTTGGCCGACAAACGGTGTGAGGCTGACGGCGGCTGAGCAGCTTCGGGCCAGGGCCGTGAATGGACGGCGCAGCCGCAGTTCAGTTCATAGGGACCGCTGGGCGGCACCGAGGGCAATCCGATAGCCGAGCAGATAACTGAGCTTGCGATCGCCAGGAAAAGCGCTTCAGCTGAAAGAACCATCGCAATTCGGCATCGAAGCGGGTGCCGTCCGTGGAACAGAACCCCTGGCGCAGGGGCACCCAGGCGGTCAGGCCGGTTCGGTGCTCATCGGGGCAGGGCCCCGTGGGCGCCGCGGGCTCCAAGCGGCCATAGCCAGCGATGGCGTAGAGCGGATCGCCGAGGGGTCAGCAATTGCAATCGCCCAAACTGAAGGTCGCCGGGAATCGACCGAATCAATCCGGCTGCGACCCCGCACCACAAGCGGCCTTCGGGCGGCTGGGCTGACAGGCATAGGACAGGGAGGAGGGCACTGACCAGGCAGAACCCGATCAGGCGCTTCAGAACAGGCAGCGACGACGACGAACCCGGGAATCATGCAGGCTTCAGACCGTGACTGCAGTCTGGGGTGGAGCTGTGGAGGTCAGCACTGCTGAGTGGACTCAAGACCGGAGAGCATGCCGTGCAGGGGCAATGGCGAACCCAGCAGCGCTTGATGGGTCAGATCACGGAGATGAACATGGTACACGGGTTCTATCGTGCTGAAACGCTGGAGAGGCTGCTGGCTTGATGGCTGGCCTGGCCTGGGGCAGGTGAATGCGGTTCACCTGCTCGAAAGTCATGGGAACGGAAGCGAGAAAACCGGAAGGAATCGGGAGAGGAGAAGAACGGAATGAACTGGGCCAGGGTTTCGCGCGGAAACAGGGCAGGTTCTGAACGTTCGGCATGAACAGCCCTTGCGGGCGGTCACGGGATGCCGACGATTGGAACGCTGGAAGGGCAGGCTTGCCGCGCAAGCTGAGCTCAGAGCGTGGCGCAGGCAGGCGGCCACGCTGCCGTATACATCGGGAAGGGGCGGCAATGGCGGCGAGGGGCAGTCCGGAAACGGCTTCGGGCACCTCATGGGTGATCACCACGATTTTTCGGCCCCTGCCGCCGGCCTCGAGCTGCACGATCGATTGGATCGAGACAATCCTCAGCACCGAAGCAGCGCCCGATCAGCGATCACCCGCCTGATCGCTGGTCTGCAGCCGCAGATAGTTTTGCGGTGGCGGGTGGCGGCTGGCCGTTGCGGCGCTGCTCTGGTCGATCACGCACACCGCCACGAATATCTGCGGCTGCAAGACCAAGCGATCAGGCGGGGTGGATCGGCTGATCGGGCCGCTGCTTCGGTGCTCGAGGATGTCTCGATCCAATCGATCGTGGCAGCTCGAGGCGGCGGCGGGGCATGGGGGCCGACTCGTGGTGATCCAAACCCCCATTTTTGGGGGAAAGGGGGGTTTTTTTTTTGCCCCCCCCCCCCCCCCCCCGAAAGCCCGTTTCCGGACTGCCTCGCCGCATTTGCGCCCTTCCGATGTTACGCAGCGTGGCCGCGTGCCTGCGCACGCTCTGAGCCGAGCTTTCGGCGGCAAGCTGCGCTCAGGGTCCAATCGTGGCATCCCTGCCGCCGCAGGCTGTTCATGCGGAACGTCAAACCTGTTTTCGGCGCGGAACCTTGGCCCAAGTTCATTCCGTTTCTTCTGCTCCCGATCCTCCGGTTCTCCGCTTCCGTTCCATGACTCTTCAGCAGGGTGACCGCATTCACCTGGCAGCCAGGCCAGCCATAAGCCAGAAGCCTCTCCAGCCGTTCAGGCAGGATGAACCCGTGTACCAGGTGATCTCCGTGGATTGACCCATCAGCCGCTGCCTGGGTTCGCCATTGGCCCCTGACGGCATGGCTCTCCGGTCTTTGAGGTCTCACTTCAGCAGGTGCTTGACCTCCACAGCTTTCACACCCAGACGTGTCAAGCACGGTCTTGAAATGGCTGCAACTGATTCCCGGGTCGTCGTCGTCGGTTGCCTGTGCTGAAAGCGCTGATCGGGTCCTGCCTGGTTCAGTGCCTCCTCTGTCTGATGGCTGTCAGCCAGCGCCGAAGGCCGGCTTTGTGTTGGCGGTCGCAGCCGATTTGATTCGGTCGCTCCTGCGGCGACCTCAGTTTTGGGGCGATGCAATTGCTGAGCGCCTCGCGGATCGCTCTACGCATCGCTTGCTGATGGCGTTGGAGGCCGCGTCTGGCCACGGCACTGCCCGGATGAGCACGACCGGCTGACGGCTGGGTGCCTGCGCCAGGGGGTTCTGTTCCACGACGGCACCCGCTTTCGATGCCAATGCCGATGGTCTTCAGCCTTGAGCGCTCCTGGCGATCGGCAAGCTCAGTTATCTTGCTCGCGATCGATGCCTCGTGCGCCCAGCGTCCTATGAACTGGATACTGCGGCTGCGCGTCATTCACGGCTGCCCGAGCTGCTCAGCGCCGTCAGCCTACACCGTTTGTCCGCAAGGCCTATCGCGACACAGCAGGAAGCTTTCCTCAATGGGCGCTTCGTGTGGGGCACGGGCCCCTAACACTCACTTCTTTCAACGGACCAGCAGTCAGCGCGCTCAGCCTTCGACAAACTCTGGGGCAGCTCCCGCCAATGGCGGATCGACATGGTCAACCTCAGCACTCGACGGCCTGTATGGCGCCATGCGCAGCGGCGAAGTGGCCGTGCTGCTCTCCACAGCCTGAGGGCGACCAGCAGCGCTCTGCATGCTCCGCCGCCGAAGGCGCCCTGCATGCAGGGGGTGGGGTCCGGGCCGCTGCAGATCAGCTATCTACTTGCTCAGCGACAGCCCGCCCTGGATATCCGCTGTGCGCCGCGCTGGCCTCAGCGTCGATCGCGCTTGATCAGCGAGCGCGTCGGCCACGGCCTGCAGGGCGCCGTTGCGGCAGTTATCCCGCAGCCTGCGGTTCGATCCGAGACTGGCAACTTTTGATCCGGCGCTAGGCCCCGGGCCTTGTTTCGCCAGGCGGGTTTTGTGATGCAAGCGCCTCAACTGCCTCTTCACCTTCCCGCTCAACATCCTTCAGACAGGCTCTTCGCCCTCGACCTGGCAGGGCCAGTGAGCCGTGACCTGGGGCGACTGCGTGGAACCTGGAGATCGAGAGCAGAGTCGACCGACCGCCTACCGCAGCTCGGTGAAGGGCTTTGCCTCGATCCTCTGAATGGATGGGCGATTTCCGACGCCGACACTAATCTGATCCTGCTTGGCTGCGAGGAGAGCGGAAGGCCAGCGTGCTCAGGGGCCAGTGCCGCAGCGGCAAGTTTCTGGACCCGCCCGGGATGGCCGCCGCCTGCGCCGCAGCGAAGCCTCAGGGGGCCCGAGCGGATCCCTGCTGCGCCAGATTCAGCGTGAAACTGCGCAGGCCTCGCTCCTACATCCGCGGTCTGGCTGGTGTCACCCCGGGCCTGGGCCGCAGACCCGCCTGAGCACGCCGGTGTTCGATGGATCCGGGCGGGTGGTCTTCAGCCTCCTGCAGGATCGAGGCGGGACATAGCCGTCGTCGCCATCATGCTGCGTTATCTGGCAGCGGTGCTGCTGGCGCCGGTGATGCTCTGGCTGATTGCCACCGCTGTGTTTCCTGTTGCTGGCGCTGGCGGCCTGGTGATCGATCGATGCCGTGGGATGCGGACCGGAAGCGGCCGGGAGGCCTGCGCGAGCACAGCTCGGCCTCAAAACCCAGCCCTGATCGCCAGTAACGGCCAGTTTTCTGCTTGGCCTGCTCCGGGGCGATCCGTGGTGCTCGCTCACCATCAGACGCGTGGTTTGAAGTGATCGCCAAAGAAGCTGCCGGCCAGCCTGGAACTGGGGGCTGTGCCCTGCTGCTGCGGCGGTACTGGGCGCTGGCGGTGGGCTTCAAGCCGCATTGCCGGCCGGAAGGGAAAGCCTGGATCTGGCCGGCCGCTCTAATGGAATCGGCAACCTATGCCTGGGCCGCGTTCTTGGGCGGGCGCATGGTGGTGCATTGGTGTTTGCCGTCTTTTGGCTGGGCTGTTGCCGTGGGAGGCGCTTCCCGAGCCCTGGTGGTTGCCACCGCTCGGGTTTTCTACTCCTCGACAGCTGCGGGCCGGGCATTGGCAGCAGTTCAGCGGCAGCGTCCGCCATTTGGTGCTGCCCGCACCACGCTCGGGTGTTGCTCAGCGGCATCTTCGACAACGCCCTGCGCTCCAAACTGCGCCGGGCGCTGGCGTTCCGATTACTGTCGAGCGGCCGCAGCCGGGCCTCAGTGAACGCGGGTGTGCTGCCGCCACGCCCTGCCCAATGCCTGTTTGCCGGTTGCTCACGATCACCGGCTCACGTGCCTCCCTGATCGGGCCGGCGCTGTTGATTGAGGTACCTACTCCTGGCAGGCATCGCTTTCCGCCTACAGGAGGCGATCGGCCAGCGGGATACCCTTGGTTCAGGGGATCGTCGTGTGGTGGCCGGGCTGGTGTGCTGGTGAGCGTCAGGTGGATCTTGCTGGTGGCTCGTGCTCCGATCCCGCATCAGTTTCTGAGTCGCCGGCGCCAGAGCTAAGGCGCTGCGCTGGTCGAGACGTAGGACCGATGCCCTCCTGAAAACGGCGCTGCACGGCACGCTGTTGTCGGTTCTCCAGGAAAGAAAGTCGGCGCTGGGCTGAGCAACAGCTCTGAACATTGAAAGGGTTCTCACCCCAGGCGATGCGAGGGGAGCAGGCGTCGTCTTGTTTCGATCGCCCGGTGGAAGTGATGGCTTCCCCAACCAAGGCCGGCTGCGGGGATTGGCTCTGCTGCAGGAACGGCCGAGTGTCGCTCACGGCGGCGTCACAGATCGAGGCTTGCGCGACATCAACCGGCACCTTTCAGGGACTCAGGCTCGGTCGCGGCCCAGAGCAGGCTGCGAACCGTTATGCCACACGCCGCAGGTTGGCGGACGCCGGCGTGGGCAGGGGACTGGGCCAGCTGCATTGCAGCAGCTGGAGAGATTGATCAGGGAAGACCTTGAGGGCCGTTCGCAGCGGCTTGCTCCAGGGCCGCCGCTGGCCCGTTGTCCTGCGCATCAGCGCGGTCAGGCACCGAGGAATGGCCTCAGCACGACCGATTCGCCAGCTCCGGCGGTCCCCTTGCTTCGCGGCAGCACCGCCTGAACATCCGCGGTCGATCCGGGATGGTTTAGAGTCCGGGGGCGGCCGCGGCCATCGAGTAGCTCCCGCACCGCTGATTCACATGCGGGGTGCTCCATCAGCAGCACCGGCAGCGCCAGCGCTGTGACAACCCTTCGGCATTCCAGCGCAATTGGGCGGCGCTGGCGGCCAGACCATGCATAACACAACTCAAGGACGCTGGCTGATGGGCTGGCCCCCAGATCTCCAGCGGCAACGGTTCACGGCGTGGGCCACGGCAGGTGATGGCCCGGGGGCGGTGGTTGGGCGCTGCAGGGCCGATAACCGCATCGTTGCCGTGGCCCCTGAATAACCGGCACAGGCAGCTGCCGCGCTGGCGCGAGGGCCTTCGTCTCCTGCTCCAGTTTGCTGCCGCCAGCCGGCGCCCAAGGCAGGACGCCATCGAGGTCAGGGTAGCTGCTGGTCGGTACCGCTGAGCACATCCACACCGTGACCGCTCGGGTTCTGCAGCAGGTCGCGCAGGGTCTTCAGCAGCAGGGCGCCGCTGCGGGCTGATCGGTCTCAGCAGTTCGCCGAGTTCATCGAGCCCTGCCGCCGGCCGCAGCTCTGAGAAGCTGCAGGGCGAGGCCACGGTCCTGGCAGCAGGGGGTGCCGCAGCCGGGTGACGAGGTCGGGCGACTGCGGGTCATCGAGCAAGTTCGAGCCACAACCAGTTGTGCGGATGCGGCGGGGATCCTGATCAGGCTGCAGCTGGCGCGGTCGATCGGCGGGTGAAGCTCGATCGCACGTTGAGCTGGGGCGCTGGCCATCGCCGGGCTGCCCACCCCAGAGCAACAACTGGTAAGCAGGCGGGCCAGCCATCGCAGCGGTTTCTGAACAATCGACAGGAGCAAGCCGGCCCAGCCTGGTTTCTCCGTTTCCCGCGCCGTTGCGCGAACTGAGTGTGGATTCGCTGGTGCAAGCTTTCGGGCGGGGCGTGCTCTATCTCACCCGTGGTGTTTCACCAAGGAGGCTTTCAGCGCAGGCCGTGGGCCTGGGTTGGGCGGCGTCGGCAGCGGCGGGAACCCTGGGCGGCTGTGAGTGGCCTGTTGATCGCGGGGTCTGACCACAAGCGTGGCGGCTTGGCGGCGTTGTTGTCCTGCGGCCGACGCCCGTCTTGTTGACCGCCACCGGGCTCGGCGCCTTCGTGGTCGGACCAGATGCTTGCTGGGGATGTTTTGGGCATCTACTGGCCCGCCAATCGAGCTGGCCGTGCCCTGAGCTGCCGCCCCTGCATTCGAGCCCGCGCTTTATGCCCCTGGTGCGCACCGCTGATCCTGGGATCGCTCAGGGGTGCTTGCTCGTGCCTGCTGGCCAGTGGGAGCGCTTGCGCGGGCATCTACCTGGTGGGACGCGGTCTGCATGGTGGTGCTGATTACCTTGTTGTCCGTTATCGTTGACCATCCGCGCAAGCAGGCCGGCGGTTGAACGCGATCGGCTGGAACACTGGGTGGTGCCGCTGTGCGCTGCTGGGGATCACGTGCTGATCACCGGCATGGCGGTTCTGCTGCAGAGCGCTGCCGATCGATCTGGTGCGTGGGCTTGGTCGTGCGCCCTGCCCAAGCAGCAACGGTGCCCTGTTGATGGGCGCTGCTAGCCTCAGCTGCTGTTGTTGCTGCAGTGGCCCTGGTCGGTGCTTGGCCGGCGCCGGTGGCGTTCGGCTCGGGCTGAAGCCTGGTGGGATTCGCCTTCGCAATGGCTTTGCTGGACCCTCTCAGCTGGGCTGGCACAGCACGGGCGGTGCTGAATCGCCGCCCAGGTTCCCCATCGCGGCCGATTGAGGCGGCTTCCCTGCACACCGCGCGAAGCGGTGGTGGGGTGAACGCCGGTTGTCCACCACGGCATGGGTGGGCTCTGTCTCGCAGTGGCTTCGCGATCAGTGCCCTGGTGGGCGCCCCTGTTTGGGGCTGGGCTGCTGATCAGGGCCATGGCGCTGGCTCTGGCTGCCTGAATTGAATGCTCCTCTGCTGCTGGGTTGCTGCTGGTGGGGCAGTTGGGGCGCTTTCCACCCCATCCCCGGCGCTGAAGGCGTCGCGTGGGTTTCCCTCCAAGACGGGTAGCTTGCTGCGACTGTCTGAAAGAGCTGTCTTGAGCCGTGTCTGTTCACCGGTCGGTTGGATCATCTCACGCATGTGGTGATCTCCTGAACTGGGCCGTGACGGCAGCCTGTGGTGCTGTTGCAGCTCGGCCCAGGTCAGCGCGCCTTTTGGCGCACAGGTGGTGATCGCGATTCTCCATTGCATCGATTGACGTCGTGCTCATCCTGTGCTCGCTGAGCTGTCACAGGTTGCTGCTCTGCGCGTGACGCCTGGGCTATTTCAACACTGGTGGTTGTGATCAAGGGTCTTGCTCAAGGTGTCGTTCATCGTGTTCGCACCGTGGCGTTGGAGCGTGGCTCAACAGCAACGGGCCCTACTCGAGGGCTAAGCACAGACATACTGCGGATTCCGATCTACTGGGACGACCTGGTTCCAAGGGCTGGTGGGCCACTGTCTCAGGTGGCTGCTTGGCAAGGTGTGTGGTGTTCACTCGTTTCTCAAGCCCTGGGGCCGTACTGGAAGGGGTGCGAAGCAGACCATGAGTGCAGAA
>Ga0163217_1098542_pt1 | contig 13139 bp, 10 predicted proteins | sample SynspAceP_FD_185933 | JGI IMG/M metagenome (GOLD analysis project Ga0163217, IMG submission 185933) | Saline lake microbial communities from Ace Lake in Antarctica - Synechococcus sp. Ace-P (PacBio error correction) | ecosystem: Environmental > Aquatic > Non-marine Saline and Alkaline > Saline ...
ACACACAAAAAAAGAAAAGAGAAGGGCCTTTTTAAATTTTTTTTCGCCTCAAGGGCAATAAAATAAAATTTGGTGGGTTGGGAAAAAAAAAAAAAAAAAAAAAAAAAAAAAAAAAATTTGGAAAAAAGAAAGGGATGAAATTTAATGGAGCTCCTTTGGAAGTTTTGGGAACGATAAGTCCGGAGAAGTTTAAAGGCCCAGAGACCTTTTTTCAAAGGGCAAATGCCCCGCCAAAAAGTATCGATTTGCTGCGCTTTTTAACTTCGATCCGCAGGTATTATTCTTTGATGAGCAATGAATCGGTTTTTAGATTTTTCCTTAAAGCCCATCAAGAAATACGCGCCAGGTTTTTTAAGGAGCTGAAAAATCAAGGAAAAACCATTTCTAGTGAGTACGCACCTGTTGGATAGTGGTTGGGAAAGCATCGCAAGACCCGAATTTATGAATTTTTTGAAGGACGGACGTATTATTGGAATGATAGTATTGCTAACCTAAAAAATGCAGGCCGAGCAAGGAGCTTGTGTGGTCGCTAGAAGATCTGTTTTTTAGAATTGACTCGGAATGCGTGAGATCAAACTATTACCTGGAGAAAAGATCTCCTGAATCTTGCTCAATAACTCAAGTTGATTCTTTATCTTTAAAAATCCGCTTCGATTAATTTCCCTAACGCTGCAGTAATTGGGTATTTCTTCTTTTTTATGTACTGGTTTGCCGTCTAGGTAATACTGATGAAATGGAACTCCTGAGATTCGCGATTTGGATTACGAAATGACTTTCCGAAGTTGATTTTTCTGTTCAAATAATTAATAAGGTGGGGTAACCCCTGCCTAGCTTTGCGTTTTTTTTGATCTATCAACTTTATCGGGCAACCAAAAGAAGTCAAGGCTTTTTCAAATGGCAGATGTATTTTGCTTTTTCACGCTCCAGTAAGCCAGAAAATCTCCTGATTTATTATTGGGCGATCGATTCTGCCTTCCCTCGGTGGCAGCGCAGCATTGTTTTCTTTCTAACGGGATCAGTCCAAACTGCCGTAAGTTGGATTTGGGGTTTGGCAATCTGTTTTTACAGTTTTTTGGCGGTTGGCACTTCTTTTCCTTTTTAATTCAACAATTTCGGTTATTGTTTACACGCTTCCATACGAAGTTTGGGGATATTGGCATACAATCAAATTGGGGTAATCATTTTAGCGATTTTACTTGGAGGGTTGATTTTAATTCGGTTTTGATGGCGGAAGAAATTTTTGGGCAGGGAATGTTTTCCTTGGATCGCATCACCTTTGGTTTAAATCTTTTCCGATTGTAGGTTGGAGTAGAGGGATAATGTCCTTATTGGTCCTCAGGAAATTGGATTCTATCTTCCGCTTTTGGTAGGTCTTTATTGCTTGTTCTAGTTTTGTGGTGTTGAATTGGTGATTCAGTTTTCAGGCTACTACTACGAAGATGTTCTTAGAAGTGACCATCCATGAGGAGAAAATTCAGAAAGGTACGTGGAAGCAGGAGCAAAGCGAAGCTAATTTCAGTCTAAACTACCAAAAAGAAGTTTTGGCTTTGCCTGATTTTGGTTCTGGTGCCAAAGGCTTTCTATTTGGCGTAACTATATCCATGCCTCTCGGCAGGATTTTCATCCATTGTTTTGGCCTTTATTCCTTGATTTTGGCCGGTTGGGGATTCTATTTTGCGATCCCTCTCTTTGTTGATTGGTTTTTCCACAATCGTGATTTACTTTTATTTACTCATCCTCATTTTGGATTATTTCCTTGCAGGTTATAGGTAGGGGCAAATAATTGGAGATCGAAAAAAGCCCTTTTTCTAACTTGATCCCTGCGAGTTGGCCGCGCTAAGTTTTGGAATATGACAGTTAGACTATGCAAATTCTTCTTTTTTTGCGCGTGATGATCATCCTACCGTTTTGATTCGGTTTTTGGACCTGGTTGGTGATTTCAAGTTTTTTGATTGGGATCATTGCCTTTTTACCTACAGGTTTGGGAATCACCCTGATTCTCTCAAATCGGATTTTGGATGAAGGTTGGGACGAGTATTGATCAAACATTTATGATTGGAGGTATTTTTGCTTTTTGTTGAAATCCAACAGGCTATTGCCTTCTCTCATAGCTTTTGCAGTTAGTAAGCAGTTTGTCCTGGGCATTGTTTGATTTATCTTGTAGGGATGACATTTGGTGCGCTGAATTCTAGTTCACGTCACCTTGGAAATTATCTTGAGCATTGGAATTTTAAAGAACTTTTAGATCACAGAATTGTTTTTTTGGTTTTAAACAGGTTTTGAATCCTTTGACCCAGAAAATTCCTGTAATTTTGTCTTTCCAAAAGTAACCAACTATGATTTACAACTTCCATTTATTTGAATACCATCGAATACCCCGATGATCCCTTAAATAAGTTGAATAAGGGCATCAAAGGGAAGTCCTAGTGGAAAGTGAGTATCAACCCAGGTATGTCCATGAAAAGATCGGAATGGCGATCAAAATGGTGGAGGATCCTGAAAAAAGCGGGATTTGCTCAGCCGGGAGGTACAATCATACGAGGGGACAAGGTGGGGAATACCGGATGGGTTTTTGGCTTTTGGCGGCAATAACAAGGCTACAAGTGTATTTTTACCATGGGATAAGCAATCCAAGAGAAAATCGATATCCTAAAAGCGTAGGAGCTGAAGGTGATAGTTTGCCCAAACAACGTTTCCTCCAGAAGATCAAGGTTCTTACTACTCTGTTGCTAAAGAAGTCTGATGCAAGATATTCTAATTCTTTTTACCCAAATCAATACGATACCTTTCAACACCTTAGCTCATTACGAGATACGAACTGGACCGGAATTTTGGAAAGATACAGATGGTAAAAATCACCCATTATGCAGGCGCGGTGTAGTAGCGGTGGATCGATGTGTGGAACAGCGAAATTTTTAAAAGAGCAAAGATCCAAACGTAGTAACAGTGGGAATTCGATAACGTATGGATCTGTTTCCAAAAAGTATAAGGAGACTGGGGTATTTGATGAGAAGGAAGTTATCCTTACCTCACCGAGGGAATTGGAGAAGAATCTTCAAAGAATGTTGAATTTCGACATGATCGATCATTTTGTCCAAGGTGCGGATAAGGATGACGCAAGTAAATGAACCCGTAGATTTAGCAAGGGAGGAAGGCTTATTTATAGGTTGGTCTTGCGGATCTGCTTGTACACGGGGGCTTTGGAATGGGCAAAAGAAAATCTAAAAGAAGGCTGATCAAATGGTTAAATTATCCTTCCTGATCACGGAACTCGCTATTTAGGAAAAGTTCCTATAATGAATGATTGGATCCGAAATCATGATTCTTAGAAGACAAGACTTTCTCTAACCGCGAGAGATTATCATTGCCAGCGAACGGAAAGTTTTCTATTGTTTTCTGCACAAAAGACCGATTCAGTAAAATCTGCGATAGGTTTTTTGGATGAATAAAACCAGTGTCTCACAGATTCCTGTGATGAGAATGGAGAGTACAGGTTGGCTTTGAGCAGATATAAGCTTTTTTTGGCACGAATCATTGATAATCCAACTTGAAGGACGCCCTGTGTCTGACGTCATGGAAGCCTCGATGAAATTTGTAGCGTTGGATAGCACACTTGAATGTGGCTTTTCATCAATGGTTGGGAAAAGGAAAAAGGCTGTACTAGTAAGAGTTTACTCAGAACAATATTCATATTGCAAATCAACAAAGAGGATATTCCTCCGAAGCTTTCACTGAAGTATACTCATGGATCGGAGAAAACTAAGAGGAGATTATGCTGGAGGGGCTAGATTTTCAGATCCAAGAACAATATTGGAAAAGGCCTGGGTTTATTTAAAGCCCGGGCTGCTTTCTCATATTGGGGTTTATGGTTGTGGATCGAAGTATTCAAGCTGGTTTTTTACTATACTATTTGGAGGAGTTTCTTTCATCTACACCATACTTTTGGCCTCCGCTTGTAGCTGGGTTTTTAACCCTGTCGCCAATCGAATCAGTCAGGAAGAATACGTCGATTTTCCAAAACTATTTTGGATGGGTTCAAATACTGGTTAACTAGTCGTCAACCATCAATTTGGTGAGCCGGAAATCTTGACAGTCTTAAGGTTATTCATTGCGCTGATTATCCTTGGTGTTTTATCTAGGAGTTAGGGTATATGTTTCGCCAATCCTATTTGGATTTTTGGAGGTTTTGATTTTTGGACTTCTTGGAATACAGCCGAAGACTGGTGCATACCAATTGGTGGAAGTTTTTTGGCTTTATTCATAGGTGGGTTTGGTACTTTTGAATATTTGCCGGTTTGCTAGCCTTGCTCATTCGGACTTTTTGGTGACGCGTTCCAGTGACTTCTTGGGATTTATGTGCTTTTGAGAATTGACTAAGTATGCCGCTGAGGTATTGAGGAAAGGTATAAAGGCTTCTATTCATCCGTAGAATCATCGTTCAATCCTTGCGGCGCATTTTATCTGTAAATTCTTTGGTTGCATTTTCTGATTCCACTGGGGCAATCATGCGCTGGAGAAAATATAACGCTGACTTTTCCCAAGGGTAAGGAGGATGGAACCCCGCTTCATGATTTTGTCGGCTCCGATGCTGCCATTGGCATGATGGGGAATTCTTGTTCGATAGACAGACGAAAAGCGGCCCTCGTTGAAGGGAGTAGCGTTTCATTGGTGTCGTTTCGTGTTCCTTTCTGGAGCACTACGATCGAGATGCCTTTTATTTTCAGATAAACAATAAGGCGCTCCACACTAATTCGTCCTCTGACTTCGTATCGTCACGATCTACCGACTGCAAGCTTCCAACGATTGTCCGAAGACTGGGATTTTTTGAAAGTTCTTTTTTCCCGATTTGCCCGCATTCTTGGGGAACAACAAAGGGATCATGGGAGCATCGATAATGAGCGATGATTGAAAATGTAGATATAGGGGTGGAGCTATCGATATGCTCTTTGCCTGGACCGTCAAATCGAATATCCAGAAGGTGGCCGCCCAAAAATCCCGGCCCAAGTCGGGATAAATACAAAAGAGATTTTGTCCCCACGGTCACTAATCAGAAGTGGGATAATAATAAATAGGCCAAATAACGGATAAGTAGGATAAAAAGTTAAGCCAGAAGAGGGTAAAATCCATTGAAAAAATTTGTACATGAGATGAATTTTAATTAAGTTTGAGTTCGTAAATAAATCTTTCACTCTTTGCTTGCAGGCCCTGTTCCGAATATTCATCAGGATCAGGGCTTTTTTTTATCCTTTTTTATAACAAAGTCCACAAAGTCTTGCCCTAAGGTCACAAAGCTGTTTTTGCTACTATCCGAAAAGGGATATGTTCAGATTTAATCTCCTTTATGGTGGAGTCATAATCATGTATTTTTTTTCGTTCCAATTTTAAGCGATCTGAGAAATCAGCTAAAAAAGCACATACTTCTGCAAAAGAGTCTTGATTTCACACTGATAATTTTTCAAATATCATAAAAACCTTTACCTTTGCAGTCGTTCGAAGTGAATGGGGTGAGTTGAACTTGGTTAATTCAAATTGATTAAATTTACTAAAACGGCACTGCCGATGACCTATAAGACTGTTGCTTAACTAGGGTTAAAGTATTATGTCTAACAAGCAGAATTTAATCTGGAAGATTTCGAACAAGGTTTTTGGTGAAGGATATTCCAAAGCGCAGCGTGAGCAAATGGCGGCAATGTATGAGAATACATGAACGAATCAACTGAGCAGAAGTAATTTAAAGGTACCGTCTAGGAATAAAGACAAAGATGTAATCATCATATCGGTTTCAAATCCGATGGATTGGTTCATTGTCAGAATGTCAGAGATCTAGGAGTCTATAAAGTAGGTGATACTGTAGAGGTATTTATCCGAAGAGCAGGATGACTACCTTTGGTCAGTTGTCCTCATCTCCGCAAGAAAGCGAAGATCGTTCGTGCCTTTGAAAGATATCGAAGATGCACTTGAGTTTTGACAACGTGATCGGAAGGTCTTGTAAAGCGTAGAACTAAAGGCGGTTCTTAATCGTAGATATCTACGGTGTTGGAAGGCGTTCTTGCCAGGTTCTTCAGATCGACGTGACAGCCTATTCGGGATTTCGATATCTATGTTAGGTAAGAAGATGGAAGTGAAAGTGGTGAATCACCACGCAAATGATACGTAGTAGTATCTCATAAGGTGTTGATCGAGAAAGATCTTGAGAAGGCAAGAAAGCTGAGATCTACAACAACTTGAGAAAGGTCCAAGTATTGCGAAGGTGTGATCCAAGAAATGACCAACTTCGGTGTTATTCATCGATCTTTGGAGGTGTAGATGGTCTACTTCACATTTAAACAGATATCTCTTGGGGAACGTATCAATCATCCAGAAGAAAGTGTACAGCTTGACCAGAAGGGTTCCAGATTGTAGTACTTGATTTTGGATGATGATAAGAAGCGAATTTTTCTTTTTTTGGGTTGAAAGCAATTGACTGCTCATCTTGGGATTCTAGCTTGCTAGCCTTGAGGTTGAGCAGAAGTAAAAGGGTAAGATTGTAAATGTAAAGCTGACTTATGGTGGCTTTCCTTGAGCTTGCTGCTGGTGTTGAAGGCTTGACACGTTTCAGAAATGAGCTGGTACAGCACTTGATGAGAAATCTGCAGAACTTCGTTAACGTAAGTGACGAAGTGGAAGCAGTATATTTCGACTTTAGATAAGGATATCGTAAAATTGTCGCTTGGTAATCAAGCATTGACTGAAAATCCTTGGACCAAGCTGATATGAATACCATTTAATATGGCAGTAGGTTTCTAAGCATAAAGGTTGTAGTACAGAATCTGACAAACTACTTGGTCTTTTCCTTGAGTTTGGAAGAGGGATCGTTATGGTTTGGTTTTCACGTATCTGACCTTTCTTGGACTAAGAAAATCAGCATCCATCTGAGTTTGTGAAAGTAGGAGATGAGCTAGAAGTAGCTGTTCTTGAGCTTTGACGTAGACAATAGAAGATTAGCACTTGGACATAAGCAGTTGGAAGAAAACCTTGGGATACTTTCGAATCTGTATTCCAGTAGGATCTGTTTCATAAGTGTACTGTCAATTCTAAAGAATGACAAAGGTGGCAGTACTTGAGCTTCCTTACGGGCTTAGAAAGATTTGCTCACAATCAAAAATCTAGAGAAAGAAGATGTTCTCAGGTTGAAGTGGTGAGTTCACTTGATTCAAAGTTTTTTGAGTTCCTCTAAGATGACAAGCGAATTGCTTCTATTCGCACACAGCGGATGTTCAAAGAAGAAGCGAAGCAGCAAGAAGGCTTGTAACCAAGAAAAAAGAAAGATCTTCTGATTCAGGTTCTTTCCTCCTCTTCTTCATCGCACCAGAGAGAAGTCCTAACCCTAGTGACTTGGATGCTCTTGCCTGAATTGAAAGAGAAATGGAAGGAAAGAAGTAATTCCCTATTCGAATTTCTGAAAATGTAAAAGGTGTCCTGCCGGAAAGGTGGAACATTTTTGTTTTAGAGACAAACTGGAAAAGTCAGGTTTCCCTGATAATTCAATGATTTAGGTAATAATTTTTTCTCCAGGTCCCTTAGGGCAACAAAAAGCATTCGCCGTGGCGAATGCTTAGATTGAGGTCGGAAGCGGATTCGAACCGCTGTAAACGAGGTTTTGCAGACCTCTGCCCTAGTTCACTCGGCCCACTCGACCAATCTCAATTGGAATGCAAATGTAGGTATTATCTCTATTCCTCCAAAAAAAAGGAATTCTTTTTTTAGCATTGACGGAAATATATTGAGCTCGGTCAAATGCTCAGGATTCCGGCTTGAGAAAAGTTATTTAAGGTTTGATTCTCTAGAAGCTACGTTTTAAAAGCAAAAAAAATACTTTATTTATCATAAGTTCCCCCTTTTTAAAATTGTAAAAAGTGCATTTTAAAATACATAACTTAATTGAAAATCAATTTATATCAATTCAATTGATATTCTTTACAAACAATGTTGAGGTTCGATCCATGTTTGGAAAATGGCTTCGGGAGTACCTTTGCAAGGGTTTATAGAAAAACATTTAAATCTATTTATTAGCTATATGTTTATCACAGAAACGCTCGTTAGTAGGGGTTCGATTGAATTTCCACATCGCTGGCAGTGCTGTTTTTTCTATGCTGATAGGGACTCAAGCTTTTTGCGGTTGCACTCCTTCCAGTAGAAGAAGTCAGAAAAGCAGTGGGCAAGCAGGCAAAGCAATTTCAAAGCCAACCTGCGTTACCGTCACAAGTTGGATGAAAAGTCTATCGGGGCCGCTTCATTTGAGAGGAGTTTACGGAAAGAAGTGGATTTCTCTGTTTTGGTTAAAAGCTGGATCAAAAATTCGCGCTATGATTGCTTCCGGAGATGCCTTACGCGTGGCATTGTATAAAGAGTACAATAACTCTGGTTAATTGCCTTTCGTATGCTTTTTAGTGATGCTGAATTTAGGTAGTTTAATTGTCTTGACATCGAATATGGAGGATTAAGGTAGACCAGCAAGCCGCTGCTGCCGCTGCAGGAACCCGCGATGGGTGGTCGCTGTGCAGCAGGGGGTGGAATTCCAATGAATATCTGACCGGAACTTGGCAGTATTGGTTGTAAGTTTCTTCTGCTGATTCTGTAGTTCTCGGTTTGATTATTTCCGTTTATCGAAAATACTTGACAAGTTCAGACCTTGACGAGAAGCGACAAAGAATTTTGTCACCACGATTTCAATTTGGAAAAAATCCTAAAGCGATGGTTTCATCATTTCTGGTTACTGCTTTATAGTGGCTATGGTAGCGAAAGACCGCGCTATTGATGGACTTATTATTGCTGGGTGTTTCAGCAAGGCTATTGCTCCAGAGCGCCTATTGCATACTCGCATGCCCTTCATGCAGGTACTTTTGGAGATTGCTTGTCAGTATCTTGTCATACTTGGAGTTGAATCGGCAAATTGGCCAATATCTTCTGCATAATTTGTATGAATTGTATACCACATATTCATAAATTTGGGAGGTAAAAGGAAGGGATTTCAACCTGAAATTCAAAAAATCTATGATGCTGTAGGATAATAATAAGCCGATTTGAGTGGGTTACGAGTTCACAACCTTCCTGATCTGGCATATTTCAATCATTCCCACACGGTGGAAGGTGGAGGAGTCGAAATGCCAGACTTGTCAACGGTCCTTTTCAGGAAATGGAGTCGTAGGTCACCCAGTTCATTAACCATGGGATGGTGTAATCGACTGTCACAGACCAGACTGAGAATTACACAGACGGCCAATGCTTAACTATGATAAGTGGTTCAATTGCACACAGATTCTAAAAGATGCCTTGAAAGTAAAGGATACGGAGTTTGGAATGTGCGAATGCCACTTATTAATTCATCACCCTATTTGAAAATTCATTCTAGATATAAATGAGGAAAAATAAAAAAAACATACTGGAGGACTTGAAGCAGCTCAATACGTCCAGAGTTTGTAAAGAACGCCGATAAGGAATTTGTCGAGCTTCGTCAAGCTTAAGCGAAGATGGAAGTTCCTCAAGAGAGACTTCCTTAAAGTAATGGGTTTTCTAGTTTAGCAGCAGCTTCTTTGGGCTTTGCGAGGCTCCAGTAAGCAAAGGCGATCCCTTATGTAACAAGCCGGTTGATATCAACCTTCTATTCTATTATTACGCTTCTTACTTATTCTACCGGTGGTGACTAATGCTTCTATTGTTGTAAGACAAGAGAAGGTAGACCTATTCAAAATTGGACGGTACTCGCTTTCTCCTATTAATAAGTGGAAAGTAAATGCATCGTAGAAAGGATCCATTCTTTCTCCTTATGACAAAGAGCGGAATTAGCAGTCCATATACATTAAGCGGTGGAAAATCGGATTGGCTACTATAGTGCACAAGTTAAAAGCAAAGTTTGCGTCTGCTGGAAATGTAAAGTTGTATCAAATACTATTCTTTCCTTCCACGCTAAAAGCTATTCCAGATTTTCTCTGTTCTGTAGGTGGAGCGGGTTGATCCAATATGATAATATTTTCCAAATTACGGATATTAAGAAAGCAGCAGAGACCTACTATGGGTACTGCAGTTATTCCACTACCTATTCCATTTGATAAAGCAAGACCATTGTTTCTTTCGGCAGGCAAGACTTTTTTTAGGTACTTTGGATTTCTCCAATTGGAATTTGCTGGACAAAGTAATGCCTAAGACTCGTAGATTACAAAGAGCGTCCAGAAATGTCAAGACATTAATCAGTTTTGGAATCGAATCTAATCGATGATGGGTGCAATGCTGATTACAGAACCCCCCAATTAGAGCTTTTCCTCAAAAGTGGATGGCTGTTTTAGCCTATAATAACTCTATTGCAAAAAAAAGCAGGAAGCAACCCAAGTTTCGGCTGGAGCAGTTGAATTGTCACTGACAAAGCTGCAATGATCTTTGGGGCTAGGCAAGGTGTTCACTTGTAAGTATCTGGATCTAATGATCGAAATGTACAAGTTTGTGATCAATGCAATCAATGAAAATGCTCGGCGCAAATGGAAGACAGTTGATTTTGCAAACCCAGTTCAATTTCAGAAAAGGCGATGCATGCTCGATGAACCAATTCGTTGCTGATTGAAGCCGGCAAGTAGGAGGAGTGATTTTCTACAACTGTAACCAGTTTATTGAATTTCGCAAAAGAGCTGCAGTTGCTGAACGGTATTGCTAAAGCAAGTGAGTTTTTCACAAACAACGGTACAATGGATGAGACTTCATCTTTGGTACAAGGTTCGCACCGATCACCATTAAACCTAGAAGTCTTGAATGGATTTCGGCCCGAAAGCGTGGACATTTCTCGCTTTCATCATCGCGAGATCTCTCCTTGTTTGATTCTAGACAAGCACAGGAGTCTTTCTTGTTTGGGTTGGATCTACTTCCAACTATTTTTTGATTTTCTTTCAGTCAGTTTTTTTGGCAAAAGAGGTTTTATACCCTTGGTTGAAACTGCAGGTGATTTCCAAGAGTTCTGGATACTACCTTAAATATCATGGTGTTTTTGGCAATTGAATTCCCACAGCCGTTGCTCCTACCTCCAGTCGGAGATGTATCTATTGCAGCTGCCGCCTGTTGGGAAAGCATCCGCAACTCGGAACACAGTCTGAAATTGGGTGATTTATTCGAAAGTAGGAATAGGAAATGGTATTTATGCCAACATTCCTTGGCTGCAAAGAGTGGCAGCATCAATCACTAAGGCAACTTGGGATAATATTTAACTTGTCTCACAAATTTGGGCTGCAGCGAATCGGAGTTACCAATGTATGAAGAAAATACAGGATGGCATCGATAAGCACTGTAAAATGGTAAAATCTTGATCCGTTCGATCATGATACAGCTGGTCAGGCAGATGGTACTTTGGTTTGGGCGTTAGGATATGGGAGAACAAACTGGAAGAGTAGCAATGGAGTAGGCGTTAACGCTTACGATTGCTTGATGCTTCAAAAGGCTTTTGTAAATTTCGTTCGATCTTACCGCGCGAAGTAAGAAATCGCACGTTAACTGAAGATAAATATAAATTGGCAAGAACCTCAGACTCGCACCAAACTTTTCATGGGACGTGGAAAAACGTAATCCAAAGAAGCCTACTTTAAAGGTGATATAAGGAGGATGCAGGAGCAGGAATAAAGATATCATCCGGAATTTATAAAGACGGTGAATTTATCAAGCCTTCTAAATTTGCGTTTTGGAAAGGACATCATCAATATAGCAACTCACTGGGGTCTTGCCATAGATATGAACTCCCTGTATTGGTTGTAGCGCATGTTTATTGCTTGTCAGGTGGAGAATAACGTGGCAGTCAGTTTTGGGGTAAGTCAGGGAAGTATTTGAATCGAAGAGAATGGCTGGATCGAAATTGAATCGTTATTTTCTTCAGATGCTGCGGCAGAAATGATTTTGAAAGGCAATGGAAAATCGCAAGCTGGATAATCCAGAGTTAACTTTCCAACGCGATGTGTGTCAGCAGTGGTAACAATGCACGCATGTGAGACAGTATGTCCATGGAGCAACGACAATCAACTCTTCAGAAAGGTCTTAACCAAATGACTATAACAGATGTATTTGGTACTAGATATTGTGCAAACATAACTGTTCCGTATAAGGTCCGTAGATTCACTGGTTTAAGTACCATGAACAACAAAGACTTGCTGGAGTCAATGGTCGCTCAGAATGATGACCTTAGGTAAAACTGGTATTGAATCCCCAGACGTCCCGCGTACGAGTAACGAAGGTTGTGATGGAGAAATGCTCAATGTGTGTGCAGCGTATTCAGGCTGGTAAATTGACCTGCCAAGCGCGAAAAGCGAAAAGTACAAGATGGCGAGATCAATGTTGCATGGTGCCATATGCTTGTCCTACCGCGATTGCGTTGGGTATTTGGGGCATGAATGGATGGCAAATAGCCAAGTTTCTAAGCTTACCTTCTTAAATTGAGGAAAATAAATACGCTCAGCATTGAAAGAAGTTTGCGAAGAAAGAGCTTACCATGTAATTGGAAGAGATGCAGTTAGTCCAAACGATGGTACCTTTTACCAAAATCAAGAAATAAAGAACAAAAATCGAAGCGTAATCTTATTTTTATAACTATGCAGGTTTACTTCACTCCGTACGAGATCCATTAGTTACCGGGGGGTAAAACCTACACGATGTGACACATGGATGTGTGCCGTAGTAGAAGGGAAACCATCTTTAGGTTGGTTTCTTGCTTTCCTTACCGCCGCTGGAGTATTGCTCTAAGATCGATTGCACTTATTGCTACATCTCTGGAAGGGGTTGCATGTGGGTCCTAAATAAAAATCTGTGGGCTGGGCCTGGGATATTACCAACTTTGTTTGGTGGGTTGGTATCGGGGTCAGCGCAGGTACTTTGATCTCAGCAGTAATTATTTGCTTTTTTCAGACAGAAATGGAGAACATCCATTAACAGAGCTGCCGAGGTTCAATGAACCATTTTCGTCCGTGATCTGTGCTGCGATGTTGCCCTGTTTATCTCACATGGGACGTCTTGGCTTGGAGCTTATGGGGCCTTCCACTTCCAATACTTTTGGATCACTATGGGTTACTTTTTAACTCCCACTTCTTGGGACGTGTTTGCGAATTTCCACCTACTTCTCAGTTTTCGTTAGTATT
>Ga0163217_1054695_pt1 | contig 13138 bp, 9 predicted proteins | sample SynspAceP_FD_185933 | JGI IMG/M metagenome (GOLD analysis project Ga0163217, IMG submission 185933) | Saline lake microbial communities from Ace Lake in Antarctica - Synechococcus sp. Ace-P (PacBio error correction) | ecosystem: Environmental > Aquatic > Non-marine Saline and Alkaline > Saline ...
GTGTGTTGCCCCGTGGTAAAAAGAGAATTTTCCATTTAGGCAAAGACAACATTTTTGGAATGATTTTGAACCGAAAAGGGGGGGGTGGGTTTTGCTTTTTTAAAATTTTTAAAGATGCAACATGGGGGATTTAAAAAGCAAAATTTTTTCATTAAAGAATTATTTACCTATTTGCTTGACATTGCCAGGGAAAGATTTTTAAAAACAATTTAGAAAGGCAGCGGTTTGTTTAGAGAAGAAAAGTCAAAAACCTCAAGTATAGAACGCCAGTGATATGGCGCTTATTTGAAAACAACTTAAATTGGTTTACTGAAAATATATTTTCAAAAAGAGTTTTTCCTATAACCGAAGTCAAATTGATATTTTAAAGAACAGTATACCTCACATATAAAATAAAAAATTTTCAATATCCGATTGAAATTTGGGGAACAGATTTACAAAGCGAACGAACGCTTTTTGGAGAAAACACTAAATTCCGGTCATAATATTTTTGATTAATCCTGCAAAAAATAAACATTTTATATGCGTTTAAATAAGATGAAAAACAGTTAGGGCATGGATATTGTTCCCGGAATTTGCTGAATTGTGGGCGGCTCCCAACGTGAAGAACGCTTAGACTTTTTACAAAGAAAAGAATGAAAGCTAGACATTGCAAAAAATAACTTTTGGTGGGTAAATCTTGGATCTAATAAGATGGGATCTGCGTAACATAAGGTTTTTGGCTAGTTTTGAGCCGTTGGTCTTTTTTACTACAGGAATGGTAAAATATAGAGAACTTAATTCCTTTCCCAAGCACACACATAATGCGAGTTAAAAATAAAGAAAGTATAATTCCATCAAAAATATCTAAATTTAAAGACGTAAGAATAGACCTATAAGCATGCTTAAACAATATTTATCCATTTATTATCGCAAAAGCTTATCTTCCCACAACAGATTCAATTGATAAACTGATTCAACTGCCTACGCAGTGGCTTGACAGGGGTTTAAAGAAGAATTGGGAAGAAAAATCCTGCTTAGAAACAGAAAATGAAGAGTTAAATAATTTTGAGATACCTATGAAGGATGAATGTTTACAAGAAGAGTCAACAGGCATAGAAATTAATCGGAAATATTAATATATTGACGACTTATTTGAGTGATTATAAATCGAAATATTACGAACCAAGTTAATAATTATGAGTGCGATGATAAAAATGACGTCATACGGCCGAAACTCTTTGATCAATATTAATCAATCAATTTAATATAACCTTTTACTGAGTGAACCGAGGAATTGGTTTATTGCCAGAATTCTGTAGTGATATCGATGAATAGCGGTATATAAACGGCTATTCCTGATTTATCTAGATATTTTAAGCCTTACACAAAACATCTATACTGACGACGTCTATTCGGAAAAATATTAAAATAGTACAAAATAATCCCTGGTTGGCACTATCTTTAGAAGAGGTTAATTATCAAATTAAAAACCAAGGGAACTAATCCGATGTATGAGTTATCAGCCATTTCAAATTTAAGAAAATCTTTTTGAAGCATTACCAAAAAACATTACCAAAACTAACTTAAAAAACAACATACTGAAGAAAACTTAAAAATTTCATTTCAGAAATAGAAAATTAAAACCAAACCTGGGTCTATTCTGGAGGAAATACAGAATTGTGAACAATTGTGCTGATTTTCTATAAAATTGGTAGATGGCGACTAAAGTTAAACTTGAAGTAAAATGCCCTGAGCTCATACTCTAAAGATTATATACAATTTTAGAGGCTATAAGAACAAAGAAAATCAAAGGCTCAAAAGAATACGGGGTGGCAATTATCCAACAAAAACATTTGATGCTGCAAAATGGTTAATTGACGCTAGAAAAAGCGGACAGAAAAAACACTTTGTCACCAATGAATACCACAACAGCACATCAAAAAGTATTTTTTTCGTGATGACGCAACCCGCCAATGATTTGAAAGACATGGCCGGGATAAATTGATTAGGATGTTTCCACGTTCTAAGTCTAATACAAATATGTAGATTCACCCTATGGGCACCAAATTATTAAAGATAGTTCAGAACTATGAAAAAATGATCAGGGTGAGGATTATCAAAACGAAGAAATAAAGAAAATTTTGAAACTCGAATAGAAGAAACAAAAGAAAAGCCTACTTACGGATGACAAATTAGGCCGATATTTAAAGAAAAGATATCATGCACGCAGAACGGTGCAATAGAGAGGAACACTATTATTCTGTAGCTAGAATGCTAAAAAATTAATGTAAGTTTTTTAAAGATTTTTCTATGTCTTTCATCCTATATCATTCCACTTTATGGTACGCGTAAGCTATTTTAGTCATAAAAAATACACCACCTTGCATGAAATTGCAATCTACTCTACTCCCCTTTTTATCTCACGTAGTACCGAATATTTGTTTCTTAATCCTTAGAATAATGGGTCTTGGTAAAATTCAGTTTTCTTCCAAGTACCTAAAGCCACTAATAACCCCTATTAAATAAGCTTAGTGCTGCTTAATGATATTTAATAATAATTCCTTACATCATAGCTAACTGGGGGTATTATTCTTAATTGGATCATCATGCCTGTTACCCTCATTGCGTTTGTAAATCAAAGAAGTCTCACATTGCTTGGCACCTTTAACCATGTACTTGATTAAATTAAGTATTCATTTGAATTAAATCCTACCTTTCTATAAGTTACTTATTTGATGCAGGGCAATAGCCCTCTTCAATGTTATATCTAGAGCTCAAACCTAACATTAGGTAACCTAGGTCGATATGATCGTTCACAATTTATTAACAATACCTTATTGTTATAAGTACAAATAAAATATAAGTCCAATCTAACGCTAAGCGAAAACTTTCTCCTGTACAGTTACGGGTTCTCTCTCAATAGTCCTAAGAGCATAGTATACAATCAAATTAAAGGTTGGTAGCCCACATTAAGCGATTAACCATAATGGATAATTTCAATATCCGAAATTTGAAAAACTAGTTTCCAGTATCTTTACTATTGGATAAATTAACTAAGTTATAATTGAACTTTAAGGCCCGAATAAATCGAAAAAATTATAGCTTATTCGTGATTACGCCAACGAACCGTATATGGTAATTCATACATTGGTTTGAATTACTTCTGTTAATATTCAAAGTCACTCCGACTTGATAGGCTGATCAACCATTAGCCTTGTGCTATGAATTGCAGTTAATCGAATTGACTGCAAACCCATACAATACTACGCCACCTTCCATTCGTTCGTTAAAGAATATTCTAAGTACCTAACTTGCAAACCATAAGAAATTACGGCTAAAAAACCATTAGGCTATCCTATAGGTTAAATGAAGCCCCAAATAAAATCGGTCTTCCCAGTAAATTAGCTGGCTTTTACTAACCGATGTGTTTTCTTCGATTTTGCAAAACACAGCATGGGAATGCTTAGAAAAAAAAAACCCTATAAATCTTCATCACCAAAGATATTAAAAAAACTAGATCAATAACGGCATCTAACTCTAAAAGACATGCAAGTTAACAACTACAGGGATTCGTCAGAAAAATATACCGGGGAACTGAAGATTTTTTTAGTTATTCTTAGCGGGGTCTTAACGTACGATTCAAAATGACAGGACTAAAAAAAATCGCTTCAAAAAAAAATGAAGCGTTTACTATTGAAAAATTTGAAACTTATTATTAGATATACAGATCATCACCTCTCGAAGTTTTAAATAATTTTAAGCGCATTAACTTTTTAACTCTCCTTTAATCTAAATAAACCCATGTTTGGCATTTTATCAACTTCAAAACTGTAAAACGTTTTGCAATTCCGATTTTCTCTTTCCTGCTAAATGTAAGACCAACATTCGATCGACTGAGAACTTTATCATCAACTGAATTTAAGCCTCTTTCCCAAAAACCTTTGATACTTGCATCATAGTTGCCTCACATAAATGACACTTGATGTTTTTCAATTTCCTTAGATCACTTGCTTTTGGAAGTTATTGGGGGAACTTAAAGATCTTCATAAACCGTTGGTATTAAAAAAACATAACATAAAAACAATATCATGAACAATCGTATTCGCCCCGGAACGGCTTGGCATCTTTCTTTGGGTTAAATTGACATATTTTTTCTTTTTAACTTTTTGGGATTATTAACTGTAAGGTTTCAGCTTCATAAAACTTTGAGAAATAACTCTTGAATCTTAATTCGCTCTTTAAAACTCTTTCTTTCGTCAGGAGTTTCTGATTCGAGGATCTGGGCTTCCATCTCCGGAAAAATTACCTGTACAAGGCTGCCTCTCTTGTTACGCAATCTTTATACCACCCTAAATCTCATTTTGAACGGGGTGATATAGACTGTACTGTTCCTTCATTTCTTTAAAATATAATGCCTTGTCGGATATCAAAGATGCTTCATTCTTCTTCCTGCAATATGCAAATAATCTTCAGGCATTTGCTCAGCTCCATTACTCTTAAAAAAGCCAATTTGCTTTTCTCTTAATCTTTAATATCCCGTTAGTTCATCCCACTAAAAGTCCGTCATACTCTATTGAATATTAAAGTAAAAAATATTTCTTTCGCTTAATAATAGGAGGTCAACAAACGGCTGTACTATATGGCTAAAACATACTACCTAAACCAGCATCTTTTCGATAGTCGTAGTTTACTAAGTAAAAAAAAGTAATAAGAAAGCGATGTCAGCCATAGAACCGGCAAATAACCCTGGTGTCTCTCTCTCTGGCAATATTTATTTTTATTTGTAAACAGTTTTTTAATTCCGAACACCATTTGCCTCGGCGATAAACACCCCATTCCCACAAGATAGAAGAATAATATTAAGAAATACGATTTTAACGTGCTCTCATCACTTCTAAACCTTAGCTCTCATCGCTTCCTAATAACATCAATTCCAGACCGAAGTAAAAATTATGCACTAACACAAACATCCAACACAATCAATGTCTTTTAAACCTTCTGTAAAGAAAAAACATTTTTTAATCCGAAAATAGATCACATTAACTTGCAAAAAGCCAACAGGACGAATGATTAGAAAAAGTCTAGAATACTCCATTGCTTCAGAGGGGCATCATCGGCCCTTGGCCATCTGTGCATAAATGAAGCCGCAAATACTGAGAACTATTAATATATTTTATTATTTAGCATTTAACCTTGGTATTAAGTTCCACTATATTTTTCTGTGGGGACTCTACCAACATATATCAAGAATTGAATTGAGTCTTCAAATATTTACAATGCTATCAATCTACGATGATAATATAAAAAATTTGAAGTATAAATACGGCCACATATAAAAGACCAAATAAACTAGTTTAATAAGGGCATTGAATACACCGCAAAGTCGAGCATTAAGTTACAACAGCAAATTCTCGGGGAAGGCCCTGATATCCATTACCGTACAATAACCAACATGGTCAAAGCGATAAATAAAGACAACCAAGAAACGTTCTTCTAGTTCACCCATTTGAACACAATCATAACTAATCAACTGGCTTCGGCAATTCCAACACTATCAACCAGCTCTTTAACCCCTGTAAAATATTGAACCAACAGGTCCTTTAAAATTTTAATACAAACTTCTTTAACACTCAACACCGCCTGAGGCTAATGCATCTTCTACTCTTTTTAGTTTTGTAGTGTTGGTCGTTCTAATTAAATAAATAATCTTTAAAATAGCAACGGCTAACTATATCAAACATAATAGTAAACGATACCCATGAAGCCAGCGCCAACCTTCAATATTTTTTCTTAAAACTTGAACAAACCTCTCTCACTTCATTGTTGGCTTCGGCGCACTGAATCATTGGGTCCGAGAGCAATAGTTGCAAGAAAGTTTGCTGTATAAATTGCGTTTGCATAGTTACATAGATTAACGAGTTGGTGTTTAACAAATACCCACTAACTAGGATAGAAATAAAATCTACATTTCTTCAAATAATAGATTAGTAATGGGTTAAAGAAAAAATTTTACAATTAAAAAATTAAACAAAATAAAAGCAGAGGAGGAAGTGAATTCGAACCCTCGATACCCTTTTGGGGTATCACACTCTCCAAGCGTGGCGCCTGACACTCGGCCACCCTCTCAATACAATTTTTCAAGGCGCCGAATAACAAAAAAAAAGTACTTCAAACGAATTATTAAAGTAATTTTTAATCATTCTCCACGAATGGGTTTCAAAAATTTTAAGAGTTTGAGAAACATCAATTCCTAATAAATAATCACTTAGTAATGCGCTTCATGTAAAACTCCTTACCGGTTAATTACTCATTTGCGAAGCGGCCCATTTCATACTGGGACCCTAAAACACTTCCTCTACATGTCTTACTTATAACTTGGTACTGTCCATTTTTTTTGCTTTTAGATATCGAATATTCAATTCTCATTGTCGGTTGGACATCCAACGCCATAGGTTTCATTAATAAGGCTTAAATAGGGGTCTTAAACACTTTTAAAAGTTCATGAACCATGAAAATATTTTAAATGGGCAACAATTCGTGTTAAAATTTTATGAACACTCACTTACTTTATTTGGCTTTAATAAATAACATAATGAATCTTAAGTGCTCCTGACTTCTGCAAGTGAGATATAAAAGAAAGCAAAGCCTCAAATGCCGCATTATTTCTATTCATTTCCTAGATATATGTTATATTCAAAATACAAGCCTACCTCTTGAAATACTGCTTTTTCTTTCTCGCGTAACTGGGGCATTGTATAGAGGAAATTAAATTTTCCTTGGCATGTTCGAATCACAATGGGGCCCAATTGTATCATAAAAAAAACGGGTTTGAAACAATTCTCAAGCAATATAATCTTCAATGCGAACGGAATAATCATGTATCACTACCATGTTAGCAACAAAGACCATCATATCATGGCTATATTTTCATATAGTTTCAATGATTACCAATGCTCCGATTGGGATATTTGAGGAATCATTTGTTTTTCAAAAGAAATTGACTTTGGAATTGTCACAATCTAGTTGATTAATCTGGAATTTGCATTTGCAAAGGTTTAAATCCTTAATGCCAACATAACCTTCATCACCAAGTCCGCCCTGTAAATGATAAATTTTTGTTTTTTCATACAACGTAAAGCCCAAAAACTTTCTTGGAGTTGGGTAGTAAATTTCTCAAGCCCGCAACCGTGCTATCAAAATCAAGGCTAATTTTATTATTATTTCATCTAAATAAGCACTTTCATTCTTTTACCTCTCAAAGGCACACGCTAGGTACGGCGATAACGTCCAAAACTAATCTCTTAATAGCTATCTGGCTAAAAAGTATCGATTTTCCATTTTAAAACAGTACCACACCACCAACCCAATTTCATCCAATACCGATATGGCCTTTTGCCGCTTGTTCAAAATCTCCAGTAAAACAACAAGATTTCAAATAAATCATCAAACTTTTCATCTCTAACACTCAAAAACTCATCAAATCATACAAATGAATTAACAATCGTAATTGTACTTTTAGCAGGGATTTTGAAATTTCGTAAAAGCGGTTGTTGTTGTTTCAAGTAGGTTTATCCCAAATAAATCAATCCTTTCCCATATGGCATAAACGTATGTTTTGCCAACAAATCCTCGATTTCGTAAATCCTTTCAAAATCTCTTTACTGGTTGATGCAAGCCTTCATTAAAAAACATGTTCAAGTGCGAACCTTTTCTAAACGCAACATCAATCGGGGTAATAGTGAATCGATGCTGAATAAAAACCTTTGATTCCGTTTTTAGGCGCGTTATGACTCATCTATCCTGTCAAAAGCTCGCTATAGAGGTGCGTATGTTGTCGGGTAATAATCCATGGTACCAAAACTAGAATATCCATGCTGTCTAGCTACTATTTAAGTTCTTATTAAGACTTGGCATATTCACCTAAAGTGCAGATCTTTGAAAAAGCAAATAAAACACTAAAAAAGGTTCTTACAAACTAAGGGATAATTCTAAAACAACTGATTAACTCGATAATCAATTTTGAAATAAGGCAAAAATTAATGGAAATCGGTTGCCGTTTATATAGATACTGGGCAATCAACACCTGTGGTTTTTGGGGGATAATAATCGAATACTTCAAGCTACATCAAAAAGAGTCAAAATAAAACTGCCGGCTGAGCTACAAATAAAACTCTTATTTCATATTACAAAAAACATTAGAGAATTACCACTTGGACCATGCCAAAATTAAAATTTGTAACTTTTGATCTCGTTTCATCTTAATGAGGCCCTTGCCAAAGCACTCCCATAAACGATTATCGTGTCGATGTCCTCAAAAAAGGGCCAAGCATATTACTATGATAAAAAATGTTCTATTTTAAAAAAATACTATTCAGCACAAAAATAGGTTATAAGCGAACATTGCCTTTTTCCACTTATTTACATCTCATTAACATTTTAAATACACTATTTTCCAATAAAACCAACGAAAATCCTTCTTATGTATCGTCATTACTTTTACAATTGTGTAGAACCGATTATAATTGAAATTCAAGTGACTTGAAATCAAAAATATGACACCTCTAGTTGCCTTGCGTCATCTGGACTATTTGTACCCTAAAGCAATGATTCGAAATATCCAGCGGATCCTATCAACCTTTAACAGACGCCCAAAGTTTTTTAGTTAATATACCTTTTCACGAAAACGAAATCGGGTGTAAATCTAAAAAAGAACACACAAAAAACCTACTCCTGTGCAAGCTGCCATCAAAAGCGCACCGGGTTTTAAAGTGTATTAAACAAGGTATTGGTGAGGGTGTCATGTTTTGGGGCCTGTCAATGGAAAGCACTGTTTATGGCACCCGATTTTACGGCAACTATCGTAATGGCAACCTATAAAATGCCCACTGGTATTAAATTTCAGCCTATCAAATTAATCTTTGGATTGGAACAATTGGCCTACTGAATCTAAATTGTACAGAAGCCAAACTGACCGACGGTACTTCCCAAAGCAGTCAATCCATTTAAGGTCTATGAGGTGTAGAAACATCAAGCTATAGCTGTTTAACATGGTCATAGAAATGGAATAAACCAAAACTTTTGGGTTGGATAACAACTATGAAGCATATTTAACGAATGCTTTTTCCAAATTGATCTCGGGGATGACGATAACTAATTATCTTGGGGCGCTGCCAGCGATAGGCAGCCTAATGAAAGAACCACTATTTGCCGAACGACACAATCAAATTGCTAAAAGGAATATAATCTACTCGGGGAAGAAAAAAAAAAGACAACTATTATTTTTTGGGAAGCACAATGTTCAGTGGTCATTCGGTCCCGGCGTAAATCGAACGCCTTATGCTTTAGCATAAACGACTTAATCGGGGGGTCGGTGTTCTGAACTGTGGAAAACCACCAAAAAAGGCGCGGTGGGTTTACAAAAATCTTCAGACAACTATAAACTTAAGGTACCTCATGGTACAATTTGGGCCGATTTGAATTTGTTGACACGGCATCATTACACGGCGGGTCAAGGGAGGTGATTAGCTATAAAAATATGCGCTAAAGAGCAACCGTGAGTACCACTCGTTCTAGCTCGATTTCACACCTTACCCTAGCGACGGGAAATTGGATTACTCATGAATTTATTGAAAAAATTTATAGATCGCAACTGCACAAACGCTAACAACCACTCATTACCAACAGATTTCCAATGCAGATCATACAAAACAAGATAGGTTGTAATTAATTAAAAAAACATCTTAAAAAAAAAATCCTGAAAACAATCTCAGGATTTTTTCTCGTAATATCATAATATAATAATCTATGAGCTTTATTCACATCGTTTTTTTCCATCAAAATTCACAGATTTCCAAGGCCTCTTTACGCCACTAAAAATCCCTACGGGGACTCTTGCCAACAAAATTCGTGTCATAAATAGGGTTACATACATAAAGTGCACACATTTTCCAATCTTTTACAACGTCCTTCTCAACAAATATTGTCATTCAAAATAGGCACTCCGTGAGTTTATAATTGCGTAGACAATAAAAGAGCCAAATACACCCATTGGTAATTGTAAAGTACCCCCTGTCATTTCATCCACAATAATTCATCCTTCTCTTGCACGTAATCCTAAACGTTACCTCTTTCTACTCTCTAAAGCTTAAGTTCTGGGGCATTCATAACGGCACCACTGAGTCCTTTGGACAGAAACGCAAACTAATACAACAGAATATAAGCAATCATTTCTTACGGGGCCAATCAATAGAAATTTCTGATGGAAACAATCTAAGCCTACCAAACACTAAATGAATGAAAGACATAAACCTAAAACTACCCATGTTTGCCTTTAAATCTTCTTTACTGCTCCTATCAAATATAGGCACATATCAACCGGTTAAAGTAGTTAACATTGGTCCGTTTCATTTAACAACCACTAACGCCCGCAACTTTTTACGCAGCAAGATATATAAGCGACTTCACCACGCGTACCGCCAGGGAGAACCCATAAAGTTTTGCATAACAGCGGGTCTTCTTTTGATTCTCATCTCGACCAGTCCTTAACTCATCTGCGGACAATATTTTCACCAAGCACTTTCTCGCAGCTGTAGGCTTGTCTTACATATGATTTTGGGGCTGGGCTTTTTTCAGCCTAATTTCTCCTTGCTGCCGTGAGGCAGGTTTCAGAAGTTTCTTTTACCTTTCTGTTGTAAGCTCTTCTCTTATAACTGTTTAGGCACACAGTACATTTAAACAAGCACTACTCACCTACAGCAACGCTCGGCTTCTCCTTAAGAATAATCATTTCTTCCGCAGTGTTCAGTGTTGCTTATCAGAATCTACCGGCATGGCCCTGATCATTTTATCTACATAATCACCTTTTACTAACCAAGAGCAATTTCTACCTCTGTTAATCGGATTCCGAAAGAACTTCATTTCAAATCATCCTACTTTGTAATTTTTTTGTATCGTCTTTGTCATGTTATCTTTTGTCTTTCAATAGACAAACTATACTTGATCGCTACGTTTGAACCCTGCGCTACCAGCCGCTGTGATCATAATAACGTCCTAGATGCCACCTAAATGTAAACTACCTCAGGTAATGCATCATTAAATGGCTCAGCAACCAATTCTAGGCTCTCTGACCCATACATACATCTTTTGGCGTCCGTAATAACTTTGGGGTAATTCTTTAAGCTTCAGCAGTATGAAACAACTGTTAAAATACGCACTAAAGGCTACACATCGCGTTTTAATTCTTCTCTTGGCCTAAAATGAAATAAACTAACCGTACAAAAACACAAACTCATTATTTTCTTAACCGTGCAATGCATCATCTTATACCTCTTGAACAAATTCCTTCGTATTCCCTACCGTTTGAAACTGCTTTTGATTCTTAGTAAGCTCTTTGGTAAAATAATAAAAGCTTTCTAAAATCACCTTCATGTTTCTGCGAAAATAATAAACATGTGCTGGTCGTAACTCAGCTATATACATTATTTCTACAACAGGTTGTAAAATACGTTCCATAGAGCGAAGAAGCTCCTCACTGCCCTTCATAGCCATGTGGTACAACATACAAATCTTTTGGTAATTTCCACTTTCTCACACGCAGAAATAATTGTCAATCAGAATTGTGCCCATACTAAAGCCTCCAATTGTGTCCTCTCCAGAGTAAGTATCTTGGTCTCGCCATAGCGAACCTAATCAACCAACTACGCATATATAAAAAGAGAATTATAAATGAGAATATCCTTGTTTTTACCACTTCTGAATTAGCAATACACTTCCTCTCACTTTCTCTACCTTCATAACCGCATGACGGGTGAAAAAGGACCTCTTCTACGTTACCCGACATCTAACATCAAATCCTCGCTAATAAAGAACCAACCTAAAATATGCCATAGCCCAAACTAAATTTATTGTTTGGGAAAACATTTTTACGAATATTGACCAATTTCTCACCTTCGTAAAAATTTCTATCCTTGTATGTGTAATTAAACTCAGCAATTTTTCAGTTAATTTTCTTCTCAAAAGATGGTGTATAAGTGTCTAACATTCCCACTCACCACGCCTGAAAAAACCACTCATCAGCGCACATAAATGCTAATAACGGTCTATCTCTTTCTAGATCTTCAATTCTCTTCAGCTTCTTATATCTTCTTTAAATGATAACAAATCCTTTTTGATACCCCTTATTGCAAAATTTTTTCCGCATAAACTCAGGTTTGGCGTGATTTGAATTGCTTTGTCAATTTTATGCTGGATAAAACGTGTCATCTCCTTCATTATGCCCCGTATTTTCTATATGCTAATAAAATCAATAAAAAACATCTTAAAACGGGCATTCTGTATCTAATTGCAAAAACGAACATGACTACAGCTCACATCGTCAAGCATTCACGTGCAAAAACCGGACTCAATAATTACGGGAATCGTACAACACATAAAGTACGATGAATCTTGCATCTAATAATGGTGGTAAAACAATTTGTTTTTACAACGATAATGTATTTCCTTGCCCTTTGTACCATCAAGATTACCATTGAACTAATCTAACATCCTTGCCCAATCGGACATCTCCCATGAACAAATAATGCATACCTAGGAGGAAATCCTTTGTATTTTGAATCTTGTTTTGCTGTAATTCCCACATACGCACCCACGTTTCTAAATCACGGGGATTCGGTGCAAGTTCATGGGTATTTATACCGTTGTTGGTTTCCGTCTGATGTCCAACCCTAAATTGATACTTACATCAACCCATCCAAAAAATTTCTTGCTCATAATACTGCATCAACTCACAAAAATTCTTAGCTCCTTGCGCAGATATTCTAAAGACATTTAACCTTCACGGTGTCCATTCCATGAAACAATTGCTACCCCAATTCGCTGCTCTTTCTACAACGGCATCTAAAGCAGGAATTAAAGATTCGTTCCCTCCTATAAAAATCGTTTTGGACTAGCGTATTTGGTAATAAAAAGCTTTCAAATGAACTGCTTGATCAATTTTTTAAATAACTTTAGTCATTATATATCGATGATTGTCATGATCTTCAACAATTGAATCCATTTCTACATATCAGATTATAAATGTACATATACCTACACCTAGCATCGCAAATAAATACGTTTAAGGTGTGATAATTTTCTTTAAGCGACTTAAGCCTATAAA
>Ga0163217_1090920_pt1 | contig 13138 bp, 6 predicted proteins | sample SynspAceP_FD_185933 | JGI IMG/M metagenome (GOLD analysis project Ga0163217, IMG submission 185933) | Saline lake microbial communities from Ace Lake in Antarctica - Synechococcus sp. Ace-P (PacBio error correction) | ecosystem: Environmental > Aquatic > Non-marine Saline and Alkaline > Saline ...
ACAAAAGGGAGAAGAAAATTTAATATTTTTTTTTTTTGGGAAAAAAAAAAACCTCCCTTATATGAATTTTTTAAAAAAAAAAACACTTTTTTCCAAATCCCAAAATTATTTTTAATACATACCCAATAAAGCGGCCCGTAACTTAAAAAAATAAAATAGAAAAATGGAATTCCTTAAACTCCAAAACGAAAAAGAAGGGGATTTAAATCCCTATTGTCCCGATACCTTGTTTAATGTTGTTTTATGTTAATGGGCTTTTTTGGAAAGAAGGCCGAAGGATCATAAATTGGAAAACGCAAAAACAATAATAAAGAAAATACGAATCTTCCCGGTTGTATCAATCTATTAAGGAATCCCTGCGGGATCAATTAGAAACGATGAAATATAACTAAGCGCCTAGCCTACCATTGGGTATTTAATAACCTTTTTTAATGATTCCTGAGTGGGCCCAAAGGTTTCCTAATGGCCCCAATAATTGGTGGTGAGTATTGCTCCCGGCCTTATTGGCAAGTTGAACCAATAATTTTCTAAAAGGTCCAGAATTGGTATAAGGGGGGCGTCTAGGTTAGTTGTAAATTGGCAATTTGTTTCCAATAAACAGTCCCAATGAAAAGCACTCGCCGACCTGTAAAGTAATCAATAGGGGTTTACCTTTTAATAACTAAGGGATTATTTTTTTAATTAAAGGGAGTGCTTAACATAGGTCCCTTCCCCGCCCACCCCTGTTAACAGTAATTAATTTTTGCAGCCTAACTGATGTAAAAAAGTTACAAGGCCCTTTCCAGATCTTCCTTTCCAGAGAGTAGTTGGGCCCTCCATCCATAACTAAATTTGCACAAATTGGGATTTTGTTCCTATAAAAGGGGATACATTTTTTTTTGTATGAAGAAGAAATGGCTTCCTTCCTTTCAGAGATCGGCCCTGAATTAGGGTCAAAGGAAATGAAGCCTATTGCTGGAATGGCCTCTTTGGCAGATAAAGTGAATACGCCCTCTTCAACTGCCCGCCCAAGAATGAGTGCGGCCCCAAAATGTACAATTTGATCTTTAAACAGATTTTTTTAATCTGGCGGTCATGTTGTTAATTCTTTGTCCGCACACGGCTAAAAACACAAATCTCTTTTCGCCATCTGCTGCTAATTGAAACAAAAGCCAAGGTAGTGGACAGTGTCGACCTCTGCGCTAGGGATACGTCCGCACTTGTCCCTCGGCTAAGGTGTTTGGATAAGAAAAGTGCCAAAAGGGGATCTTGCCAACACAGCCCAATAAAAAACTTTTACCACCCAGTTTTGCAATAAGCCGATGCAACATCTTTGCAGAGCAACAACGCAAGCCTTTTTTGGTAAATCATTGGGCTTTTGAAAGATCAACTTCCTTGTTTTTCGGCAACAAAATCTATTAATACATTCTCCTATACAGGAAAACATTCCTCATCCCTTAGAATTTATTTGATAATCTAAAATAAACAGAAATATGTTAATTAAAATACTATAAATGCCCCTAAATGCGAACTAAATAGAGGCATAATTTTCCTAAAATTTAACACACAAATGGGTAAACAAGTAGGCTTTTAATCCGCATTTTTGAAGAACGCAATCCTTGCAGGTAAGACATCTTCCTGATAAATCAGATTGTGAGAATTACAGGCAATCACATTTTTGGCCCTTTGCTTCTGTCCATCCGCTACATATCTTTTTAAAGCCCTTGCAACTCCGTTTTTCCATGTATTGATAGATTCGCTGTCCAATTGCAGGCTATTGATCAGGGTTACCAAAACTTTTCAATATGCATCCCATGGCGTAGGGTGCCTCGAAATTAATTTGGCAAATAGTTCCATCAATTCTGGATTAAATTTATGGGATGCCCTTCAATAGTGGTTTTGGTAGCCCCTTTTGTTTTTGTACTGAAATCATGCGGCCGAAAGTGCCGTCTTGGTTCTGCCTTTTTAAGATTACTCCGTTTGTTTGACCCATCTAGGAATTAAAATACCGTCTTCATTCATCTGCCTACCGTAAAAAATTTCAATAAGGCTGGTCATTTAATTAACCCAATAAAAGGCAATCCAATTTTTCTTTTATTGTTTTGGAAGTCTTACTACGTCTGCCTCCCGCAAAACTGGGGACGTTTGGCTATGGGGAAAGGGGGAAAAATGTACTCAAGGCGATCAAAGATCCTTTTCCCGGAACGTTCTTTCGTTCGATTGGATATCAAACACCTTGAACCTGGAGCCGTCTCTGTATACAGTGAACACCCTTGCAAGCCTGTTTCCAAGCTTCCAAATAACAGTTTTTTCCGACCCAATTCTTCGAAAACATCGTTCGGAGGTTTATAGTGACACTTATGGAGTGGTCTGCCCCATTATTTGAACGGCGCGCCTGTAAACGAACTTTTGCTCACCAATCCACATCATTGGAAGTGGCTTTGTGGTAAGGGGATTTTTCACAATTTTCTTGAAGTTCTTCTTGGGTATAATTTTTTTCTGTATCGAATTCGCCTTTACGGACATCCATTGTTTTAATTTATGATGGAAGACCACATATTCTTCCCAAGGAATCGCAAACTTCATCAACAAGAGTTCAACTCGCGGGCATCCTTGTCCTTTAGGGTTCAACTTTTCTGGCGGCGCTTGTACACGAGGTAGGAAAACGGGTTCTATACCAATGTGGTTTGGTCATTAACTAGTGGGTACCGGTAGGTGCAATGGTCAATTAAGGCAATATTCTACGCCCGTATTCCAGTTTCATAATATAGTTTTTCATCGGCTTCCTTCAGGCGTACGGATAAAAGGGTTGTTTTTTTTTTCCCTTCGGCATAAGATTTGAAATGCTCACCACGATCTTTTGCTCTGCTGTACTGAGGCATGAATGTAGGCTTCCAAGGCTCTTAGTTTTAATGCTACCAGTCAGATTTGAAAATTCGTATGGCCTTGTCACATAACCCATACATAACGCAGCCTAAGTGCCCGGCCAAGCATGTCTCCCTGCCAGCGGATTAATGCCAATCTTCCTGTAACGGCGTCACAGCCACTCCAGGATTGCTTTTTCTTTTTGACTCTTGTTCCATCAAAGTTAGTGGATTCTACTGCTTTGGTTTCCTCCAAGTTCGGGATCTGCCTTTTATTTTTCAAGAATGGCATCTACCTTCTTCCAATTCAGGTCAATAATGTCGTCCCATGATCCGTTGGGCAGCAGCATATATGTTCTTTGAAGAAGCGTATAATTACAAGCTTGCCTATCTGTAAATGGCTGATCTACAATAGGAAAATAGATTTATGGCCAAACAAGCGACATAGAATCGTATGGCAAGGGGAATTTCGCCACAGGGATTGGTGGATACCGTATTGTAAGCCTAAATCTGAATAACATCGGGTTTAGCAGATTCTTTAATGATGGGGGGTTTTTTGGGTTTTTTCCAAACAAAAATGCCTGGTTCTGCAGATTTTCCATGCGTTATGAAACTATTTTCTCCACCCAAAGTTTTTTTGGGCTCAAGGGATTTGGATAGTCTTTAGGGTCGGAACTATGGACAGGAAAAAATTTTTGGGAATAGGGCTGGCCGTTTTGAACCGCTTTTCATAAAATCATCGTCAATTCTAAACTGAAACATTGCTCCAGTTTTACTTTTCCCTGCCTCTATATTTTTGCATCAATAAAACTTCTGCATCCGGATGTTATGGAAACCGATAAACATAGAGCGCCTCTTCGCCGTCTTGGGCCACTTCCTGGTCGTAATTGGAGTACCTTTCCATAAAGGGTACAGACCAGTTAGAGGTCAACGCCCGAGTTTTTTAGCAGGGGAACCCCTTTTGGTCGTAATATGGGATAGGTCATCGACCACTCCGCCACGACGCTTATTACTGTACTTGTTCCTAGGTCTATTTTCAAAATTCCCCATAGTGAATCTGACTTGCCGTCATTGCCGATTACAAAACAATTGAGAAAGGGACGCAACCTGAAAAAGGATTTGCAATACCCGGCCATAGGGCTCCCTTGGGGGACTAATATATTTTAAAATTCTTAATAAGATCCAAAAACTTGCCCTTCATTAGAGGGATTTGGATATTTTATTGGTTCTATCTATCAATCTTTTAGCTATTCTTCGATGCATATCGTCCGGAGATAGCTCATAAATATTGCCCTTCGGAATCTTTTAGGGGCAATATTTGTTTACCCCAACCTTGGCAGCAAGGTCCGTCACACCATTAAAATATTTTAGTGGAGGCACTAATAGCTTCTTCTTGAGTGAAGGTCTCTTTTAGGTCCTTGCGGCAATTTTTTGTGGGCATGAGAAATAATTTTTAGTGGTTGTGTAACCTTGGAATTAAAAGCAAAAGTATTAAAAAATAGGGAAAGTAAAACATGATAATTATCCATTAAAGTTTAACAAATAAATTACTGTTAATATAGTTGTAAACTCAATGAAATATGACTAGATATGAACAAGAATAAGTTTACAAATAAAATTTCTTTTATTCTAATTTTCCTTTTTATTGGCTTCAATTGGGGTGGATTTTTATGCATAGTGTATTGTACAAGGTTATTAATTTTTTCACGGCAATACTTTTAGGTACATTTAATGTAACAGCCATGTGGGGTTGATATTATATGTAAAAAATGAATACAGGATCGGGCTATTTGCCTTAAGTATAATAGGCGATAAATATTTTAATTTTAGTTTCTAATTGGCCATTCGCTATTTATGTGGTATTTGCCGATTTTTTGCCTAATGAGAACATATGAGGATGTGGAGAATCTACATTCTGTTAAAAGCCGCTGAGCAAGTATTTATCAAGGCAAAAAGGCTGGCTACAGGACCGACCATGCTTGTTTTTTGGAGTTATGTGATAGGTTGGAGTGATGCTGTTGATACGGTAAAATTTTTTTATGGAGCTTAAGACAAATTCATAGAATGTACTTTTCTTAGGGGGAATCACGATGAACTATGGTAGCGATTGGTTAAAAAGTGGAGCTAACCCTCTTTGGTTGCATACATGGCGGTAGTGCTACTCAAGATGCTTACCGTCCAAGTGGGTGGAAGAAACAAAAAAAAGCCCGCATAATCAAAAATTTATGATAATTTGGAAAATTACTATAATAGACGCCTGGAAATCGTTGTTATATCACGCCGGAATTTCTAACTTAAGGGGGTTAAATAAAACAATAATATTTTTACCAAACCTTTTTTATTGGGATAGAACCCTTTGGGAATTGGGGCACTGTCTTTGGTCCGGTCATTTAACTGTAAAAAAGGATGGAATTTTAACCCTCAAGGTTAACACACTACAATGAAGATTTTTATTGTCATACACCGGTAACAAGGATTGGTAGGACAACGCCAAAAATGCAGCCAACATTTGGAATGTTGAATACGGGGGCAGCCTTTAAAGGGCCTTTTGAAACGATATGGAATGTAGAATTCAAAACAATATTGGCAAAGGTGATCACCGTAATATTTGTTTTATCCGTTCAGAAAAGGGAAGAAACTAAATTAACTCCTATTGGGGCAAACTTAATCAAGATTATTAAGGTATTTACAATAAAATTTTGAACCGAATGGGTCTAATAAGAACGTTAGAATAGAAGTAATGAAAATCCCATTGAGGGGTAAGGTAGATGGGTTTTATAGACAATACCTTATCCTATATCAGGATTTTGCAACCGCACAGTTTTTTACCCGATACACAAAGTGAGGGATTTCATGGATCATGTAAAATCCCGATACGTGAAGAAGCCAAGGAATTAGGGAGTATGCCTTATGGTTTACCCTGGTTGCTGATACGCATTACAGAGAAAGGCACGCTGCACCTACGAATTCTTGGCTAATGGATGTAGCAAGGAATAGATCAACACCGTGAGAACAAAAATGGTTTTTGGTCGCAAATGGGTGGCGCCATTGGACCGGCCGAGGAAAAATAGGGCATGGTGATGTGTTAAATAAATACCTTTAATTTGGCTGGGAAGGGTGCAATATGAGGGACGTGGAAATTACCACGCAGCATTTGAGTTGCGATGGTTTTTTTCGACATGGGAACGGATAGGGATCCTTATAAAAACTTCTATATAACCTCTTTCAAGAATTGGCAACCAATAATTTCTCATAAAAGGGTTGGCCCAAATGTGTAAAAAAGGCGGTAATGCCTAATTGGGTAAAATGTGTACCAATTTATTGCTGGTGATGAAATGATGCAACACCATTTTGGCACTATGGGAATTTGTATTAAGGTGATTTTTTGAAAATGAACCCAAGTCAGATGATGTTGGCCTTTGCCGATATGATGAAGAAAAAAAATTGTTATGCGGCACATTTCCTAAGGAGGTCTGGTGGAAGTATTTGGAACTGCTTTTGAAAATTTTCCAAATGTGGGCCCAAAGACTTGGCGTAATACACTGCTCAGCGATTATATAGAAAATTTTTGAGAATTGGAATATTTATTGGGAATTGGGAATAGCATAAGAACCTTAACGGACGATAGCGGAAAGGCTAGGGATTATTTAAGAAATTGCCTGAAAGATTGAGTCGAATTGCTACTAGGATGAAATTTCCTGAGGACGAAATAGTTTTAAGTGGGTTGAAGCACGGGAGAATGGTATAGTGCTATTGTCTTCTAAAAAGTTCAAACTTGTTAAATAAGGAAAAAAGTGAAGCAATCAATATGCTTCACTTTTTCCCTTTATATATAGCCTCGTTTCTCTGTCATTTGCATTGAAACCACTGATGGGGCGGGGCATTATTGTTTGCCCTTTTGTGCTCCTCTTTGCCATTTGGCATTATTTCCATTTGCCTTCATGAGCCATTTTGGCCTGGCCATAGGCCAGGAGCAGGGTCATGAAAATTTTATACCGGCTCCGCCTGTGTCCCATATTTTCTTGACATCTTGCGACAAGCCGTTTCGGACCAATACTTTCCAGTCTTAATAATCAAAAGAATTAAATAGTTTGCTGTATTTTAGGGCCAATCCTTCCAGCAATCTTTAAGGGTCGTGTCCAGTTTTATGGCTTTGACCAAAGATTTGTTTTAGCAGCTTCGCGTTAAAGTGAATTTGCGCCTTCGCTCGCGGCGATCGGAGAGGCAACGAATTGTTATGCGACGTGGTCAGAGAACTGCAACTTCCTGTGGAGCAAGTATAGATTTGTTGGCATGTTCCAAATCGGCGGTATGGGTGAGTGTACCGCTAAGCGGTTTGTCCTTATATAGAGTATCTTAATTCTGAAGACTGATTATTTGGGGCTCTTTCCTTTACCAATTAAATAGCCAAATAGGGCACAGACATAACCCACTACGGCCGGAATTAACCAGCCACCCAAATATTCAGTTTTTCCATATACGCTTAAAGTTTAAGGTTACGTTATTCCTATTTAGGTTCTTTATTTGCTGGCTTTTGGTTTGCTGCCGTAACTAATTCTTACAATTGGAATTTCAGAGGCTTCTACTGTAGAAGTATGGTCTAATTTCCGGTTTTGTGCATGAATGCACATATTATATTAAAGAAGGTTCCTGCAATAAGGTGATTACGAATACCAACAAATTGGTTTGTTCATTTTTAGACATTTTTAAAAGCTGTTTGGTTTAGCTTAAATATATTAAAAATTCCTTAAATGTTAAAATAATGGCCTTAAATATTCCTGTCATTCAAGTAACAGTAGTTGGGGGCCTATTTTGGTCGATATTTCTTGCCATTTCGTAGATTTAATAGGTTTGTTTAAAGGCTAGTTGCTGTTTTTAAACTTTTCCCTAGCCTGTAGATGAATGGTTTCAGGAGAGAATCTTACCCCAATAATCTGATATCCAATGTGCTGAAAATTACCAATTATACAATTTCAGTACTACTGTATAATTTTTTTACTTTTAAACTGGTGTAGAATGTAGATTCTTTAGAGAAACATTATAATTACAAGACCTTATTTCTCCGACTCAAGTTCGGCATTTGAAAATAGGTCTTAATCACCATAATTATTTGAGTTCAGTTTGGTTACAACCCCGCCCTATTTCTAATGGACCTATTCGGGGGAGGGGAATTTACCAATTGGACCTTTATCGGGTTTATTATTTTTCTAAACATTCAAATGTCCAAGTTCTTGTCCTGAGGCACTGTTGAATAATTCTTCAGGATGGTATTTTGGTTTATTTAGTTTAAAACCCGCAATGTATCGGAGCTAAACCAGTAATTGAGAGCGGGATTTTTTTATTATACTTTGTTTATAAATCAAACTTTAATCCTTTGGGCCAGCGGTAATTCGGTGGTGTAGTTAAAATAGTATTGGTCTGGCCTTCGCAATTAGATTTTCAGGCATCCCGATCCAGATTCACGGCACCACCTGTTTCATTTTTTCCGCCGCCAAAAGCACACTATCCTATTTTCGGCACCCGAGTTCCAATATTAACATTGGGCTATGCCACAATCACTTTCCTTGAACAGAAAGGAAACGTTCAGCCTCCCTTAGGTATTGGTCAATAATTGCAGGATAGGCCCTGTACCACTCCATTTTGGTAATTGTAAATGGCATTTTCCACATCTCCTGATATTTTTATAAAGATATAATACAGGTGCGAAAGTTTCGTGATGTACATATTCAAAGTATCTGGAGGCTTTCTGCAACATAGGCAGGTTTACATAGCATCCGCTTTCATATCCCTCTCCTTGCAATACACCGCCTTCAACAATAAGGTTTTGCCCTCCCTTCTTCCACTACTTTTTAAGCGCATGAACTCGTACATATTTACCGCATCGGTATCGATCAACGGACCTACAATGTTATTTTGATCAATGGATTTCCGATACGTAATTGGGCTTTATGCTGTAACAATGGCTTCTTTCACCTTGGTCCTAATGGATTTCGTGTATTATTTTATTTCTACGCGTTGAGGTAAACGCGTTGTCCGCTTGTGGCCTACTGCCCAAAAACAGCACAATAACCGTCAATTTTTTATGTCTGCATCTTGGGCTAACTATAATGAGCGTTGTTACCCCAAGCTCCAGAAGTGATTTCCTCAATCGTGGGCAGCTAATGCTTGGAGCCCACGATTTTCCCCCATGCGGATGGACACCTGTAGCAGACACCAACGGGAACTTTTTGGTCGTGGAGTCATAATATACTCTCCAACTTTAATAAGTCCCCGTTGATTAAACAGGATAACCTTCCTGGAAGATTATTTTCCTTGAAAACCATAGCCTGCGATGTTTTGCCATGCTATTACCCATAGGTGGTGTTTTTTTTCTAACTGGGCCTTCCAATACAGACATCTCCCGAAATCCATGCTAATAGCCTGTGGTTCCATGCCATAACGGCCACAGGTAAGTTAAACGCAGAAATAAATACCTACAATCCCTAAGGATGGTCTTGTTCGTACATTCTATGTCCAGGTCTTTCGGAGTTACATGGTAAAGACCGTGCAATTGTCTTTTGTAGGCCTACGGCAAATCACAGATATCAATATCAATTTCCTGAAAACTTCTCCCAAACCTTCTTGGATCTGATTTGCCCATTTCATAAGGAAACAATCTTCCTAAAGTTCTTTAAGTTCACGAAGTTTATCCACCAACTGGCGTAACTATTTCTCCTCTACAGAGGTGGCGGCAGTTTCGTTTTCCAAATTTAAAAAGCGTTGTGGTGGCAACATCCATAATTTTTCAATAATCTGCTTTAGAGGTCGTTCTTAGTACGTTTGCGCCAATTAAGCTCCATCTACAGGAGAATACATGATGCTTAGCGTCTCACCGGAAAGAAAATTGTCCGAACCGGTTGATGTTCCGTTAGTTTAAAGTTGTTTATAGCTATTTTACTTCAAGGCTTTCGTGGATTTTTCCAAAATCCCCTGTGCAGGTTTTGTGGACATTTATAATTTTTTTAATCGTTAATTGTGATATTTTTCAAATTTCAAATTTAATTTGGTGTTGACTAAAGGTGTTAGGTGGTATAAATGTTATCTAAACCTATTTAGTGGTATGATGACCAAAAAAATTTTGATTTTAAATATTTAAAGGCATTGCTGAATTGCGAGAAGTAGTTTATTTGCCTCTTTTCTGCAATAAAACCTTTCATCAACTGCAATTACTGAGTTCCACCAATTAATCGCAGGTACACAAGCTTCTCAGAGGCGTAAAAAGATCTTTAAAGTGACCTAAAAAGTCTTCTTTTCCTATATCGTTCAGAGTGAAGTAAACTTCATGTAATTTGGTTATTGCAGTTTTATCACAAACCAAAACCAACAGTAGCCCATCTTTTTAAGCATCCAACTTGGCCCCTTTTCGTTCACTGACCAGACCTATAGAATCACATGCTAACGGGAGAAATAGTGGCACACTGGCCGGTGTAGGTACAATTATCACCCTGGAACCCCAAATAGCATGGGTTTATTTTATTTTTTTTTTTTTTTGTTTTTGGCCGTTTTCTTTGAATATGAACCTTCAATAGTATCCTTCCAAATTGATAAAAAAGCTCTTCTGTTTCTTGGTAAATGATAAGTACTTTTTTCGGGCATTGGGGCCTGCACCGGAACAATCCATAACAATAAGTAATCACCCGATTCTGTATAAAGTTTTTTGTTTCCTAACACGGAGTTTTAAAGTTGCTCTAATTTTCGGAAATCCACCTATTTAAGAATTCGGAAAGGATTGTTGTATTGGACATGCTGTTTTCTTATTGATATATAATGCCTATTGATTATTGATAAGGATAAATAAGTGTGCTATCAGTTGTTTTCAACAAGGAATTTTATTATCAAAATAAGAAAAGTAAACTGCTTTAAGGAAAGAACTACTGTAGAAGAGTTTGGGGTAAATATAGTTTGCCATCCTCATAATTTCTCTTATACAGCACTTACAGCATGTATGGGTAAATGTTCTCCTCGATAGTTTTTTCTATGGGTCAAAACTGGCTAGCCATTATTTGAAAGAGCCTCAATTGCAGAATCATAAGTCTTTTTGCTACATATTTCAGAAACAAAAGAGGCAATTGACGGCTAGGCGAGATATCCGTGCCCGTGCCGCTAAAATTTTACATGATTAATGAACTTTGCTATCATATAGTACGGGGATATGCTTGTTGGCATACTCATAGGCAACATCGCTAAAATCAATCGTATATATCCTAAGGAAAATACGGTGGTCATTAACAATGCCAAAGTAAATTCCTCCTCACCTCAACAGCCGTTTTCTGCTATTGGGATATTTGCCGACATCTATAGGCTCTGTGGTACAAGAGACTACTACAAAATGCCGCAACAAATAGCATATAAAATAATGCAATTTTTCGTTTTCATATAAACCAATGTTCTATTTGTAAAGTAGGGAAGAAAGGGAAGAAATGGGGAAATTCTTGATAATTTCTGTAATTGGCTTACTCGAGTGACCAATCATGTAATCATTAAATAAAATTTATGGAGGCACCGAGCCGAATTAAATTGTTTATTCGATGAAGATGCACAATAATAAGTAATAATCCTGTAATACAAAGATTACTTATAGAGTACAATTTTTCTAGATGTTTTTGTAAAAATAAGTAGTGGTAATTTTGATTATTGGCTTCCCAATTAAAATGGGCAAATTAGATTATTCTTTTTCTCTGAGTAATTACGGGCATAAATATTCCCAAAAGAAAATCCTTTTATCTTTACTTTCATGTATTAAATTGGCTGCTCTATGAAATTAAATTATCCACACTCTTTTAATTTGTTTTTAATTCCTTGGTTGTAACTCCAAAAAAAGAGATTGATAAAACCTCAATAGACAACTAAAATCTTTAATCAAAGAACTTTAAAGACAACCCACAGAAGTCTCCTGGTATACATTTCTGTAAAGCAGATGTAACGAGTGGTGATGAACAATCCCGTTGATTCCCATGGAAAAGTGACAGGAAACTGAGTAGCGCATTTGTTGGGGCAGGTAGTCCCTAAGACCAAAGCAAAAGTACGTTGCTTTTTGGACAGTAGAACTATCGCTTTTTATAACCCTGAAAGAGGTTTTCAACAGGATAAATACCGTATAGGCTTACTCCACTGGATCTGGGGGCCATTAATAAATGATGTCCCCAAAAAGATTTACAGCAGTTCAATTTCAGTGTAAAAACATTGAAACAAGCAGTTTAATTATATAGGGCCTCAGGCGGTTCAATCCTATTCAAGGATTAACCAATATATAGAGGGGCAATTAAAAACTGCGGACCCAATTTAAGTTATTAGAAACTGCAAACAGTTGTTGGAGGTAAAACAAAAGCGAAAAGAGTTTCGTAAAATTTGATTCAATCTATTGCCGAGAGCGCACCAATTTTTTAATTTAAAAATTGATAGTATCCCAGAGATTTGAAGAGGATACGGAATTGGGGTTGTTTGGGACGGTAAGGAGGTTTTAAATATAGATAGTTCAGGAAAGAATACAATAAAGATCCCCGGGTAAAGGCAATTTCAGTATTCTGGATGTTGTGGTGGAGAACCCGGTGAAAATCAATTATAAATATCAACTTTTCGGATCCTTTAAAAAAGGGCGACAGACTTTAAAAGGTCTAGTAGATGTTGGAAGGCGGAGCGTAAACCCTAAATACAATGTTAATAGGGAAATACCCTAAAAAATATAGTCCTTCCAAAAGAAGGTAAATGCTACTACTTCAGCTAGAGGGTTTTTGAAGGTATTCGAAAGTCTGGATGGGTACAAGTTAAAACAAACTAGACCGAGAGGGTAGCTTTCGAACAATAAGAACCAGAGGTCCGATTATTATCCAATGGGACAATTTTACCTTCTTCCATAACCCTAAAAATAAAATTTTGAGACGGTAAATCTAAGTCGGTCAACGTAACCCGTTCTTAAAATTTTTCCAAAACAATGTTTTTGCAAGTTCTTACAAGGAAATAAATCTGAACGGGAACTATAATTTAAAAACAGTTGCTAGAACCCATAAGCAACAAAGGAATTGGAATTTGGAAAACCCATCTTAGCAGTAATAGCGGAAAATGTAGAGCACAATGCCCTAGATTTAAAAAATCGGGCTCATTACTCCAGAAGTCGGTGCCATGTATAGGGTTGAGATTTAGTTTTTAAGCCATCGTATCAGCCTTTATAAATGTGATGACCAACCAATTTTAAACTGGAAACGGAAGTCGACAGGGGAATAATTTGATCAAGAAACGGAAAATAGCTCATGGGACAC
>Ga0163217_1008018_pt1 | contig 13137 bp, 10 predicted proteins | sample SynspAceP_FD_185933 | JGI IMG/M metagenome (GOLD analysis project Ga0163217, IMG submission 185933) | Saline lake microbial communities from Ace Lake in Antarctica - Synechococcus sp. Ace-P (PacBio error correction) | ecosystem: Environmental > Aquatic > Non-marine Saline and Alkaline > Saline ...
ACAACAAAAAGGGAAAAAGGAAAAAGGGAGGATTGCGGGGGGGGGCCGATCGGCCCAAGGGTGGTTTTAAGGGCCGGCTCGTTTCGAAAATGCTGTGGGCCCGCGCCCATCCCTTCCCAGGCGGCCGCCTCCAAGAACCGCCAGGGGGGCCCCTGGGCCTTCGAAGCTGCGCAGAATTCTGGGAAAAAAAAAAAAAAAAAAAAAAAAAAAATCAGGGCCCCCCGCAGGGGAGGTCCAAACCGCATCGAAAGAGGCGGCCGATTGCTTGGAGCAGAGCGGCGCATGCCGGGCCGCCGCGGCGCACAGGGCCAAAGCAGCCACCCCGCTTTCTCCTCAGCACTGAAGGCCGGAATGAAGTGGCTGGCGGGGAGCCTTATCGCGAAGGCGGTTGCTAGCAGGCCCAGGGCGGCGGCGGCGTTGGTCCCACGCACAAGGCCGGTGTGCCCGCCGGGCAAACGAAACGGCCGCAGCTGCGCCAGGCGCTGGAAGCGGGCCGTTGCCCGGTGCGGCCGGCTCCAGGCGCTAGGCAACTCACCGCCGCCAAGAGGCCTGCCGTCGCCCGGCCGCTAAGCAGCGCCATCCCAGGCCACCCCCCAGCAGCGGTGCGGACCGAGACCGTGCTCGGCCGCCCACTGCCAGCAAACTGGGGCGGTGGGTGATGCCTGCACCGGCAGTAGTGGCAGCCTGCTGCCGCCGCCATGTTCCTCACGCGATCGGACGCGAAGACGTTAGGCGGGGTGGCCCATCGACCACAAAGCGGCGGGGTCGTGAAAGGCCGAGGCGCTCAAGGGGCGCTCTTGAGGGACCTCGGCAAGCGCAAGCTCAGACGCGAGGGCTGGTCGCAGGTCGCCCCAGGTGGGGGCCGGCCAGGCGCGACCGCGGGAGGCCGGATCGCCAGGCTTGCCCCTTGAAGCTGAGCGCCCATGGCGACCACACCGGCAAGCGCAATCCGGGTGGGGCAGCAAAGGTTTGCGGGAGATCGAGCGTGGGTGGGGCTGTGCCGCGGGCGCTGCGCAGCCGCAGCGGCCGGCCGCCGCCAGCTGCCAACCAACGCTGTCGTCGACGGGGTTGGCGATCGGGCGGTTGTGGACCAACAACCATTCGGGCTGGATCGTCCCAAGCTCCGCCTCCACCCGTTCGGGGATCGCGCAGAGCGGTTCACCGGAGCGCGTTTGCCCGCTGAGTGGCGACCAGCGCCACACGTCCCCAGTTCCCGTCAGCCAGCAGGGCGTGCAACGGCTTGGCGGGCAGCATCAACCCCCAGCCAGGGGTTTGGCCGGGCCACGCTTGGCGTGCGATTGGCGGCATCGCTCAGGCGGCCGGCGCGCAGCAACACGTCGGCGCCGCCGGGGAGGTGAGCAGCTTTCTTCTCGGGGCTCAAGCCAGCCAGTGGCGCCCGTAACCAAGCCAGATTCGGGCGGCCACAGCGCAACAGGCCCTTCTCGGGTCGACCCTTAGCGCCGCCCGACAGCTCAGCCCCGACGCCTCCAATCCGGCCCAGGCAGAGCAAACTGGAACCCGCCGACCCCCAAGCAACGCCACGATCTGCCCCGCCCGTCAAATGCGACTTACCGCCGGGCCGTCAGGCGGGGCTGAGCAGCGCCGTGCTCAGCGGTGGATCGCTCAGCCGCGGCTCAGCGGCCGCCCACCAGCTCAGGCCGGGGGCCGCAAGCGGGGCAGCCCGTGGTCTGGGCGTGGAAAGCGGCGGTTGGCGGGGATGCGGTGTATTCACCCGCGCAGGCCAGACCGCAAAGAGGAAAAAGGAGGCCCAGCGACGTGTGGCCGCCGAACGGCAGGGGACCCGCAGGATGCTGAAAGCGGTGGCCCGAGTGGGCGCAGCTGGTGAAGGCATAGCCCGCAGCGGCGGCTGAAGGGGATCGACCAGCTCCGCCAGGCAGGTGGCGCAGGGGGCCAGATCGGGCGGCACCAGAGCGGTGGGATCTTGACGGCGCTGCCGGAGGGCGGCCGGATCTGGAGCCACTGATACTGGCCGAGAGCCAAGGCTGGCAACCACTGCTGCTCCAGGACGATCGACGGCGCTGTGGGAGGCCCGCTCCAGATCGAGGCGCTCCAGAAAGGATGCGAGTTGCCGCTTCCCTCCCCTCTCCAGCCCAGGCAGAACACCGGATGGGGTGGTTCTCCACCCAGCCCAGCCAACCAGCCAGGGAGCTGCCAGGCGGTGCAACCGAACGGACGGAAGCCCAACCCCTGCACCACCCTTCTGACCTCAAGCCGCAGGCGCCGCTGCCCGGCGGGGGTCATTGCCGGGTGGCTGAAGCCAGTGCATCAGGGCGTCAAGGCCGACGCACTGCGGGCCGAAGACTTCCGAAGATCGGCCGCCTGCCGGTGCACACCCGGCAGGTTGGCGTGGGCCCGCGGGCGTGAACGAAGCCCACCGCTTCGGCGATATCGCCTTGTTGAATCACCACCACATCGGCCGGATTTTGAACAGGGGCCGGGTATTTGAGCGGTTTATCTTCCCCTTCCGTGACCGAGGCAGCACCAGCCGCAGCTGCTCGCCCAGATCAAAGGCGGTGGGGCAGACCAGAATTGCCGACGTTCTTCGATCACAGCAGCAGCTCCATGCCCTGGGCTCGAGTTGATCAAAGGCCCGCCCCACCATCGCCGCATCCAGATTACAGAGATCACCGGTCTGGATCTGCACGGCCCGGGCGCCCGGCGGCCGCAGACGAATGGCGTCGTCGTCGGTGCCGATCAACCCACGATCACCCCCACCGGGGCGGACCGCCGAGCTTGCGGGACGAAGCTGCTTCAGAGCCGCGGTTTTCCCGGACCTGTGCTGAGAGCACAGTTCAGCACAGCAGCTCCGGCGGCAGCGAAGCGCTCGCGGTTGGTTCCGCCGCTGCGATCGTTGGTGGCCAGCAGGTTTGTGGCGAGCTGGACGGTGCGGGTGGGCTTGGCCGCAGGAGCAGTGGAGCACATGGGCACCGGTGGGAGCAGTGCTTCCAGTGTGGACAGGAGTAAGGGGGAGTGGCGGCTAACGACTTGATTTGTGTTCGGCAAACGAGGTGCTGAGAGAAACAGGCGAGAGAGATTGTGGAGTTCTTGGGACAACCTCGAACACGCCAAAGATTGAACGCAATCCCCGGATAGCCTTTCGCCGTGGTCGCTTCAAGGCCGGAATGGCATGCTGCGACGCGATAGGGGCAAAAAACTACACCGATAATACGTCTCAGATTCTCATCCTGGGACACCGAGGGTGTGGGCCAAAATGGGGCTTAGGCCCGATGAAGTCGTGAGCAGGTCTTGAGATCCTGTCCGACGTGTACAAACGGTGGTCGTCTCGAATTGCTTTTCCAGCGATGCGAGCGATGTCGAATCGAGCACGCCCCTTGGAGGGATCTGCAACTAGCAATCCGTTGAACTCTTACGAAAGGAACGCCAAGGCCGCGAAGTCCCTCTGTATCGATAAATATGGGGACAGCTCGTTCCGTTTGCGCCGTCAACTTCGCGGCAGCAGTACGGATCCTTCGCAGAAGGATATATTTATGCTCACCATCCTGAAACGCTCTCGTAGCTTGGTAACTCGAGTATCGAAGTTGATCCAGAGAAGGATCTGCGGCCTGTTGAGGTGGGTGCCGAACACGCTTTGAAGACGGACGTTCGCTTCGCTTACGCTGTAATGTCAAGTTCAAAGGATCGACAAAACCTAAAGCAGAGTTTTACTTTCGCCGTCAGCATGATCAGGTTCTTATACTACTTTCTGCGCCGCTACATCGAGCATTTGCAAAGCAATAAAAGCAGTAGATTCAGTTCGGGAAAACAGCAAAACTGAACGCTTCCGGCCCTGTTTCTATATGGCTAAAGCCACCAAAGTTGCGGGTTTTTTAACTGAGGCCAGGCCATGGGCCCAGAGGCCTCGGGATCGCGATTTTGTACCAATCGATACTACAGTGTTATGCGGACCCCGCAATAAGATGCCTGGATCGTGCGGCGGTATTCAGAAACCTGGACAAACAGGGTTCTTGCATCGTTTTGCCAGCTGGCAATCCCCGGCTTTTAATTCTTCTAATAGGATCAGGAGGGGGATTTTATGCGGATCCGCCAATTAGCGTTATTGCTTCACGAGATGGTCAGCCACTAGCATTACGTATCTTTGGGTCAGACCTTCGGCCATCCTTCATCTCTCACTTAACAAACCTTGGGAGTAGGAATGGGCAACATTCATTAGACCTGATATCGGCGAATGGCGGAATAAGAAATGACCTAGACAAGTGGGGGGGGGGGACGCATCTTTCTTGTATAAGCGATGGGAAATTTCTTCCGAGCTCACTGTGCATTGAGGTTTTGTAGTCATCGGTATTGCAAAATCTGAAAGATCGTCAGCTCTCGCTCGAAGACAATTTCAAAGAAGACGCTTCACCGCCCGTCGCGCACACACACCGCTTACCAACAGCGTACGCTTGGCGAATAGGCGCAAGAGCGCTTCATGCCATGATGAACGGTATTTTGGGAAACGATAACCAAGCTGGGCAAATGAACATGATTCCAGGCCTTTTGTCTATTCACTTGCCGCACGCTAAAAGAGCCGGCAGTTTCTTTCGGGAGGCGCGGGGTGTGGTCCTTCTCATCGTCACGCGAACAAAGCCATCGCCGATGATGCTGTCACTGCGGCATGAAGGCATGCCAGCAAGATCGGCGCCATCTCAACGGTCATCGCCGATTCGCATTGAATGCGTCTTCTACTGGCTCCATCAGCCAAACTCCTCTCCACGTATCGGCGGCTGCTTGCGACGACCTTCTCCACGGAAAACGGCGGCGTCATCCGCTTATCTGTGTTTTGCAAAGCGATGAGATCTTTTCCAAAACCATACGATCCTGGTGTCCGTGGGATCCCGTTAGTAGCGCGATTCTCCGCCATCGAGTTGAAGCGAGAGTCCGGAAAGCAGACAGATTGGGAACGACATTTTGAGTGCCTCCATGACAACGGGCCTGGGAAGCGTCTATTTGGTTTCCGATGAAGGTCAGCGGATCCGCGCGGGCCATGCCGAAGGCCCTGAGTGATGGTCGTGGCGCCAGAGCGATACCTACCATCGGTTGCCCAACGCGGCTCGGGAACTGGGGCACATAGCCTCGAAACAGGCGCCTACAAGGCGATCGGGGTGGAGCATGCGTGCGAAAGAAAACTCACTTCAGCAAAAAAGCCGTTCACGTGCGCGAACACGCAAGGCTCGCTTGGAAAATCGTCGCCGCCGCCACAAGGCCGTCACGGCTGTACGATGATTTCAAAGCTACCTCTATCGTTTGCGTTCTCGCGAGCTCAATGTGTTCGACGTCACGGCAAACCTGCGTGATCGACACAGGCCGAAGCAGGCCTCACGGCCGGCTTGCCGCTCTTGGAGGAACTAAACCACAACCGCCTCACCGCAGCGGTGCAAAAAATCCAGGCGCGCCTTGCCGGACTTGGTTCCCATTACTTGATGTTGCTGCGGAGGTCGTCAAACGCGGTGCAAAGCGTGCCGATCGACGATGAAAGCCTGAAGGCGTTACTGTATATCGCTTGGCAAATGGGCAAGGTTTTTCAGGAAGGTCACAGAATTCCGAGCGGAAAAAAGAAGGCCCCAAGAGCAAGACAATTTTGCCCTGAGATCGCCGAGGGCCTACATCCGGAGACTGGGAGATGTTTCAAGGGAAGCCGTCTATGCCAGCTCGACACCATGTCCAGAGTTGGCGCTGGTCGAGTGTATCAATTCCATTATCCGGCCGGTATTTAAACCGCACAAAATCACGTCACGCAGACTGCCAATCTGATTATGCAATATCACAACCAACGCGTTATTGTCGACGCGTAAGAAAGAACAAACCCGCCCATGGAGCTGCTGACGAAAAACCAAGTGAAAGACTGGATTTCCATACCTGTTCGCAGCATTCTTGGTGAGGAAAGATCCAGAATTACTTCTTGCTTCGTAGAACAAGAAGCACTTTTTCAAACCCGACACGATCTTTTTGCTATCGGTGAATGGGCCTCAGTCCTATTGCCTTATTTTTTTGGCCGAAAAAGTGTAAACACTTTTCGATAGCCTAATGAATGTGATGCCCAGACTTCCTTGATTTTCGTCCACGCAAGACGCGTATTGCCCTCAGCTTTACCAGCTTTAGGGGATTTACGAAGCCGAGCCACCCACGATGTCCAAGCGTCTTTCAATCGCAGAGTTTTTAAGAGCGAGCACCGCGAAATTCGGAGGCAAGTTTGGGTTACGAACCGGGTCGGGTTCATTCACTCCAAGAGCCTGTCGAGATTTAACTGCCCCGATCAACGGCTATTTCACCGCTTCGCACACCTTCACCTGCGCTCGAAGTACGGTTGCCAAGTGCGGCGGCACCGGCAAAGAAGACGACGCTGAACTTTCCGTGAAAGAGGCAAAGGCGATCCACGGCGACCTACGGCTACGAAAGATCCCATTACGGTCAACTCAAAGAACGGCTGTCAACCGTCACCTGCCAAGAACATCGGCGACTTTCACATCGCTCGCCTGGCAAGCACACTAGTGGCCGCAAGCAGGGATGTCCGGAAGGTGCGCCGCGCCTCGAACGGGAATGAGAGTAAGTCGGATTGACAAGGGGGATTATCCGCAAGGCGATCGGTCAATCCACGGCCGAACCGTACTTCGTACATACGGTTGAGTACACGGGAATATCAGAACCCGGTACGTCACCTGCAGTAAGCATCGGGGATTTTTCCAAAAGTCACCCTCCAATCATCTGAAGCAAGACAACCCGCAAGGGTGTCCGAAGTGCAAGGTGCGGGCACAGCCGAAAAACGACGAGCAGTTCGTTGCAGAGGCTTCGTGGTTTATTCACGCGACCGATACGAATTACAAGCCTTGTGAAGTACCGCGGCAACAAGCTGGCCGGTCGAAATTTTCTGTCCGACCCCACGGCCGCTTTTTGCGCAAGAGGCCAAATCCCACTACACGGACACGGCTGCGGACTGTGCGGGCGTCGCTCCTCGCACCACCGAAGACTTCATCACCGAGGCACGCGAAGGTCTGGGGCGACAAGTACTACTACGCGAAGGTTGACTACCGTGTCCAACAATGAGAAGGTCATCATCACCCTGCCGCGATCACGGGATTTCATGCAACGACCGCACTCACATCTGATAGGTTTACGAGCGGCTGCTCAAAATGCCACGGACGGGGAAAACTGATATGGCCACCTTCATTGAGGAAGCCACCGAGAAGCACGAGGAAATTTGATTATCCTCGAGTTGCTTTTGATTCTATCGACCAGAGAATCACAATTCATCTGCCCCCCCTATTCCATGGTCGATTCCGGCCAGAAAGGCCAAGAACCAATCTGCGTCCGGGTGCCGATTGCGGGCGATTTTCACCCGCAGGAATAACGACCGAGGAATTCATCGAGAAAAAGAACGAGGTGTCCCACGGCGATCCTTTAACGATTACAGTCCGCCGAGGTATCTCCGCTGCCAATGACAATGTCGAAAATCCATTGCCCGTAACACGGTCCCGTTTTCACCAACGAGCCCTCCCATCATTCTTCGGAAGAGTGGATGTCCGATCTGCCGCCGTCTCGCGGCGAGTTCCGGGTCGAGCAGGTGCTGAAGCGCTTAAGGCGTTGGGTTTTGAGCAACAGAAGCGATTCCCCGATTGCCGGAGTAACGACTGCCCTTTGACTCTTCTGGGAGACCGTGGCGTCATCGAATTCGCACGGCGAGCACACTTTTGGCCGGTTTGAACTTTGGGGAAGGGGGAGCTCCGACATTCCTGCCCCAGTCAGCAAAACGCGATCAGATCAAGAGCGTTAACGCCGAGAGAAGGGAATCCCGATGCCTCATAGTCGACAGTCAGGTATTGAACGAGATTGACGACGTTGAAGGCATCGTCAAAAATTTTGTCGGCTAAACTTCGTGCTAGTGCCATCCGGGGAGGGCGATTGCTGGAGCCACTCTCGGCCGACTCCTGCCGCTTCGCCGAATTTTTCACCCGGGGTGGTTTTGACTAGGACCACCTGCCGATCGCAAACGAACGCGCGGCTGCCGGCTCTGGTCCGAAGGCGGCCGTTGGATGTTCTTAATGAACGTCGGTATTCAAAATCGCACATAACAATTGCTAAACGCCGAAACCCAATACCGCGCACCGAGTTCACAAGACAAGTTATAGCAATGGGGTAGCGCGGTATTGGGCGGGTTGGCCATGCGTTAAGGAGACTCTGGAATAACCCGGCCACTGAGGTGGTCTGGGTTTTCTGGACAGGTTCCATGCGTTTAACCTTTGAGCGGGGCACCGCCCCTGAAAGGGGCTCCTACCGATGACAAAACGCCGTAACCCACAGCCCAGAATTCCAAGTCCCAAGGTCGCCATGGAAGCGATCAGTGGCCGCAGGAGCGCTCGCAGGAGATCGCTGCAGACCACGCGGTGCACCCCGACCAGGTGAGCCATGGGAAGAAGCAGCTCCTGGAAGGACCAGTGAGCTTTTTCGCCAAGGGCAAAAAGGCTCAAGGCAAAAGACGAAGAGCCAGGCCAAGGAAGGCGAACTGTTCATCAGATTGGCAAGCTCAGAAATGGAACTGGAGTGGCCTTTAAAAGAAAGTCAGCGCTTGCTCTGATGCCCGTGAATTGCGAAAGCTGGTCGATCACGACACGAGAAAATCACGCAATCAGCCGTCAGTGCGAAGCTTCTCCTGGGGCTGCCCAGATTCCACGACTGTACTACAAGCCCATCCCCTGTGCCTAAATTCCACCCCTGGGGATCATGGCCAGGATCGATGCGCTGGTATTGGAGGATCCCTCTGGAAGCGTCGGATGGTCAGTAATTTGGCCCGAGAAGGGATCGATAACGTGACCAGTGTCCGAAACCTCATGCGCCGCATGGGTTTTTACGGGCCATCTACCAAAGCCAACGCAGCGCACGGTGCCAGGTGACCCATCGGAGCGCTTTCCCTGGCCTGGGTGGACCCTCAAGGAGGTCACGGAAGTGGATCAAGGTTTGGGCAACAGATATTACCTATATCCCAATTGCGGAAGGGCTTCCTCTACCGGTGGCCCGTGTGGATCTGTTCTCCCGGCATGTACTCAACGCTGGAAAACTTTTCCAACTAGCCTTGACATGGAATTCTGCCTGGAGGCCTTGGCCAATGCTCTTAACGTTGGGGCGGAAGCCCACAGATCTTCCAATCCGATCAGGGGTGTCAGGGTGGATCCACCGGTCGTCGCAACACGTTTGGAAAAAGGAGCATAAGGGCTTGTTATGATACGGGTTTTCTCAAGCTGCATCAATTTTAAATTTCCTTTTTCGATCACGTTAGTAACGAGCAGCAGCGGCTGGGCCCCGGCCGCTTGCGGGGGCGGTTCCAACTCGTCGCAATCGGGTGGCTGACGCCCGCCGCTTGCGCCAAGGCGGTTTGGTTCAGAGGGAAAAATGGATCACCTGGCTCACTTGAATATGATCGTTCAACAGACGGTGCTATGGATCCAAAAGCCAGTATGGCACAGTGGTTTTCAGGAGAACAGAATGCAGATCGTCGCTTAGGTCCGATGGCAGCGCATGTCGCGAGAACACCCGTCGCGAATAGAAAAGGGGATTTTTCACAAAGCCTCAGATGATTCGTCAAGGGCCTCAGCAGGGGTCCTCATCCTGTTACGAGGGTTTTGGCGTGGGCGTGTATTGAGCTGCCAGGGCGACGAGGCATTCAAGCTCGTTTACGCGGAAGTGGTTCGCAAACAATCGACGTACTTTTGGGAAGTATCTGCCGCAGGCAGCCCCGTTGGGGTGTTTCATTCGACCGCGCGTTGCCAGGGGGCTATGCGGGTCGCAGAAAGAAACGAATCCTACAGGCCTGTGTCGATGCGGAGTTGAGCGTGTTGTGCCATCTCAAGCTCCCTGGCCCGGTCAGCGGATCTGGCGCAGCGTGAGCAGGAAGCGTGTCCGATCGTTGCAGGCGATCGCAATCGACACACACACTTCACTGCAGGAACCATGTCCGTTCAGTGGGGGGCCGTTCTTTGGATCCGTGGCTGTTCTCCATGGCCTGCAATGCGGGGCAGCGTGCAGCAGCAAAGGGTGAATCGGGTGGTGCGCTCCACGGAGCGTTCCACAATCGCTTCGAGAAACTCTTGGAGCCCCCACGATGAGGTCGCCTCCCAATGCCCCGGAATGGCGCGATCCGTCAACTCTCGGGGCCAGCCGCTGGGAAAGCTCATATCCTCCGTGGTGAGCAAGTAGCAGCTTGCGACCGGCGCTTGCGCAGGACACGTAGGGCACGCCCAGTGCGCAGGCACGCGAACCAAAGTTCCCCCGTTTTTCCAACGCTCCACGGCCCCTGAACATAAGAGAGCCGATAGATCGCCCTCCAATGAGAGATCGCATCGACGCATCAAATCAGGAAAATCGAAACGGAGCCGGTTTTCAGATCTACTCCGGGCTCCAGGAGGTCGCCCAAGCCGGTCCTGACGACGAACCATGCCTGCGGCCCGATCCAGTTGTAACAGGCCCGGCACGACATCACCGTTCGGGCGGGTGATCTGGCCAGAAAGCCGTTCCTGGACATACCTTACGCAGGTGGCCGTTCCCGGCGAGCCTGGCAACTTTGGGACGTCTGGCGGACGTTCAGCAAATGCCACTGTGCCGTTGTTGGCCCGATAGGCCAACGCATTGCTGCGTGTTGAGGAATTACGGCGCAACTCTCGGCAGATGGTCGAGGCGGAGCGACCCAGCTCACCGGGCAATGCGCGGACCTCCCAGATTCCTCGCCCAGAGGATGGCTAATCTCCTCCCGCTCAGAAAGGACAGGAAACGGCCCGAAGGCGGTTTCAGAATTTCGATTCGGAGGTCATCCCGCCAGCATGCGGAACCCAAACGCTTCCAATCGCTTTTGAGGGATGCCCGCCTCGGATGCGGCATCTCGCTCGATAACCCTGAGCGATCGCCATCCAGAAAGAAACTCGATGCTGTGCTGAGCTGTCGAGGGACGGCCAGGAGCGGGGATTTCCCCCTCATCGAAGCGAACGGCCATTCTGCGCTGATGCTTGCTCGTATCCCAAAATCCCTACGTGATGAGGTGTTGCGAACGACACACTTGAACACCGAGCGCGCCCTTCAGTCACAGTGAATTTCGGCCACCTGTTCGGGAAACAAGCTCTGGTTTCTGCCCTCTCCCTGCTGGTGCTGGCAAAAAGCCGCTTCGACTAACATGGCCGTCTGGCTCGGGACTACCTGAGGCGATTCCGGTCCTGGCTGTTCTGGGCTCAGCGTGCAGCCATGGACTTTCCGGCGGTGTGTTTGCCCTGGTGGGATACCCTGACGTGATCGGGTTTTCTGGAGCGGCGACCCCTGGGTGCTGGCCCTTTCCCGTTTCAGCTTGATAAGCTAATGGCGGCCTTTGCTGCCGGGTCCTGCTTCCCTTCTTTCAACGCGGTGTGAGCTGGATCGGCCATGCCTCCGGTTTGCTGGTGGAGTTTTTCGCCGGCCTTTGGCTGTGTTCAGGAACCGGCGAAGGTGACCGCCCTGAACCTAACCCTTCAACCGCTGCGTTCCCCGCCTGACCCTTCGCCCCCGATTTCGACGAAAAATGTCTGTCCCCGCCCTGCGGAAGTTGGAATGTGCGCCGTGACAGGAGTCTGCTGGTCGCATGGTCTGCGGCAATGCAGCATTGCCCCTGGGCCCCGGCCAGGCCTCGTCAAGGCGCGGGCCGGCGCGGCGGTTCCCCGTCCAGCTGGCCGTCCCGTCCAGGTGGCTGTTCCTGGCGTTTTGGCGCTGCCACTTGCTTTGTTTGCTGCTGGTCAGCCGGCCCATCTGGCCCGCAGCGCAGCCTGCAGCAGGAAACGCAGCATCCGGCCGCCGCCGGGCTGATCGCCGAAAACCAACGGGCCGCTCAGCCGGGAATGAAATTGGCGCAGCCGACGCGCCCCATCGGTCAACCAGCCGCGTTGCCTGCAATTCGCTGGCGCTCCGCTGGGACTTGCGTCGCGGGCTTCGAGCGGTCTGGTTTCTTCCAACGGCGTAGCCTTACGCCTCGGGCCAGCATAAGGAAATCAGCCAGCTTCGAGTGGCTCGTTCAACTGGCCTGGCAAGCTGTGGTTGAAGGCTGGCCTGGAGCAGAAGGCAATCGAGTTGGCTGGAGGCTCAAGGTGGCGGGCCGGCGCAGATTCGCCCTGTCTTAGCGGATTTGGGGCTTCGATCGCATGTGCCGCTGCCGGCCCGGGTTGGAATAAATCAGGTCCTGTCCTGCAATGGTGAAGCGGCTTGATTCACAGCCCCATCAACCAACGCCAGGTAGAAGGTCCAATCACCCGAAGCCGAATGCTGGTGATCTTGGGCGATCGCGTGGTGGGCAACACATCGCCGTACGCCGAACTGTTGTGATTGTGGCGAAGGCGAAGTAGTGAACCGCACAAAAATCCCAGCCTCCCAGATCCTCTGCAAAGGGTTCTCGCTGCCAGCTGGATTGGCAGCTCAGACCAAGGGCCTGTGGAACTGCTGAGCCTGCCGGGGTTTGCACCGTTTTCGGTCACCGGTCAACAGCATGCCGGCGGTGAGCCCCAGCAGCAGATAAGCCGGCCCATCCGCCCCATCAGCACCTGGCGTTGATCCGCGCTCTTCGGCCAGACATATCCACCACCGCAGCAGGCTTCCGGCCCCCCGAACATGACATCAGAAGCCATCATCCCCACCGGCAGAACCGCTTCGTTGTTCAACACGTTGAAATACCAGAACCACTGGGAGAAACGAAGCGTCGCCAGATCCAAGCAGGCGGGTAGGAGCGTCCAGCCGATGGCCCCGGCCACCGTGGCGGTGGGCCTTCAGGGAAGAGCAACAGGAGCACGTGGTCGGCTGTAGGCCAGGGCCCCCAGCCAGCGCAGGGTCTGGGGTGGGCTACAGACCATCACAGCAGCAGCAGTAGCAGCAAGGTTTCCGGTAAAAAACGCGATGCCGGCGACGCAGTCGCGCGAGCGGCTGAAGCAGCGTTGGATCGGGCCCTGAAGCCAGGGTGTTCAGGACAGGACGGGACAGCCGTTGCGAAGTGGAGCCATTCTGGGCCTGTTCGAAACGGCAGCCGAGCAGATCAACAGCTGAATGGGAACTGGCGCCCAACGGCAGCGCTCCCGCGCCTGGGGATCCCGGCAGCCCAGCAACGCTCCAGGGCCCGCAGTCCGG
>Ga0163217_1040203_pt1 | contig 13137 bp, 10 predicted proteins | sample SynspAceP_FD_185933 | JGI IMG/M metagenome (GOLD analysis project Ga0163217, IMG submission 185933) | Saline lake microbial communities from Ace Lake in Antarctica - Synechococcus sp. Ace-P (PacBio error correction) | ecosystem: Environmental > Aquatic > Non-marine Saline and Alkaline > Saline ...
GTAGAAAAGAGAAGATTCTAATCCTTAAGGCAAATACCCCCCCTATTCCCCCAAGGAAAGAAAGGTTATCATTTTAATAACCATATTTATCCCCAAAGAAAGTTAAAATGATTGAAGAAAACTTTTGGGACCCAACATTGGGACTTCAAATTGGGAAAAGTCCGCTTACCAATGATTTTTTAAATGACGGGTATTTCCTTTTTGTTAGTTGCTATGGGCTGGCGCAGATCCAAATTAACGTCCAAAAATTTATGAAACAAACAACCCCTTTCTAAAAACAAAAGCATACCTCGGTTAAAACAATTTGTTAAATGGAAAAAAGAATATATTAATTCATTAAAGGTTGAAAATTCTTGGTCAGTCCCTTTTTTTACAGAATCGGATTTGGGCTGGCCATGTGGTATTTTTTGACGTAAGTTTCCCCTATTTTTTGGGGATTATTCGCTTTTTGCAATAAATTTTGTTTCAAAATGGTGGGATCCATCATTTCTTGTAAGCCCTTCTAGCATTATTTGCGTTCGTTGAATTGGAGCCTTCAAAGTACCCTTTTATTTCTGTTGGTGGATTTCTATTTACCGGGGTACAGGTTTTCTGTTTGGATGCAATATTTGGAACCTATACTTTATGGCAAGTCCTTTTCTATAAACATAATTACCGTAATTGGGTAATGTTGATGCCTTTGGGGTTAAAGATCTGGGGCGTAACAGGATTAATTATGGCCATCCCCATTACCGTTTTTATCAAGGATATTCTGAACAATTTCCTCAAACCAAACAATAGCCAGTCTTAATCTCCGGAAACAAACCACTAAAAAACTAACTAAAAAAAGGCAGTGGACTACAGTTTTAAACAAGGATATCAATATCCTTCAATTTGTTTTCGAATGTTTGGTAATTTCCTTTTCAAATTGGGATCTTCAAATTGTGCAGATCATACCCATTAACCATCAAAATCCTCCAGAGGTTGGCTGCAAAGCGCTCCTTTAATAGGAATCTTCTATTACCAAGAACCATTCATTTGGGCAAAAACCCATAGCTGCCTGACGCAATGTAAATAAATTGCCGGATCGGGCTTCCATTTTTCAATATCATAAACGCTGTAGATTAATCATTAAAAAAGGACAATAGCCGAGCAGTAGCCAAATTCCCTTTTTTATTTTTTTTTCCTGGGGCACTGGATGCAACACAGAACGGAACAGTCAATTTCTTCACAGACCGCCTGAATACCAATCTACCGGTTTTAAGATGCCTGTCGAAATATTTGGTAAGGATCTATGGCGATATTCTCTTTCAATAATCCAAGGCAATGATTTTTTTGGAATGATCGCCTCCACTTGTTGATACGTCCATTAAAATAACCACCTTTAAATGCTGCATGGCATAAGGAAAATAATCTATCTCAGCCCCATTTTCATTGGCCATATCCACAAACACTGATTTACCCACACCTCGCTATCAACCCAAACCCCATCAACAATCGAATATAAATACACTTTGTATTCTTTCATTATCTTTCAGATGATTAAGGAGTGGAATTGGAAACCTGTACAATTTACCCCTTGTAAAGCTTTTTTCCTTAAGTGGTCAAAAAATCCTTTATATAGTTGCCATTTCCAAAGCGGTGGTAGGTGCCAAATAGCCAAGGGAAAGCTTTCCTCTAACATTCTGTCTGCACGGCTCAAGGGCCAACGCATTAAATGAATGTTCCGGATTCCTTAAACTCTCGCCCATGAATTCTGTCATTGTAATTTAGGCCGCTTTACTGGAACTGTAGGCAAGATAATCCCGGAATTTCACACTAACCGTCCTGTACACCTCCCATAGAACTTATGGTAACACATGTCCATCTTTGGGCACAAACGGGATTAAATTTTTTAGTAATGCTTGCCACTCCAAAAACATTGACTTTGTAACACCTCTTTCAAATTCTTTCATAGAGGTTTCCAAAAATGGCTTATTCAATAATATTGCCAGCATTATTTTTTTTTTAAACCAAGAAACCATCTACTTGGTTTCCAGTTCTTTTCAAGAAATCATCCAACTGGTCATAATCCCCAAATTTGACCAAATCAAAGGAAAAAACTGGAGATATTTGAATGTTCCAATGCCGCAAATGGGCAAATTATTTCTTTGGACAGGGCACACCTTGGTGCCTTCATTGGCGAATAACTGCGCGCATTTGAAACCGATTCCCCTACTACTTCTGTAATTATAATATTCCGCCATTATTTGTATTCTATTCCCTAGTAGGGGAGTTTATAATATTTTTTTTAAAATCGGAATAGTTTTGTTTTTTACCATAAGGCCATAATGATCAAAATCCATTATGGTAGCCCTCAATCACCTACGCTTATGGTAGTGGTCAAAATTGGTAAAGTCAAAAGGTAACAAAAGGGTCTGGGAAGGAACTCCAACTCTTGTGAAACGATAATTTCGGAATCTTTTTAAACAAATTATATTCCTTGGGCCGTTTGGAAGAAACCTATAATTTTTTCCTTGGCATAACCGTTTGCAATTCCGCCAAATTAGACTCCTCATAACCTGTAAACATACACTAAAAAATCTTTCCTACCAAAGGGAACTCCTACCAATTTCAAAGTTGAGCATAGCATAGAGGTTTTAAATTTTGATTTTTTAGTCTTTTTGGCTAAATGCTTGGATCCCAAAACCCTTTTTCTTCTGCACTGAACAAGGCGAAAATTATACTGCGTTTATTCTCCAAATTTCCCAAAAAATAACGAGCAAATTCAAAACCGGATGTGGTCCCTGAAGCATTAATCATTGGCTCCGTTGGCAATATATCACCGGATACAGGGTCAGCTGGCACTATATGTCAATAGTGTGCAAACCAATTATTACAAATTCCATTTTTTCAATTTTTTTTTGTCGTACCTTCAATATACCCCCCCACACAATTATAACGCTGGCTTCTCAAAATTGGTCCAAAGGTAATCCCTGTAACTTTCAAAATAGGGCCTAATCCCACTTATTTTTCGAAAATTTTTTTCTATGTATTCAGCAAGCCATTTCTAATCCCTCAGTACGGCTTCCCTTCCCTTTAAGCTCATCTGAGCAAATAGGTATTATTCCACCTACCCTTTCACGGTAAAGAAAAATCCAATATAGAGTCTTCTTTAGCTGTTTTGTTTTTGAAATGCAAGTATATTTGCTAATTGCAACCAGAGATATTGGCCCCATTTCGTTAATCTTACGGTCTCGTCTATTTGGCACCACCACAACCACAATAAGAGAAAGGATGCAAGAAAAATTAAGTTTTTTTATATAATAATTTTTAATGATTTTTGTATACTTATTAAAAATATTCATTCTCATTCAAGGCCTAACGAGAGGCAATGTTAGATGCACAACGCAAAACCATATAGGCAAGAAGAAATGATACAGGTTTAAAAGATAATAAAAGCATCCTGAAAATCAGGATGCTTTTCCTATAATTGTTTTAAATGGACTTTTATCTTGAATGTTATTCCTCTTTCAATGGCTACAAACGCCTTAACCAAAAAATTAGAGCAAGAAAAACCTTTCTGGGACTATGCAGCATGGTAACCGGATTCTCCAGTATGCCTTAGTGTTGCAAGAAATGGGCCCTGTGGCTCCATCAACTGGTTCTCTATGATCACATGCCAAGGTTACGCTTCATGGTAATTATCCCAACAACGATCTTGGTCCATTTTTTAACTACTGGCTTTTGGACAATTGCGCCGACAGAATAGTATGGGCAGATTAAGGTTTGGTTAATAATTGAGGAGTAAATTCCAGAAATCCCGAACTCTAAATTAGAACGGTAAAAGTACTGCCTTCCATTTCCAGCTGGACTAATTTTCTTATTCCTTGCCTTACCTGCCAAATCCTTTTAACTGAAGCACTATTTGAAGTTAGCGTCATTTGATGGCGAATTTCAAATTACTGCACCAAAGACCTTCATCAACCGCAACTGCACTCTATATGCACGTGGTTGATTATATCTTGTAAGTATCATTGTTCCATGAGGTATTTACTTGTGGATGTTTTTTTTAACAGCAATAGCACAAGCCTTTACCACATATCGTTATAAGAAACCTTGGTATCTGGCAAGCTATTGATGTTTTCTCTTGAAATCTTGGCATAGTCCATAATCGAAACCTCTTAATGGTCAAATAGTCCATGCGGGTGCGGAAAACTTAAGATTCTCCCAGACGACTTGCAATTACCTTGCGCATTTTGAAGTTCTTTCACTTCTTACAGTCCCCTTGCCCTAACTGGCAAATTAATAGGCGCGCTACAAGCAGCTTGTGAAGACACTGCCTTATCTTGAGACACTTTGCTTTTTTCCCCCGTTTTCTGAGCAGGCTTGAATATCCTCAACATCCTTTTTTATTATCCTAACTTGATCTCCACTGCCCTTAACTGTCCCTAAATTAATTCCTTATCCTGAGCTATTTTCCTTGGCACATGGCGATGCAAAAATTCTTTGACCATCATTAAGTGTAATAACGCGCGCAGATTCTTATTGTTGGCAGAAGCACTTTTCAGACTTTTTTTAGTTTCTCGGGAATACTTTCTACTTTGCCAGCAGAACCTGCACTCAATACAAGCATCAAATCCCGTACCCTTTGGTTCAAATTACGGCAAGTACAGATCTACGGGTGCTGTTCCCCTTCCTTAATAACCTACATACAGTAAGATACCTGAATAAAAAGACTCAAATTCCATGGGTAGCCTTAATCGGTCTTCTATTTGGCTAGAATATTCCCTTCTTACAACTTCGTCCCCACTTTCCTTCAACCAGCTGGAACTGGGTTCCCTCTTCCATAAGTATCACTAAGGCGTGGCAATATTTATATTTCCACCCTTCAGGGATTTTAGCAGCTTCACTTTTTGCTGTGGCAACCTCTTTTCAACGGTCTCAGGCGTCAGGTTCCTCTTGTTTTTTCCTCCTGGCAATCTGAGGAAGAATTGTGTTCACAATTCCTGAAATATCTCTCCTTTTCACCAATTATGGCTAAAAAAGGTGTATCTACCGCGTGCTGAATCTCCTCCTTAATTTGCCCAATATATAATAAAGTTCCACTTCATTAAAAGTTCGAATTCCATGGTGCTTGGTTCGTTTCAATCTCCGCAAAATATCACCTTCTTTCTATCTTGTCCCTACTTGTTTTGCCAACTTAGGCAACAGTCCCCTTCTTCCATGTATCGTAGCCCTTGGCATTTTATTAACTCTGCCATTATACTTATATTTTATGTTGTACAAATGGATAATCTTTTTGATCGTAATAACCATGTCATATAATTGACTTACAGGCGGATAATCGATTTTCGTCCGCAATATTTTCGCATCTATAACCAACTTTTTTCCTTTGGCATCAATTTCCTTTATCTGGGCCATCCGAAGCATATTTATTGTCCTTTATAACCGTCAATACTTGGGATATTGGGTCCGAGTTTTCTTGTACTCCTCAACCTCATCCCTTGTTTATAATGTTGGGCCATACCGACAAATGGAATGACCTCTATATCTATTAAGGTTTTTCATTTCCAGAAAAGTTGGACCACCCTCCAGACTGGCGCGAATCAATAGCTTTACTCATTTCCTTGGCCACTGTAACCGGATCCATTCCGTCTACAGGTCCACAAGGATTTATATCCCAAACTAATTTCCAAATTTCCGTTGAATGTGAAGTTTCTTGCGACTGATGTTCCCATGGCCAAGCCATTGTTTCTCACAAAAAATAACGGGTAATTGCCAAAGCATTGCCAGTTAAAACTTTCGTGAAAGTAACCTTGTCTAACCGCACCTCACCATATAACATAAAGGTTACGGCAATCTCTCTTGAAATTATTTTATCTGCAAAAGCCAATCCAGCCCCAAAGGAATTTGACCACTACGAATGCATGGCCACCATAAAAACGGTGTTTTTCTTTGGGAAAAAATATGCATAGACCACCCATCCCTTGGAAGTACGGTAACATTTTACCGTAGGTTCGGGCATTACTTTTTTGGGATCAACAACCCATCCCTATTGGTTTGAACATGTTCCTATAGGCGGTAATCATCCTGTCCTTGTAAGATCCATTGCGTGCCATGCCTCTGCAAGAACAGCTTCTGTCCATTGTAAAAGATGTAAAAATCCACGACTTTTTGTTGAATGTATACTGCGGCAAGTTTATCTTCAAACTTTTCTTCCAGAACAGCATGTCCTCATACATTTAAGGTAGACCTTTGGTTATTTTTTTCATTAATTGAATAATTTATGGTAGTATTTTTCCCGGCATTTATCAAAAACAAGTTTAAGACAAAAATGGAGAACAAAAATACATATATAAATCAATAGGAAAAAAAATTAAATCAAAAGCTTCCAATAATGCCATTTTATATGCAACCAAATAGGGAATAGTTGAGAAAATTGCTGAAATTTAAAACATAATGCAGTAATTTTTAAATCTAAACCAAGAAAAGTACTATTGAATGCCAAAAGGAAGAATATCAGAAACAGAGCTACACTTTAATGATCTTCTCCGTCTCCCGGACATGATTATAAGAAGATAGGCATTTTTGTTTTATTTTCGTATTCAGAACGGACTGCCTACAATTCCGCAGGCGCCGCGGTTTTATTGAACCACAAAAATTTTTAGAGGTGCGCTTACGGCAATGCTCTGAATAGCAATTCTGGAAAATTTTGAGAAGCATAAAATATTGCTACTGCTTTCTGAACATAGCCTGATGGATAGCACGCATTTTTTCTTTGGTTGTTACGGTAACAATTTCGCCATTTTTCAATAATACGGCTGCACCATACATTAAATTTCGAAATAAGGGGAAAGGCTATTTTTTTCCTTCGCATCACTGCCTCTTTCACGTAGTATTTGAATCTTGATTTCAAGTTACGGCAGATTCATAAACCAACAAAAGATCGAACGATATCCTTCTTAATACTTCATATTTGATCAAAACGCTATCAATTAGTCCAAAAATTAAGTAAAACCTCGCTGTGGGCAGTTTTACTTAATTAAAACATTGATTTAATAACCTTAATCACTTCAAAAAATTCCCTCCCCTAAATTAAAAATGTAAGGGAAAAATCCTCAACGTATTTCTCACGAAGGTTTCTCACCTTTGAAGAAGAGAATAAAATAAGACAGTCCACCTGGCCGATTTAAATCTAATCACCAGCACTAAGGTGAAAAATTTTTGAGCTTTTTAAATCACTTTCATTAAAATAACCTGTCTTAACATAACGCATTTTGATAGGTGTATTCCGCTCCAAGGCGCCCAAGTAAGTTCTTTTTAACTCTTCACTAAAACATCGCGGTGCATCAAACCGATGACTTAAAAACTCCTTCAAAAAAAGTATTTGCTTGTATTGGTCATTATCAGTTTCATCTATGAACCATCATTATTATAATCTTGTGGTGTTGGGCACCAACAATTTATTAAATTCCGTAGTTAGCCCCACACATTATCTTGATCCAAAAATAAAGTCAAATCAACACAGCTTTTCAATTGTAGGTAAATTCTCTTGCCAGCATCATCATTTAATTTTTACTTCAAGGTTTTTGAAACATTAAAACCTCCCTCGCCATCGGCCACAAAGCTATTATAAGCCTTATTTCCCTTGACGCGATAATACCCAGAAACATCCAACTGGCGAAAGAACTCGCCGCTTTTAGAACATCCTCGCTTGCGTTTATCGGCAATTTGAGATTGGAGCTGATATTATCGCCTGAAAACGCCATGGAAAAGGTTTCGCCTAAGTTTTTTAAGGAATTAAGGATCCCGTCAAAAGCAACTTCATTGGGCTTTGGCCAATCTTGCTGATCATCCAGCAAATTGCCTAAGTTCAATTTCCTCCTAAATAAAAATATCTTTAATCACCAAACGGCTCAAGGCACTTCTTTCATTGATACTACTATGAAAACTGCACTTAACAATGCTATATCCGTTTATTATTACTTTCCCAATAAGGGTATAACTAAGTCCGATTCCCATTTTCCTTTCTGGCAAAAGGCAAATTTCGCGGGATTCCAGCTGTTGCGAGAAGGCGTCTGTAGAAGTGGCAACCCCCATATCTCCCAATACACTGATGCCTCGCATCCGCAGCAAATAGTCAAAAAAGGCACACTGTTGTAATTACCCTGTCTTCCTGTGAGAACTTTACCATCACTATTTTAGGAGTAAGAAAAGTAGTGATAATTTTTTATTTTACTATTATAATAAGATTTGGTTCCTATCATAATTCCATAAAACCTAAATTTTATTCTTTGGGTTCATTATAGTCAAACGCCCTTTTTCCAAATATCTTATATAAACTAGAAAAAAAATATAGCCCACCTATAACCCATTGTAAGGTCAATGTTATAAATTATGAATACTATTGTAGTAAACGGTTGCAATCTAATTCTATAATTTGATATTTTTTTGAAGAATTATCAATTGTCCATACTATAATAAATTTTAACGTCGTTATTGATGTTAAGCGATGCTTTGGTATTTTAAAATAATTTGATTAAATTTTTTTTTCTATTAACAAAAATATTATGCCTTAATCATCGTTTTATATGCCGAAAGCGACACAAAATATTAATAAAATATGAATGCAAACTCCTTTAAGAAGAAGTTTGTCTTTTTGAACTCAAGTCCTAATTATGAAAAAACAGATTCATCAAATTGTAACTCTTCTTGCGCTATTGTAGCTGGTGGTTTTCAAAGTTGTAAAAACGTCATCTCCTCAAAAAAATGTTTTCAAGAGCTACCGGCTTGGAATATCAATCGCCAAGGAAGGTGGATTTCAGTACAATTTCAGACTTTAAAGAGCAAGAAAAAACTGCGCCGGTTCTAGTCTTTGTAGAAGGTGGGACTTTCAAAGGAACAGGTTCAGAAATGACGTATGCACGAATGGACCAACTACTGCACTTCGCAGCACGTACAGTCTTCTATATGGATGAGACGAGTAACCAATGTATGTATTTGGAATATTAGATACTAAAGAGTGTATATCCCCTGAAAACCCAAAATAATGTACATATTTACACCGGGGCTTTACCAGATACCCTTGGTTGTGGAGAAACAGATTGGGGTTCAATGAAACTATGACCAATACATTACCTGCGTCACAGCTTTATGCGGGAATATCCGTTTGTAGGTGTTAGCTGATTCCAGGCAACACAATTTGCAGAATGGAGAACAGACCCGAGTTAATGAGGTAATGTTGGAAAGGGAAAGGTTATCTTTCAGAAGAGGCAAATACAAAGTAATTAATGGCGAGGCTGAAGGAGGTTTTTAGCACTGAGGCCTTTTTGATAAGCCCGGAATCTCTGTGTATAACGGCAAATAGATTCTTATACCAAGGAAAAAATGAAGAAGGATTCAGTTCCAGTATTTGCTCAAAGAAAGTTCAGGAATAATTTTTTAAAACCAGAATATAGATTACCTAACGGAAACAGAGGGAATCGCAGGCCACAAGGCACAAATTGGGAAGTAGGAATACAAAACAACTATAGAGGAAGAAAAAAATATCCTTGGGAAAGGTGACTATACCAGAAGCGGTCAAAGAGTTGCAGAGGAGATCATTGGCCCAACTTTAAGCAAGGCAAGGGTGATTAACGGCGGAAATTGCCGGATGGTCAGATGACCACGGTTGGCGGATATAAACAGAGAGTAAAGTCTTACAAACAATTGATTTTGGAATATATGACATGGCTGGAAACGTGGCCCAATGGGTGGCAGATGTTTACCGACCCATAGTAGATGATGAGGTGAAGCGACTTTTAACTATTACCGAGGGAACGTTTTATATGAAACGGCCATTGGAAAAGATGGAAAAGTAAATGTAATTCCGAGAATTCCATAGTTTATGATACCTTACGCAAACGAAAAATTGTAAGCGTAAATTTACAGGAGAAATAAAAAATGGTGGCTGTAGAATGAAAAAGAAACCTTTTTAAGAAACTATTTATCATCAAGTGACAACCGTGGGTATAGAGATGGCGAGCGCGGGTCTAACAAGAATTTTAACGACAGGTTTTAATGATGGAGAAGAGGATGAACGAAAATGTACGACTCCAAGTGAGCAAACGTACAGGTGGATCTCCACAGGAAATATCATAAGGGCTTATGACAAATCCACAACAGGACTCATTGAATAAATGACGAGGGTCAGGGTTTTCAACCGGTTGGTTCTTGGTAAAGATGGCCTATTGGTTAGACCCACACAAAGAAGGTATTACCTCAATATTGGCAACGGATTATATCGATTTAGATGTGCCAATGTCTAGAGTAGGTTCAAAATCCAAGACAAAAAACAAAAAACCCCAAAGAGGAAGAAAGCCAAATAGGTTTTACGCTCAAATAGAATATTAAGAAGGGCCCTTTGTAAAAGGGCTTTTTTATATCTTAAGATTTATGACAATAGAGCAAATACACCAACTTTTTTAAAAGTTCCCACAGGTTTGTACGACACAGAAAAATTAGTGAGAATTGTTTATTTTCGCGCTGAAAAGGTGATAATTTCAAATGAAACGATAGCGCGAGCTTGAAAAAAAGGTGCTTTCCTACGCCTTTGTAGATGAGGGGGTGAATTTGCTGGACAAGCTTAAAACCATACTTGTAAAAAATGCGCTAACAACACTCCCAAAATTTAGCTCAAATTTTCCAATAGAAATTATTGCAAAGCACAAGGTAAGTTGGTCCTAACTGGGAGTAATGGTAAAAACAACTACAAAAGAAACTCAATTACCGAATGTGCTTTCAAAAAATATAAGACCAACATTGCAAACTAAAGGCAATCTAAACAATCATATAAAGGCGTTCCATTAACCCTACTTTCAAAGCTCCTGATACGGAAAAGCTATTGTGGAAATGGGAGCAATCACCTAAGGAATAGATTTTCCTCTTGCCAATAGGCACTGCCTGAACTACGGATATATCACCAATTTTGGAAAGGCACATTTAAGAAGGAATTTTGGTAGCGAGGAAGGAGTTTATAAAAGCCAAGGAGCGAGCTTATACGACTCATCTTACTAGCCATGACTAAAATCGATTTTTTTTTAATGCCCGATGATCCAATTCAAAAAAACAGACCGGTTCTGTAGTAAAAAAAAATTCGGGTATAGTCAGGACGACAAACGCAATTCTTTAACATAAAGCTATTGGTGCCGATCCATTGTTCAGATAGGGCAGTTGACAATACCAATATTTTCGACTCAACTGTAGGTCCGCTATATTTTCACAATTGCTTGTGCTGCTATTTTAATAGGGAAATATTTTAATGTGGACATTGTTTAAAAATCAAAGACGGATTAGAAAATTATGGCACCACAAACATCGTTCCAAATAATTAATAAAAATGGCATCATATAATATTGGATGCCTATAACTGCATGCCTACAAGTATGGACTGCTGCACTAGAAAAGTTTTTCAGGCAATTAAAGCGACCATAAAAATTATTTTTTAAGGGGATATTTCGAACTTGGGGAAACCGCAGAAAAAAGAAACATCAAAGACATTTCCGATCTAGCCATGGAATGAAATTTGAACAAGTGTATTTAAAATAGGGGAAAACTTTTTTAAAACAAAAAGCAACCTAAACAAATACAAATCTTTTGAACGCTAATGAATTACTTAAAAATAATACTTTGGACCACGCACGATACTTATTAAGGGGTCAGAGGCATGGCCTTGAAAGGTACTCGATTTTCCTTATCGCCACTTAAATATCGAGGTTTTTTTGTGGGACATACTGGATTCGAACCCAAGTGACCTCGCCCTGTCCAAGGCAGCGCTCTAAACCAACTGAGCTAAATACCCAATTAACTGTAATTACAGAAAATAGTGCGCGCAAATTACACCAATTTTAAGAGTTTAAAACAATCTTATGCAATATTTTTCCAAAATTAAAATTTAATTATAAGGTATCCAAATCCGGCATAATTATTTCCTCAACCATAAGAGAAAATAGAAAAACCTTTTAAGACTGAGGCCCCCAATAGAAAATAAATAAAAATTAAATTTATACGCACATATTAAATTTAATGAACAAGAAAAAGCGAACCCTTGAAAATATTCCATTTGTAATTCTTCTATTCATTTTATTTATAGCCATGCCTCTTTGGACAGCATCAAAATTCAAAAATATGTATTTGTTATTGGTAAGATGGCATTTCCGCAGACGTCATAGAAAAAATTGGACACAACTAATTTGGATGCAATTGCCAAAGGAGGGCGGGTATACCCGTGCCTTATGTTGGAGGCACAAAAGGACGGCTATTCAGAACGTCCAACTATTCAGCAGTGGGTTACAATAGTTTTTTGTTGACCGGACCTGGGCCAATAAACAAATGTATGGGGCACAGTATTTAAAGATCCCAATTATAATTATTGGACTGTTTTTTAGATATGCAAAAGAACATAAGCCCGAATTGAAACAGGCCATTTTCTTCGACTTGGCTGACAAATACGAACAAAACTCGTCGAGAAGAGCCTAACCTCAAACCGTACAACTACTCTTAAATTATCATTATGATGGCTTTGAGTGGACACCCTAAACTTTCCCCATGACGAAGACCCGACAGTAGACATTCATAAAATTGGATGAAAAGTAGTTAATGAGGCCGCTAGATACATCAAGGACCAAGTCCGGATATTTCATGGGTGTAGCCTTCGAATATACGGAATGAATATGGGACACCGATTGGGACAGCGAGCAATTTCATAAGCCCATAAGCATTATGGACCAACAAATAGGGGCGCTATCGGAAGCTATTGGAATATAAGACAAAAAAACAACTATAGCGAGGATTGGCAAATATTCATCACTACTGATCATGGGAGAGACAAAGAAACAGGCAAAGGGACATGGTGGGCAAACAGAACGGGAGCGTTTCCATGGATCGTAAACCAATTCCCCCGATTAAACGATTACTTTAGGAAGGTAACCTGGTATAAGTAGATATTTTGGCCTGCCCATGATTAGAAGTTCGGGAATTTCACAAAGCGCGATCCGAGTTTTCGAATAGATGGGGGTAATCTATTACCAGGACCGATTTTCTATAAGCGATTTTAAAGGCAACCTCCAAGAAAAAGAACTAACCTTAGATGGAAAAGGCTACAACAGCAATGAGAAACTGAAAGTTTATCTAAGTACC